>Ga0100380_10004957_pt1 | contig 13838 bp, 7 predicted proteins | sample CryGeymeta201504_FD_80417 | JGI IMG/M metagenome (GOLD analysis project Ga0100380, IMG submission 80417) | Groundwater microbial communities from Crystal Geyser aquifers in Utah, USA - Crystal Geyser metaG 2015-04 | ecosystem: Environmental > Aquatic > Deep subsurface > Groundwater | place: USA... | reverse complement strand
TCTACTACTCTAGTAGAGTAGCTACCTAGTAGCTAGTAGGTAGCTACTAGAGCAAAGTACTCTCTACTAGAAGAGTACTAGCTAGACTACTAGACAAGCTAGTAATTAATTTTTGTTTTGACTCAGCAGCAATTGGATGCGCACTGAACCTGAAATATCCACGAATCAGAATCCATCAATCAATGCCATAGTACAGTACCAGGTACGTACTCCCTCTGAGGGAGTACCTGGAGGGAGTACCTGGTAGTCCCTCTAGCTAGGAGTAGTAGTAGAGTAGTACCGTAGCTACCAGGGTACTCCTGGCTGGATCACCAGAGTATTGAAGTACACTCAATTTAAACCACCAATGAAAAATGGAAACTTCGCTTCAACAAGGAGTCAACATCAGATAAGATACTGTAGCCTGCCTGCTTGTGTTGCAAAAGATGATGGGATCATCCAATAAAAATTTGACAAGACACAACACCAGCCAACGCTCTCATCACACGCAGACAGAATTCGTTTAATTCATCGTGCTGTTGTTTGAAGTGTCAACAATACTGCACTGCACGATTGACAAACAAAAGATCTGTCGTTCGGAAGCATTCACGTAGACGTACTGGTACCACAGAGTATCATGCATTTCATACTAGCAGACTGACTATTCTACTGGTAGTCTACTCGAGTAGATAATTAGAAGATCCGTTCTGCAATACTACACTAAAGAATTCGTGTGAAGCAAAGAAGCGATTGATCAACAATAATCTACAGTAGACAGTAGACTAGTAGACTAGTAATAATAAAACAACCAGAGAGGGAGCTTTTAGCTTTTCTTGTTTTGACATGCACAAAAAGAAATTTCAGGCAACAAGAGACTCCATCGAGCAAGACTTGATAGAAAAGCAAACAGAGAAGATAATATTCTACTCGTATATTACTAGGTACTGTATCAACCCAACAGCATCACCCAAATATCAACAAGGCTACCAAACCAAAACAAACCAAACCAAAACAAACATGGTAGTTCAAGGTAATTTTAAGCTTGAACTCGTCGACGCAACGTCCGGCAAAGTCATTCGCGAACATGTGAGTTATGATGGAAAAATTTTTGTTACCATGACACCCAATACTCGCTTCCGATTGCAGCTGACTAAAACTACTACTACTACTGGTAATAGTAGTACTAGTACTACCAGTAGTACCGGCCTCGATGACGAAAATAACGATCGTTCTTCCCCTTTGACGTACAAGGCATTCATTAGTCAACAACAACATTTGCGTCGTCCTTCTCCTTCTTCTCCTCCTTGCCATCGTCGCAATCATCATCATCATCGTCGTCGTCATCGACTACTGCTCGGTGGTTCTTGCAAGAAAATCATCGTCGATCCGAACATTTATTGTTTCGATCAAGCCCAGCGAAAATCGTACGAACGGATAGTTCTAGAAAAGGTACAGGTGTGCATTTACAAGAGCATCATTACTACTGCTACTGCCGGTAGTAACAACGATAATGACAAAGACAAGAAACATCATCACCATCATTATCACAAGCAGCTGGTGGAGACTCTGACCATTCATTGTTGCATCCTTCCAGCAGAGCATCACTATCGTCCAACGACAATCACTGCCGTGAACGACACCAGTTTAAGTTTCTTCTACTCGTATTATATTATGGTTTAAGTATGAAAACTAAAACTGTGCGCTGGGCGACGAAAAGACTCCTGAGCGAGCAAAAGCATCCTGAGCGACGAAAACGCATCCTGAGCGACGAAAACGCATCCTGATGAGCGAGAAAAAGCATCCTGAGCGACGAAAAAGACCCCTGAGTAACGACGAAAAGACCCCTGAGCGACGAAACAATGAATACTGGTGGAATGGTACAGTACAATCAGAAATCAGAAGTACTAGTAGTCTAGTGGTACTATTGGTTCAATAATACTATTGGACTACAGTACATGTTTCGTTAAAGTTTTTCCCTACTATCCTTCGCATGGTAATCATGGCAACGGCTTTTACTCAATTTCAATTACTTCTGCCTCCACTACTACGGCCATGGTATCACCACTGTCCGCTGATTTCTTCCTACCGTGTAGTACGTAGTTCTCGTCATCATCATCATCATTGTTACTGCTGCTACTATCGTTTAATAACAACTCGACCGATAACGAATCTCGTGTCGATTTCGATGAATTCGATGATGGTGACTTTTGGATGTCATTCGATTTGTTCCCCACCAGTATTGTCTGGTTTGCCTTTCCATCGCCAATCTGAGTTTTGAGATTTCTCAGGTCATTCCAGTCATTATCGTCATCATCATCATCATCATCCGAGGATAGCAATTCCATGCACACGGATTTACTCGTCGCAGGCCTCGTTTGTTGAATCGTTGCTACTGGTGGTGGTGCCTTAAAAGAAAGTTTACTACCAAGATCGTCATCATTCGTAGACTCACCCGACAGCCTCATCGAAGCCGCTTTCGCCATGAGGGCACGTCTGTTAGCCAAAGATGAGTTCGGTACAGTTGCTGGAGCTGGGACGGCGACGTCGTTTGGTTCTCGACGGGCCACCTTGGCTTTGGACTGCAAGTTGGCACTGTCTGGTGAGGAACGTTTCGTAACACCATTGCGGGGATTACTTCCATAATTGTCGCCACTATTGCCGCAACTACTGGTACTTTTTTCTTCTTCCTCGTCTTCCTCACAATTGCTACTGTTTTGCGTGGTACAATAGGCAACGTACAAGGCATGCGAAATCTTGGGTCCCACCTTGCGATTTCCTCCTCCTCCTCCTCCTCCTCCTTCACAACCATCGTCCGAACTGGCAGCGACACAATCTTTCAACATTTCTGACATTTGCTGGATCTTGGTCTTTTTCTTCTCCGGTCTCTTATCATGATTCCTTTCGCCATCTTCGTTGCTGCTGTTTTCTTCTTGGTAGCAGGAGGCACAGTCGGCATAGGCTTTCAGTAACGACGCTGGAGTAGGATACAGTTGTCGAATGGCCTTGATTTGTTGATTGCCACATACTTGTCGTAACATGGCACCGTGAATGGCACCGACGGTGCGTGTTCCTTGTTCTCGATCTCGTTCAATTTTACATTTGAGCTCATGGTACGTCATGAAACGTGGTTCTCCAAATGCAGGTACCGGAGGCGTATCCAGTACCATTTCCAACAACGAGGAAGGACGACGACGACGACGATGACGATGACGTTGTTGTTGGTCGTTGATATTGTTGTCGACACTGGCAGGTTGTCGTCGCCGGGGAGCACTTGTACTGGCCGAAGCAAAATCTGGCAATGCATCATTTTGGAATCCAAAAGCTTGAGGAAAGGTTCGTTGAAGAATTCTTCGATGAAATAGTTTCAGCGTCTTGACCGTCCCTGTCATGTTTTCACTAAATACTATTTGGAATCCCAAGTCTGCTCGTGTTTCACACAATGCCATTTGCAGTCGATCCTTGGCTGTTGTTGTTGTTTGTGGTGGTGGTGGATATAGTAGTAATGTATAGGTTTGTTGATTTGCCAAGTATGACATTGTAAAACAAGCAGAAAGCTTAGCCACAAAACAAAACCCATGTAAACCACATGCGTATACATGCATGCATGCACGCAAAATACGGACACTACCACACAATAAAAACAGTATTTACGTACGAAAATTGGGATGAACATCCTTTTGGATATCTCCTTCAATCAGAAACAAGATTTGGGGTTGTCCACTGTGCTTCAGTCGCAATCGCTGTTCCATGTACCGCGTTCCGAACAGCGAACTGACCAAATCTGGAGTGGTCTTGCGTTCGATGATAGTCCCCATCAAGAGCTCCGCTTCAACAACAGTAGTAGCAGCACCACCGATGGTATGACGTCGGAGTCCTTGCGCGATCCACAGCATATCACCAATGGGCAAATGCCGGGCTTCCGACGGAATACCCGATTGGATACAACGGGCGACCATAAGCTCGTGTTTTGGTTCCCGGGCATCAATAATTAACAAGAGTTTCCATACCAAACCAGGAATAGCATCGGTGTTGTTCATTACCAGGGGATGCGTCCATTGATCAATAGCCTTTTTGCGTGCAGCTTGATAGCTTTGTTCTTTGGCCGAAAAAGCTGCTGCTGTTGCTGCTGTTCTTGTTGTATTCGTATTTGTAGTGGATGATGCGGTGGTTGTTACTGCTGCTGTGGAACTGCCAACAGAAAAACTATCGGACGTTGTTGTTTCGGCGTCTTTTTTCTTCTTGGAGGAAATACGCTTCTTAACCATTGCTGCTGTTGCTGTTGCTGTTGCTGTTGCTGTTGTTGCTGTCGCTGTTGGTTTGTTCACAACGGTGGCTTCGTCCGTCGTCAAGGGACAAATAATGCGGGCACAATGATTGCCAATACCGTTGAGTTTCAGGGCCTCTTTGAACGTAGTAACTGGATATTTCGCAGCAGCAAGTGCACGCAAAGCCTTTCGCAAGGTTCGCTCATAATTTTCGTTCTTGGCTTTGGTCAGTTGTTGGGAAAGACGATCGCAACCGGCTTGATTGTCGGGGTGTTTTGGAGTAACAGACCTATTACTGTTGTTGTTGTTACTGCTACTACTGCTGCTGGTGGTGGTAGTGGTGGAGGTGGAAGCACCCCATCGAGTCCTTCCGCCTGGTTGGTAAGATCGCCTCATTGATTGTCGTATCGTGTGTGGGTGAATGGATGGGAAGATGGTATGAATAATGCTAGATGTCAAAAGTCAAAAGGGAATACTTACTTTTATACTCTAGAAATAAATTAATGTTGTGTTGATGTTTTGCCAGCATTGGTTTTCGCCATAAAACCCGTAAAAAGCGAATCTGCTGGAAACGGGGGCCAAAAATACTTCGCAAAAGTCTATCACTACAGTAGTAGACTAGTCTACCAGTACTAGCCACTACTAGCTAGGAGGAGTCGCTCTACTACCCGAGTAGACCTGAAGAACACTACTTATTATTCAGATTTAATGTGGCGGATATTTGCCTAATAAAAAGGTAAGAAAAATAATACAATACAGATAGCGGTAGAAACATCTACAAGCAAAACAAAATGATATTCACTCTTGATACCGGGATTGAACCGGTGGCCTTGCGATTAACAGTCGCACGCTCTACCAACTGAGCTAATCAAGATGTAGGAGTAAATCTGCCGAATTTCATAGGAAAAATAGTATAAATACTTCTATATGACAGTTGCTGATATTGTCACAAATCGGACAACTATTATTATCATTTGTCGCTTTTGTCTCTCTTTCCCAAATCAATGGTTGTCTACGCATCTGTGCTAGCGCTCTAGTGTACAGTGTCAAGAGCTACGAATACCTAGTAACAGAAGCACTTCCCACGCTTCTGTTGATGGGGTGTTGGAAGTAAGTGGCCAGATGAACCACTACAAGTTAGCAAAAGGAGGTGTCAGCAAGACTACTAGTAGTAGACTACTGTACTACGGTAGGGTATGTGCCTGGTACCAGGTACCTGGTAAGACAAAGCAGTCATTAAGGATCATCCGTCGTCGCCAATGGCTTGCCAAAAAGTGTTGGTGCCAGTTTATTGAAAATGCCAGTTTTCAGGCTTCTTCGATAAATCTTGCCTTAACGTGGTTTCTTTTATTCGTACGTACCTGGTACCAGGTACCAGGTACCAGGTACCCAGAAGACTACTGGTAGTAGTAGTACCGCTGTAGTGCCAGTAGGTTTGGTATTTAAGCACTTTCTTCGGCTCGCCATAAGCAATTCTAGTAGGTACCTGGTAGTAGGAATATACCTGGTACTACAGTAGTAGTAGTCTAGTGGGCACCTGGTACGTACTACTAGCTAGTAGAGTACAATGTACTAGCTAGTACCAGTTATGTAGTGCCATACTGGTACCTGGGAGTGGTAGAATCATGAAAATAGGACAGCGAATTACCCTGGTACCAGTACCAAACACTTTCCAAGGAAAGAAGCGACTTATGGACACTTGCTGATTTACCACAAGAAACTGGCAAAACTCTTCTTCAGGGCGTGGCTGTAGACTGGCTTGAGACTCTTCTTCCGAATTTAGAATTACCTGGTATGTTACCAGGGTAAGCTGACACTTGCTGAACAAAAAACAGACAAAACTCTGCTACTGTACCTGGTATGGTACCACGTTTGCCAGGTATGGTACTGGTATCAGGTACGTACCACAGTATCCGGGGCTGTACTGGTAAACTGGCATGACTCTTCTTCCGAAATTAAGTTGAACCAGCGCTCGAGACTTCGTTTAAAAAAATCAATTGCCAGGTACCTACTTGTACGTACGCTACTACGGTACGGTACCAGGTACTTGTATGGTACCGGTACCAGGTACCAGATACAAGACCTGGTAGTACCTACGTACCTGGTATGTTGTTTTCTCATTCTGTGCTTAAAATCATTGTAATCTGGAGCATTGCCCTCCTTGCTGCACTCCTCTTACCTCTTACAATTTTTTGTTGATGTCACAAAAGAAAACTGTTTTTGCTTCTCGTCTTCAAATATAAAATAGCACGCATACAAAGGAAATCCACCATGTCGGATAGGAACACTACACAAACAAAAGCCTACTACTATGAACGTCGACGACGCCAAGGAGAAAATCATGGTGACCTATCGCTAACATCCCTACAGGTAGGCAGTTTTCGGAGACCTATCTGCAGTGTCGGCTTAGACATTCCACCTGCTGGTGAAATCTGTCGAGCAGATCTCCATCAAATAATTGCAGAGGTTTTGAACATTCTAGACGATGATGAGTGGTAAGGAAAGAAAGAAACTGGCGCAAGACACTGTCATCCGGGTTTAGGAACAAAATATGACAATTGCAAGGTACACTAATCTTGAAAGCTGAGAGACCGCAACCTTAACATCCGTTTACAAGTTGTGCACTTTCGATGCATGTAACCTTTTCTATAAACAATTCCACTTCATGTAACATAGCGCCTCTTACATAATACCATACAAAGTAGTTGAAAGTAGTGTTTTCTTCGGAGCATCCTGAGGCAGGTATCCTTTCTCCCAGCTTTGCTCGCAATAGGCAAATATGCCATCCAAACATCACTGGTAGGTGCGTTGATGCATAGGTTGTCTACATGTTGATTACCGTCAGCTCTCCGTCTTTGGACATAATAAACGGGTCAGGAGCTGTCGCCAATAATCGTTTCGTTCCTAGACCTTTGTTTCCAGCCGGAATTTCTGGATTGTTAGAGGTCTTCATTTCGCCATCCTTGGATGACTCCTGTTTCGTTGTCTCGTTTGGCATGGGCAAACTCAGCGTGAAAGCGTGAAGACACATGCGATGCGACAAACCCGAAGGGTTCGCTGAAAATGTCGAGATACCAGTCTCACTACCAACTTCCTCGCCAACAGGACCCTGATACTCATAGGTTTGGTCTCCAACAATCGGATGTCCCACAAATGCGGAATGCACTCTCAATTGATGTCGTCGTCCCGTCCGAGGTTCTAGTCGGACCTTGGTTACCGGGCGTCCCTTTAAAAAAGCGTATTGTAGGATGGTACATTTAGTCAATGCCTGTTTAAAATTCAAGGTTGATTCATCTCCTGGTTGAAGCCAAGTCGGCGTCGGCGTCGGCGTCGGCGTCGCTGTTGCAGTCTTGTTATTACCCGGACCGTCAGTATTACTAGTAGCAACATGACGTGCTGGTATACGCATTGCAAATTCGTCTCCCACTTGTGCCAAAGGTAAGTACACGTAAAAGATGGAATCATCATCTCCCTCCACACGAAAGATGGTTGGCAACTCCTCCTCGCTATCGTCAGTATTGTTGTTATTGTTCATGTTTTCAACTTTACAGGAATCTCCGTACAGAATATCGCGCAGTATGGTATTGTAACATTCGGTTGCCCGTTCAACGGCTGCCATCAAATGCTGGTTATCCTTTTGTCGTTTCAAGTCTTGGAACTTATAGGTGGCTAAACGTTCCCGATCTTTGGGTTCCAATTGCAAAGCTTGGTCAACTTGATTCCATTGTTCGTCATTAAGTTTCTCATTTCGTTTGCGCTTGCGAATGGCAGTTCCCTGTAAGCGATTGTAACGCCCAGTGTAGATTTGCAAAAATGCTTGAGGTGGTTGATATCCTTGAAAGGTATCACTTCTTCGTTTTTGCTTGAGACGACGGTATTGTAATTCTTGGTTCTTTACAAAATGTGCCAGTCGTTCAGGACAAATTGTGGGCAAAAAATTACTATGAATGCTATTGCTAGTAGCAGGAGTGGTGCTGGTGGTGATGATACATGGTGGGTGGTGTATATCAGTCCTCCTACTTTCGTGACCGCCACGATTTGCAAAAGTAACATGTCCGTGTAAAACGGCCACGTAGCTCTTTTCAACCTGACGGTCTCCAAAGCAGGTACAGGCATGATTGGCAGCCTGGGCCGATTGTCCCAACAAGAGAACGCCCGAGGTAGCATAGTCCAATTGATGACATGGTCGCCATTCGTTGTCCTGTACGTCACAATGTCTGTGCTTGGTTGTCAAATGTTCTAATAAATCTGGTTTCGACAGTGATTGCAATGATGGTGGTGGATACCAATACGTTATCAATTTATGAACGGTCGCAGGATATGGACCATCCATGCGTAAATCAGCAGGTTTGTTCATGAAGATGTAATCAGAAGATTCGTACAGAATGGTGTCGTCTTTTTTTAGAAGCGACAGAAGGTATTCGAGACTGCAATGTTCTGGATCACCCCAACAGGGATCATCTATTATTGTTGCTGTTGATGTTCCAGTACCATTGTTCTTGGTCGAAGAACGAGGTTTCATTCTGGACAGTTGTTGTAAACAGCGGTGCGGAACTGGTGCCAATGGCGAAACTGTAGATGTTGTTGCTACTACTAGTAGAGCTAATGGGGATCTCGAGAGTAGTCGATAATCGCGAAATACTTTTCCGGTAGTGAAGTGAGCAAACAGGCAATTAGACAGACAATGTCGAAAAATTGCTGATTGCAGGCGAAGCAGCATTCAAGCTTTTAATGATAATAATAATAATAATAATAATAATATGGCATCACCACTGTTGAAGACATAGAAAAAATTTAAATTAATTCTAGTATTGCTTGGGTTCTACTGGAATATTTTAATTTTTTTTAATTTACTCATCAGTAGACTACTACTGTACTACGGTAGCTACTAGAGTAGAGACGAGTAGTAGTAGTAGTACTACCGGTAGTCTAGTACAGTATTAAAGTCAAGTGATGATGATGTTTGTGATGTGAGAGGAGGAGGTCCGGTCTGTCCTGTTGATCGGATGACATCATTCTAGTGATTTGACTTCGTGACAGAATACATGTTTTTTGTGAACTACCCGAGCACGGTTTTGCCCAAGTTCGCTTCTCAAATAATGCAGAAGCAGGCCCTTCAGAAGTGGTAGAGTAGTTTAGCAGTTAGCTAACCCTTAATTACTACTCCGTACTTTTGTTCTTTGACTGAAGAGGAGATGTAGAGACTGGTGGTACTACTAGTAGAGTAAATAACGGTGGTAACCAGCCAACCAACCGAAAATTTCATTACACTCGCTCCACAAAAAATATACTACTAGTAGTACCAGGTACACTGTACAATTGGAAGGAACAAGTGATGCGAATCCTGCCTTGGTCAGCTACTACCTGGTACAGTACGAATACTAGTAGTAGTAGTAGTTACTGGTAGTACTGATTAAGCCAGGACAGTAAAACAAATAAATAAATCACATCAAATATTATTAAAGGCCATTCTTTTCTTCTCCTGATCCTTCATCAGCAGTTTCAAAAGCAAGCACCTCTTCCGCCAATTTTTTTTCGGTTCGTGCACGAGAGAGTCAGAAGTCAGAGCAATAGTGGTCTAGTACTCCTAGTACGGTATTAAATAATCAAGGTTTCATCAGATTCCAATCCGAAGCGATTATTATTATCAAATATAATTTGAAATTTTTCCTTTTATTAGTGGCTACTGCTACTAGTAGCAAGTAGGAGGGCTGGCTGGTACCGTGTAGCAGCTCTAGACAGCTAGACTACTACGACGAGCTAATCGCTGCTGCTCCAGATCCAAGGTCGTCAGCAAGTTAAAGCGAAAAGCGAACTACGGAAAGTCTAACAGCAGTTTAAAGATTCAAAGATACGACCAGAAAGAAAGATCAGTACTAGCTAGCAAATAAGAGCAGTGGAACAAGATCGCAAGAAGAACAAGCAACACACACAGTCTTGTTTGTGTTTTTCTGGAACCAAAAAAACATCTGTTTTTTTCTGTTTCCTACAGTAGTCTAAGTATCTTGGATGTAGGTTGCTTTTATCACACCATCACACTCTCTTTCAGATTCTCGGACACATACAAGAGGCCAGAGCTACTACAGACTACTACCAGTACATCATGACCTCGAGACTTGATACATCCAAACACCAGAATGAGCTCCATGAGTTGACAACACAAGTAAACAATACTAAAGCAAGCCCGGCTACTACTACTGCTGCTGCTGCTGCTGGTGGTGGTGGTGGTGGTGGTGGTGGTGGTACTTTCAGGATAACAACAACTACTACTACAACACCAGCACACACCTCTTCATCAAATAAGAATAGTAATAATGGTTCATCATCATTGCCAACACCTCCGGTCAGTCCCCTGGCAGTCAAACGACGTACGGTTTGGTGGAAATCTTCCGTCGTTCGACGTTCTTCGTCGGCCGTAGATGAAGCCGTCGAAGATTTGATGGAACAATCACGATTCTTGCAAACAACAACAACAACAACCCGTAATTGTAGTAATAGTAATAAAAGAAGAAGAAACAGCAGCGACAGCGGCAGTAGTAGTAATTATCCTGGGGCCGATGAGTATGAGTATGATGATGATGATGATGAGAACGAAGATAAGTGGAGGGGAGAAGACGAAAACAGCAGCGATAGCAGTGTTCACACTCACATCGACAACGACAGCACGACACAACAACAACGACGACAACGACGACAACAGCAATTCCCACTTTCGATAAAAATTGCAGCCTTGAATCGTGATGAAATTCAATTGGGAAAACTGCTGGGCAAAGGAACGTTTTCACTGGTATACGAAGTGACTGGGTTTTCTTTACTAGTAGCCAGTACGAAACGTAGTACAGATAGCAACAATGACAATGATGAAGATCAATTGCGACGCGATATTGCCAGCGCACCACCGAACTGTTTTGCTCTCAAACATCTCAAGTCGAACTTGTTAACAGCCAACAACAACAACAGCAACAACAATTACAACAACAGAGACTTTGAGGATGCGGCCACAGATATTGTCATGGAAGCCAAGTATCTGGCCGCACTGAACCATCCCGGGATACTAAAGTTGCGGGCAAGTCCCCGCACAGGAACCGCCGCATTTCATCACCATACGGACGGATACTTTTTATTGACGGATCGATTAGCGGAAACGTTGGCGCAACGGATCGAACGGTGGAAGATACAGCGACAACAACAACAACAACAACAACAACAACAACAACAAGGAGACACTATGTCTCCAACAACCGATAGCAATACCAACACCAATACCAATACCGACACGGTGGCATACAAAACAGACTACGCCTTACAGATCGCCGAAGCATTGCGATATTTGCACGAACATCGTATCGTTTTTCGAGATCTAAAACCTTCTAACATTGGATTCAAGCAGCAAGATACGAACCAAATCCAACTGTTCGATTTTGGACTTTGTCGAGAACTTCCTTCGCTTCGCAGGGCCAGGCCGTACAAGTATGTCGCCTACGTTAAACCAGAACAGCCCGAGGAGGATTTGTATTTGGATTATGACGACGACCAAGACGACTATTCTGTCGATCTTCTCATGGACGATTCTTGGAACGATGACAAAGAGGACGACCGACCGGAGGATCTGGAACGTTGTGACGAACCACAACACCCCGAAGAAGGAGTCTATCACATGTCTGGGGCTGGTACTCAGATATATATGGGTGTCGAAGTTTTCTTGAACAGTTGTTACAATCTCAAGACTGACGTGTACGCGTGGTCCATGACGGTGGCCGAAATGTTTCTACTCGAGTCGCCACTGCCAGTGTACTCGATGGAAGAACACATTCAGTACATTTGCCGCGAAGGTGATCGACCTGTATTGGATACGCTGGCCGAAGAGGTTCCCGAATCGCTCAAGGAACTTTTGGAATGGGCATGGACAGGAGATGTCTCCCAGCGTTGTTCCATGGCACAAGTGTGCGAGGAACTTGAAATGATTCTGGTGCAAGTCAAAGACAAGGAAAAGAAGCGGACAACTCAATCGTCCCTGGTGAAGTATGTGTCTGCGTTTTCTTTCAATATCCGTTACATTGCCCGTAGCATGAAGAATTTGGTTTGGAATGCTATGGCGGAAACGTTTCAAAACTTGTGCGTCTTTTTTCGTAGCAATAATGCTGCCGCATCCTCGGATGAATTGGTGCCCCCCAGAGGAACGACTACTACAGCGATCTTGGGAGAAACGGCGCCTAGCAATCAAGAAAACAAAGGCATAAAGGATGACAGCGTCTGTGGCAGTAAAAGGCTAAACGATTCGCGGACGACCGAACCTGCATCGCAACAGCAATACGCTCGTCGTGATTACAGTCGCAAGGCATCGAGTGCTTCCTCTACGATGGCTACGACGGATGATGAATGCGAATGCGACTTTGATGACAATCTTTTGATATCCGCAGCACCAGCACCAGCAGCAGGCAACTCCGGCAACTCTCATTTGACAAGTTTCGATGTCGTTGCAGAACAACGGTAGTCGAAGCTGGTTCAGATGCATACACAATACATGATGATAATAAATAAATATAATTTTTGCATAGCAGCACAATTTCACGAAACAAAACACTTGGAACTGTTGCGAGGTGTGGCAGCCTAATTATTTTAGACTCGAGCTCTGCGGCGAGAGTAGTTGCATTTGCCCATTAAAAGAAAAAGGAGGAAATAAAATTCCTGGATGTTGTTGTGTGTTGTGTGTGTGTAACTGACTTTTAGTGCCCAGTGCTATGGCGTTGGTCACCAGGGATGCCAATCCTCGACCAGTGGGCCATGAGCACAGTTATCAAGTTATCCTTCCGCCAATAAGAAAAATGCCTAAATTGCTACATTGAGTGAGAGGAGTAAAAAGAGTAAACAGATATCGAAGTCTGTATTTTTCATCAGGGCGCCAACGAATAAGTCAAGAGTCAAGTGTCCCAGTTTGCACTGCTTATTAGTGACGTTCACTTCAAACTGCACAGCAGCATGCACACAAAAAATGTACTGTACACAATGCACACAAATATGCAGATTTTTTTACCACTAAAAAGCACGTCTGTACCAACAGTAACGCTTTGTAACAACAGCTTGTACTAACTACTACTACTATTATTACCGTAACACTTTGTGGCAAAATAATCCAACACAGCCAAACTGTAAAACACCACTACTAGCTACTAGACTACTAGAGTACTGTATGTATTTAAGTAGCAAGTTGCTACTACCAGGTACGGTACTACCTAGTAGCTACGGTACTAGCAAGAGTAGCTATTATACTTGGCTCACTGCTTGTTATGACACTAACGTACCACTCTAGTAGAGTAGAGTACGTACCTCGTAGTACCGTTAGTTAAGCCGTTCTCTGCAAATTTCAAACTGGCGTTCAAGACTTCGAAGTGACGTTGGAAACTTCAAACTGGCGTTCAAGACTTCAAACTGACGTTGGAAACTTCAAACTGGCGTTCAAGACTTCAAAGTGTCGTTGGTAACTTAAAAACTACTACTTCTAGCTAGTAGCATTTCAAACTTCAAACTTCGCACTACTAGTGCCAGGTACCAGGTACCACCAGGTACCTGGTACCAATAGCGTTCAAAACAATG
>Ga0100380_10004956_pt1 | contig 13839 bp, 10 predicted proteins | sample CryGeymeta201504_FD_80417 | JGI IMG/M metagenome (GOLD analysis project Ga0100380, IMG submission 80417) | Groundwater microbial communities from Crystal Geyser aquifers in Utah, USA - Crystal Geyser metaG 2015-04 | ecosystem: Environmental > Aquatic > Deep subsurface > Groundwater | place... | reverse complement strand
ATGTGAAAATGTGTCAATGTGAAAATGAAGCAATGTGGAAATTTGAAAATGAAGCAATGTGGAAATGGAACAATGTGAAAATGTGTCAATGTGAAAATTGAACAATGTGAAAATTTGAAAATGAAGCAATTTGAAAAATGTATTATTTCATCAATTCAACATTTTTCACTCAAAACTAAACCCTTAAAAACCCAAAACTTAAAAATGCCTGCATACCATTTTATAGCCATCGGAGGAAGTGCCATGCACGGGTTGGCGTTGGCCTTGCACGAAAAAGGGGATATCGTTACGGGAAGTGATGATGTGATTTTTGAACCATCGAAGTCGAACTTAGATGCCAAGGGCCTACTCCCTGAGCAATTCGGCTGGTTTCCGGAAAAAATCCATGGCAAACTCGATGCGGTTATCCTCGGCATGCATGCCAAAAAAGATAATCCCGAACTGCTCAAAGCAATCGACTCGGGGATTCCCATTTTCTCCTACCCGGAATTCCTGTATGAACAGTCCAAAAACAAAACCCGTGTGGTTATCGGCGGTTCGCACGGCAAAACCACCATCACTTCCATGATTTTGCACGTGCTTGATTACCACGGCAAAGAAGTGGACTACATGGCAGGCGCGTTGCAAGACAGGAATGCAGCTTTGGTCCATTTGACAAACGAAAATGATTTTGCCGTTTTTGAAGGCGACGAATATTTGAGTTCGGCCTTGGACAATCGATCTAAGTTCCTGCATTACAAACCCAATATCGCTTTGATTAGCGGCATCGCTTGGGATCACATCAACGTGTTCAAAACTTTTGAAGCGTATGTAGATACGTTCAGGCAATTTATCAAACAAATCGTACCGGGAGGTATTTTGGTTTATAACGAAGAAGACCCAATCATAAAGGAATTGGTAGAAAACAGCGAAGTTTTCATCCGAAAACATGCCTATCACATCCCACAAAGCCACATCGAAAAGGGAAAAACCATCTTAGAAACATCTTTTGGCAATGTTTCTCTGCAAGTTTTCGGCAAACACAACTTGAGTAATCTGGCAGGTGCGCAATGGGTATGTCTCCATTTGGGAATCGATGAAGAAATGTTTTACGAGGCCATCACTACCTTTACCGGCGCAGGAAAAAGATTGGAAAAAATATTGGAAACCAATCCGTTGACGATTTTTAAAGACTTTGCACATGCACCTTCCAAGGTCAAGGCTACAGTCGATTCCGTCAAAGCGCAATTCAAAAATAAAAAAGTAACTGCATGTTTTGAATTACACACCTACAGCAGCCTGAATCCGGTTTTTTTGAAACAATACCAAAACAGCATGGATGCGGCAGATACGGCAGTCGTTTTCTATGATTTGGAAGCACTGAAAATCAAAAAAATGACGCCTATTTCCCCGAATGAAATTAGAAATGCTTTCGGAAGAAAAGATTTGACCGTTTTTACAGAAGCGACTTCATTTCTGACCTATCTCGACAGTCAAACACCAAAAGACGATGTTTGGCTACTGATGAGCAGTGGCAATTACGGCGGTGTAAATTTTGAAGCGTTAAAGCAAAAATTCAATTAAGATAAATCATCACAATTAGTTACTTTTGTTTAGTTTGCTTTGTTAAATAATTTAACTCAAAAAATGAAATCAAATTACTTATTATATGTTTTTGCATTTTCTATTTTTGTCCGTTTGGAAGCGCAAATAATATTTACAGATGTAACTGTAACAGCAAACTTATCTTTTAATGCAGAAACTGTTGAATCTATTGCATGGGGTGATTACGACAACGATGGGGATCAAGATATTTTCTTTTCGACCAATGGGCTCAATAAGCTAATGAGAAATGATGGAAATGACATATTTACGGATGTGGGTATTGCTTCAGGGTTAACTCATTCTTTCCCTACAACAGGATGTGTCTTTGGCGATTTTGACAATGACGGAAATTTAGATTTATTTATCGTTTCAGTTGATGGTATAAATCCTGATTTATTGTATAAAAACCTTGGTTCAGCTTCCGGTTTCTCTTTTCAATCTATTTTGGGATCTCAATCCGGTATCACGGACAACATCACTCGAAAAAGAGGCGTTTCACTTTTAGATTACAACAGAGATGGGCTACTAGACATCTACGTAAACAGTTCTAAAAATGATTTCTTATACAAAAATTTGGGGAATTTTCAGTTCCAAAATGTGTCAAGTATCGTAGGCATTAATGAAACTAATTTAGAGATTGGTGTAGTCCCGACAGACATTAACAATGATGGTTGGATAGATATTTTCACAGGAAACAGATCATCTGTTCAAAATAAACTTTATCTGAATGACGGAACAGGCAATTTTGCAGAGATTTCTAATTCAGCGGGAATCGATGCCGTTGGACTTGGCATGGGTGTAATCTCATTTGATTATGACAACGATTTAGACATGGATTTGTATTGGACTACCTGGCCACATGCCCCCGACACAACTCCCCTGCCTCCTTTTCAACCCAATGCGTTTTATCAAAATCAAGGCAACCTCACATTCCTCAACAAAACTGTAGAAACCGGCACAGAAGACACTTCCGGTTGGGGAATTAGTTGTAATGTTGGAGATATAGACAATGACAGATTTGAAGATTTTTTTGTATCCAATGGATTTGACCCTTCATCCACACAGAGTATCCTTTTCAAAAATATAAATGGGACAGCCTTTCAGGACATTACCAACAGCGTTTTTGGAGATATTACCTGGGACGCAAGGGGCGTTGCCTTTGCCGACTATGACAACGATGGAGACCAAGATATAATTTTAACCGGTGGGCCAGGTGTTGATACAAAATTATGGAGAAATGATTCAACCATCTCAAATAATTGGGTCACGCTAAATTTGGAAGGTACGATTAATATTATTTCAGGCCTCAACAGTAACATAAACGCAATTGGGGCTAGAGTAGAAGTTACGGCAGGTGGGCTTACTACCGTAAAAGAGGTAAGCGGTGGAGCCGGAAGAGGTTCATTTAATAGTTTACCACTTGAGTTTGGTTTAGGAAGCAGTAACAGTATTGACAATGTCAAAGTCAGATGGCCTGATGGCAATTTTGAGGTCTTCACGAATATCAATATCAATCAGATAAATCAAATTAAAGAGGGAGAAGGGACACTATCATTGGGTGATTTTTCTCAAGATGAAACAATCAATATTTTTCCGAATCCATTTATGAATAAATTCAATATAAATATATCTGGAATATCGAGTATTAGAAAAATTAAAATTTACAATGCTTTAGGTCAAGTCATCTTTGAAGATAATTATCCTAAAAACAACAAAACAGAAATCGAATTAAATAATAATTATAAAGGTTTACTGATTTTGGTATTAGAATTAACGGATAGGAATTTTGTTCGAAAACTGATTAAATATTAATCGGTTTGAATCTGACGGTTTGAATCCAAGTTCTCAAATTAGCAATGGTCTTTTTAATGAATTAACCGGAAACCATGTATATTATTATGCTAATTTTGTAAAAAAAAAGGATGCTTCGTTTTTTTGCCAAATTCAAAAAACTTTTTGTTGTCTTAACCATTCTTTCGGCCATTATATTGGCGGCAATTTATACGCTGATGAAACCCACAGAAAAATTGCCCGTTTATCAACCTGCTTTTGTGAATGCGGAATTGGTCGATTCGACCGTTCAGTATGTCAAAAAATACCACTCCATACCCGATTTCAGCTTCACAAATCAAAACGGTAAAATCATCACACAAAAAGATTATCAAGATAAAATTTACATTGCAGACTTTTTCTTTACCACTTGCCCATCCATTTGTCCGAAAATGACGGCCAATATGTCGGATTTGCAAGATAAAATCATAAAATATGGCGATGTGAAATTGCTCTCACATACCGTTACGCCCGAAACAGACAGTATTCCGGTGTTGAAAGTTTACGCGCTGAAGCACCACGTGAAGGATGAAATTTGGAATTTGGTCACCGGTTCGAAAAAGGAAATTTACGAACTTGCACGAAAATCTTATTTGGTTGCAAAATCAAACGGCGATGGTGGAAAGTACGACATGATACACACCGAAAATTTTGTTCTAATCGACAAACAAAAGCGGATCAGAGGATTTTATGACGGGACAAATTCGGACGAAATGCTTAAACTTTTACACGATTTGGAAATTCTACACAGCGAAAAACCTTAAAATAAAACAAATAACTTTTTTTTTATTTTGCGCAATTGAATAAATTTGCGGATAGAATAATATTAAATTCAATCTAAATAAAAATAACAATGTTCAATTTAGCACAGCTTAAAAAAGGAGATCGGGCTATCATCGAGAGCTTTGAGATAGAATCGATGCCACTTAAATTGCTGGAAATGGGTTGTTTGCCTGGAAACGAAGTTGAACTGATACAATACGCTCCTTTTTTAGATCCGATTTATTTAAAAATTAATGGCACTCATCTGGCCATTCGCAAAGAAACCGCACTACTGATTGAAGTCACCAAAATTTCCTGAATTCCCGATGCAAGAACAACCTCTTAAAGTAGCACTCATCGGAAATCCGAATACGGGGAAGACTTCGGTTTTCAACGTACTAACCGGGCTGAATCAAAAAGTAGGAAATTATCCCGGTATCACCGTAGAGAAAAAAGTGGGCCTGTGCCACCTAAGAAAAGATTTGGATGCCAAAATCTTAGATTTACCCGGTACGTATAGCCTCAATGCCAGTTCGATGGACGAAAGTGTGGTAATTGAATTACTCCTAAACAAAAATGACTCCGATTTTCCGGATGTGGCTGTGGTCGTTTCGGATGTAGAAAGCCTCAAACGCAATCTGTTACTTTTCACCCAGATAAAAGATATGGGAATCCCCAGTATTTTAGTCATCAACATGGCAGACAGGATGATACGAAAAGGGATCTCACTCAATGTAGATTTACTTGAAGAAAAACTTAAAACAAAAGTTGCATTGGTCAGTACCCGAAAAAATATAGGGATTGACCGATTGAAAGAATTGATAATTGATTACAAAAGCATATCAATTGAGCCTTGCCTGAACGCGTCAAATATAGAACCTGCCTATTTTGATAAACTCAGAAAGGCATTTCCAAACCAATCACTCTATAAATTATGGCTCGTCATTACGCAAGATGTCAATTTTGCCAATATAAACAGAAAGGAAATTGAGAATAACTCTTTTTTGGTAAAATCGAAAATCGAGCTTAAAAAACTTCAGCACAAAGAAACCGTTTTCCGTTATCAGTTTATCAACGGTATTCTCAAAGAAACCTATCAGATTGATTTGTCTAAAGCCAAAGATTTGCGTGCCAGATTGGACAAGATACTGATGCATAAATATTGGGGTTATGTGATTTTTTTACTGATACTTTTAACCATTTTTCAAGCTATTTTTGACTGGTCGCAGGTACCGATGAATTTTATTGATCAACAGTTTGCCTCGCTAAGCGAATCTCTGAAACACAGTTTGCCACCCGGCGTATTTACCGAATTGATAGCTGAAGGAATTGTACCCGGTTTGGGCGGTATTCTCATCTTTATTCCACAAATTGCTTTTCTATTTTTGTTTATATCCATCTTGGAAGAGAGCGGATACATGAGCCGTGTTGTGTTTTTGATGGACCGGGTTATGCGTAGATACGGACTGAGCGGAAAAAGTGTGGTTCCGCTAATTTCTGGAACCGCCTGTGCCATACCAGCAATTATGGCCACAAGAAACATAGAAAATTGGCGCGAACGATTGATAACCATTCTTGTCACCCCATTTGTGACCTGTTCTGCCCGCTTGCCCGTCTATATGATTATCATCACCCTGGTGATTCCAAACCAACGTTTTTTAGGGATGAACTATCAAGGATTGGCTTTGCTTTTCTTGTATTTAATCGGGTTTGGAATGGCTATTTTTTCAGCGTTTCTACTCAATAAGTTTATGAAAGCAGCCAGAAAAACCTATTTCGTAGTAGAAATGCCCAACTACAAAACACCCCTGCTTCGAAATGTTGCCCTTACAGTTGTCGAAAAAACAAAAACTTTTGTGACGGAAGCGGGTAAGATAATTTTATCCTTGTCCATTATACTATGGGTTTTGGCATCTTATGGGCCGGGAACTGATTTTTCGGAGGCAGCATCCAGAATCACAAGTAATTCGGCCAATCAATCCTTAACGCAAAAGGAATTGAATCAAATGATAGCGAACGAACGACTCGAAAATTCGTTTATCGGGATTCTGGGTAAAACCATCGAACCGGCTATCCGCCCGCTTGGATTCGACTGGAAAATCGGGATTGCCATCATCAGCTCATTTGCCGCAAGAGAAGTTTTTGTCGGCACCTTAGCTACCATCTACAACGTAGGCAATTCGGATGCGACAGAAACCATCAAAGACAGGATGCAAGAAGAAGTATTCCCCGCAACCGGACTGAAAGTTTACACCTTTGCTTCCGGGATCTCGCTGCTGCTATTTTATGCCTTTGCCATGCAATGCATGAGTACCCTAGCTGTGGTCAAAAAAGAAACCAACGGCTGGAAATGGCCGATAATCCAGCTAACGGCCATGAGTAGTTTCGCTTATTTGGCTGCATTAATCGTTTTTCAAATAATCAAGTAATTTAGGCCGGACAAAGCCGACCGAAACATTTAAATACAGCGTCATGCAATTAATATTAGTTTTTATCACGTTCTCAATAGCCATCGGTTTTTTAGTGAAAAAATTCTTCTGGAAAAAATCAAAATCCAAAAAATCTTGCGGTTCTGATGATTGTGGTTGTCATTAGGTTTACCTCTATTTTTTTGCTATGAAGTGATAGCTGAATCTACAGTTGTTATATTTCGAATCTTCCTGTATCTTGCGTAAGGGATAGGAGCGGCATCCCCCCGAAATTCCGGGGGATACAGCGGATAGCCCGCCCCCCCGGAATTCCGGGGGGAAACGCCCAAAAATAGTATCTTTGAATATGGATTTAAACTTTAATAAAAACGAAGATTTCAACAGGCAGTTGGTCTCCAAACTCAAGCAAAAACACAAAAAAATAGCATTGGGTGGGGGACAAAATAACATCGACAAACTGCATGCAGGCGGGAAAATGACGGCGCGCGAACGCATTGACTTTTTGTTGGATCCTAAAACCGAATCTATTGAAATCGGCGCGTTTACCGGCGAAGGTATGTACACAGAATACGGCGGATGTCCATCCGGTGGTGTGGTAGTGAAAATGGGGTATGTCAGTGGGAAAATGTGTGTCATAGTAGCCAACGACGCGACTGTCAAAGCCGGCGCATGGTTTCCGATTACAGCAAAGAAAAACTTGCGGGCACAGGAAATATCGATTGAAAACCGCTTACCAATCATTTATTTGGTGGACAGTGCGGGAGTTTTTCTGCCTCTTCAAGACGAAATATTCCCGGACAAAGAACACTTTGGACGGATTTTCAGGAACAACGCGGTCATGAGCAGCATGGGCATCACGCAGATTGCCGCCGTGATGGGTAGTTGTGTGGCAGGAGGTGCTTATTTGCCCATCATGAGCGACGAAGCTTTGATTGTTGACAAAACGGGAAGCATCTTTTTGGCAGGAAGTTATTTGGTGAAAGCAGCAATAGGCGAAACCATTGACAACGAAACTTTGGGCGGTGCTACAACACATTGCGAAATCAGCGGTGTGACTGATTACAAAGCCAAAGACGATCTGGATGCGTTGGCTCGAATACGAAGTATAGTTGATAAAATCGGAGATTACGACAAGGCAGGTTTCAATAGGTCAAAAGCCATCAAACCACTTGAAAACGAAAAGGATGTGTATGGTATTTTGCCAAAATTGCGCGGAGAACAGTACGACATGATGGAAATCATCCGGCGGCTGGTGGACAAAAGTGAAATAGACGAGTACAAAGCCGACTACGGCAAAACGCTCATCACCGGTTATGCACGCATAGATGGTTGGGCGGTCGGCATCATCGCCAACCAACGAAAAGTTGTGAAAAACGGCAAGGGCGAAATGCAGTTTGGCGGAGTGATCTATTCGGATTCGGCGGACAAAGCAGCCCGGTTTATTGCCAATTGCAATCAGAAAAAAATACCACTTGTCTTCTTGCAAGATGTAACTGGATTTATGGTAGGTAGCAAAAGCGAGCAAGGTGGCATCATCAAGGATGGCGCGAAGATGGTAAATGCGGTGAGCAACTCTGTTGTGCCGAAGTTTACTGTAATTGTCGGCAATTCATATGGAGCCGGCAACTATGCTATGTGTGGAAAAGCCTACGACCCCAGATTAATCATTGCTTGGCCGAGTGCCGAGTTGGCAGTGATGGGGGGCAGCCAGGCCGCGAAAGTTTTGCTGCAGATAGAAACCGCGTCGCTCAAAAAAAGAGGAGAAGTCTTCACGCCGGAAAAAGAAAAAGAACTTTTTGACCATATCAAACAGCGATACGATTCGCAAACTTCACCTTATTATGCCGCGGCACGGTTGTGGACAGACGCAATAATCGATCCGCTCGAAACCCGTCAGTGGATTTCAATGGGTATCGAAGCGGCCAATCATGCGCCGATTGAAAAACCATACAATCCGGGGGTGATGCAAGTGTGATGTATTTATTGACTTCGGCTCCCTTCGGCACCTTTCAATCAAAACAATTTTATATATGCATTACAAAATAACAGGCAAAGAGAAACCCATCATTTTATTACATGGCTTTTTAGAAGATCACACGATTTGGCAAGTTGTAGCAGAAGATTTGTCAAAGTACTTTCGCGTGCTAGCAATCGACTTGCCCGGTCACGGAAAATCACCTATGATACCTAAAATACATACCATGGAAATGATAGCTGAAGAGGTTTGCCGGGTGTTGCAAACTGAGAAAATAGAAAAAGCCACTTTGGTAGGTCACTCACTGGGGGGTTATGTGGCTTTGGCTTGTGTAGAAAAACATCCTGGATTGTTTGATGGGATTTGTCTGGTAAATTCTACACCGGAAGCAGACAGTCTAGAGCGGATTGAAAACAGAGATCGCGCCATTCAAGCAATTTGGCAGAATAAAAAACGGTTTATCAGGATGGCAATCCCAAATTTATTCAATCAACTAAAACTTGAAGTGTATAAATTGACAATAGAAAAACTTGTTCTGGCAGCCTGTAAAATGTCTGAAGAATCAATCATCGCCACGATTGAAGGAATGAAAATCAGACCAAATAGATTGCGGACATTGAAGGAATTTAAAGGAAAAAAATTATGGATTATTGGCCAAAAAGATGATATTTTGGATGCAAAACAGTTAAAAAAAATAGCCAAGAGAAATGAAATCCCATTTGTTGAGTTTCCTGACGGACACATGAGTATGATAGAAAATTCCGATGAGGTAACATCCGTGATTAAAGCTTTTTTGAGTTAAAAAGTGTTTTTTAAAATAAACTCGACTACGTTTGTAGAATTACAAAAAAACTTTTATTTTTGCTTCTTAAAAAATTAAAAATAATCTGCTATGAAATACTTTAACTGTATGATTCGAATGTGTTGTTGCAGAAATTAATCGGACTTCGATTTAACTGTTTGCAGCCTCTCAATCTTTGTGAGGTTTTTTTATTATTAAAAGAAAAATCCAATACACAATCAGATGCCAAATAAAAAAGAATTATACAACCCTCACTTGGCATCACTAAAACTAAAAAGATGAACACAAAACTATTTTTCCTATCGCTTTTTTTCGGGTTGACTATGCAGGCCCAAAATCTTATCAAAGGTGTTGTTTCTGATGCTTCCGGTATTCCTCTACCGGGTGTGAATATTATTTTGAAAAACACGCAGGCAGGCACCACAACCGATTTTGACGGAAAGTTTCAGATTCAGGCTCAATTTGGGCAAACTTTAGTCTTTTCAATTCTCGGTTTTGAGCATGAAGAGATTCTAGTCCAAGGCAACACCCTAAATGTAATTCTTAAATCCAAATCGGAAAGCTTGAGCGAGGTAACGCTGACCGGTAGCCGCAACCCGAACCGAAGTAAGCTGAATACGCCTGTTCCGGTGGATGTAGTACCGTTGAATGAACTTAAAACTACTTTACCGCAAACCAACATCAATGATTTGCTAAGCTACCTCGTGCCTTCGTTTAACAACAACCGGCAGTCTGCATCAGACGGTACAGAACACATCGACCCGGCATCTTTGCGCGGTTTGGGCCCCGATCAGGTGTTGGTGCTGATCAATGGAAAAAGAAGACACACCACCTCTTTGGTCAACAACCAAAGTACATTTGGCAACGGTTCGGTGGGAACGGATTTGAGTGCCATTCCGACAGCAGCCATCGAACGAATCGAAGTTTTACGTGATGGTGCAGCAGCACAATACGGGTCTGATGCCATCGCAGGAGTCATCAATTTAATTCTCAAAAAAGACAGCGGTTTGGAAGTCAATACAACTTACGGGCAAACCACACGCGCCGATGGTGAAACCATAGATGTCAATTTGAATTACGGCGCCAAACTGGGTGAAGACGGTGGTTTTTACAACCTCACTTTGGGCTTCAACGACCGTCAAAAAACATCAAGAAGCCAAAATCACAACCTGATTATTTTTGACCAATCGGAATTTGGAAACTTTTTCGCCTACGACTTCAGCAATCCGAATGCACGTGAAATTGACGACCAAAAATTAGCCGAAAACGGTTTAAAACGAGATGATTTCGATTTTCAGGTAGGTGATGCAGCCATCCGAAATGTGCAAGGCTTTCTCAACATGGAATACCCGCTTTCAGAAAAAGCTGTTTTATACCTTTCCGGAGGCATGAATGTTCGCGATGGACAAGGCTTTGGTTTCAGACGCTTGCCGAGTGAAACCGAAAATGTGGTGCCCGAATTGTTTCCGTTTGGTTTTCAACCCTCTTTGCTTTCAGACATCAGCGACCAATCGCTCTCAACAGGCGCACGATTCAAACTGGGGCGCTGGAATTTTGATTTGAGCAATACTTTGGGGGAAAACATTTTTGATTTTACTGTCGAGAACAGCAACAACCCCTCATTGGGTGTCAACAGCCCAACGAAGTTTGACGCAGGCGGACACGAGTTCTTTCAAAATACAGTCAATCTGGATGCGCGAAAATATTATGACTATATCCTAAATGGGCTGAACGTAGCGGTAGGTTCAGAATTCAGATACGAGCGATATGAGATTACGGCAGGAGAAGAAGCTTCTTTCATCAATGGAGGTGCACAATCATTTCCGGGCTTTTCACCTTTGAATGAAGTCGCCGAAAATAGAACCAGCATCTCTTTTTATATCGATTTAGAGGCAGATATAACCGACAACTTTTTTGATTTGTTTGGCAGGCAGATACGAAGATTACAGCGATTTTGGCGATACCTTTAACGGAAAAGTAACCGCTCGATACGAATTTTCGGATGCCTTTGCCCTTCGGGGAGCTGTCAGCACAGGTTTTAGAGCTCCGTCTTTGCACCAACAATTTTTCAACAACATTGCCACAGACATCGTTGACGGCGAACTGCTCAATACCGGTATTTTCAGAAACGATAGCGAGGTAGCCAAACAACTCGGTATTCCCAAATTGGAAGAAGAAACCTCCGTGAGTTACAGCATCGGTTTTACCTACAAACCACTTAAAAACCTATCGTTTACAGTGGATGCTTACCGCATCGAAATTGATGATCGCATTATCCTTACCGGAAGTTTGGGCAACGATCCTTTTGGTGACCCCGTACCCGAACTAAGAGATCTTTTTGGACAATTTGGAGCTTCCACAGGACGATTTTTCACCAATGCAGTCGATACAGAAACCAATGGTTTAGATGTGGTAGTTGACTACAACACCGGATTGGGCAGTGGCAAACTCACGGCTTCTTTGTTGTACAACATCAACGATAACAACGTAAAAGATGGCATCAACAATCTTCCGGCAGCATTTGTCGGTCAGGAAGACGTGTATTTTGGCCCGCAGGAAAAAAGCTTGATTGAATCTAACATCCCCAAACACAAGGCAATACTCAATTTGAATTACGCCATTGGAAGATTTAATTTTTTCGTGAGAAATACGTATTTTGGCCAAGTGACAAGAAACGGTTTTCCGTTTGGCGTTTCACAAAAACACGACCCGCGCACCGTAACCGATTTGAGCAGCTCAGTTGAACTCTTCAAGGGATTGCAATTTACAGCCGGTGTCAACAATGTATTTGACGAATTTCCTGACAGACAAGCCTATGACAACAGCTTTTTTGGTGTATTCAAATATGCACCCGTACAAATGGGAACTACTGGAGCCTACTATTTTGCAAGGCTTACCTACAAACTTTAATCCAACGGCTGTTGGCATGAAAAACACATAATGCCACAGGCTAAAATTGGATGGAAAACTGCCGCCGGGCTGGTCATCGCAAACATGATCGGCACCGGCGTTTTTACGAGTTTGGGGTTTCAGTTAATTGATTTGAAAAGTAGCTGGAGCATTGTTTTGTTGTGGTTTATCGGTGGGGTGATGGCACTCATCGGCGCATTTACCTATGCCGAATTGGGCACACACTTCAAAAATTCGGGGGGTGATTATATTTTCCTCTCCAAGATTTTTCATCCGTTGCTGGGCTATCTCTACGCTTGGACTTCGCTGATGGTAGGCTTTTCGGCACCCATCGCCATCGCTGCCATTGCCATGACAGACTACCTCAACCCGTTTATGGGCAAAGCTTATGGCGACTGGTTTGGGTTGGGTATCATCCTTTTGGTGAGTATCATGCATTCCTTTAACGTGCGGCAAAGCGGGCGATTTCAGGATGTGGTGACTTCGTTGAAATTGTTTTTTGTTCTTTCCCTGATTGTCCTTGGCTTTTGGTATGCCCCGGAATCGGTGAATGCACTCCAATTTGATGCTTCGTGGCAGCAGGAAATTTTGTTGCCCGGTTTCGCGGTTTCACTCATTTATGTTTCCTATGCCTACACGGGTTGGAACGCAGCGGCTTATATCGTAGAAGAAATTGACCAACCGCGCATCAGTTTACCTAAAGCTTTAATAGGCGGTACGCTGTTGGTGATGGTTGTGTATATAATGTTGCAAATCGTCTTTCTAAAACATGCTTCCTTCGGCCAATTGATGGGCAAAGTAGAGGTCGCCAATATTGCCTTTTCCAATCTATTTCCGGTGAACGGCATCAAATGGGTGAGTTTTTTTATTGCCTTGCAATTAGTCGGCACCATCAGCGGATATGTATGGATTGGTCCACGGGTGACGCATGCCATGGCAAAGGATTACAAACTTTGGCGCCCGCTCGCCAAAACCAACCGCTCAGGGATTCCGGTGCGCGCTTTGTGGCTTAATACAGGTATCAGTATGTTGCTCACCTTGACCGGAACTTTTGAACAGGTGTTGCTTTACGCCGGTTTTGTACTGCAACTCATGGGGACACTTACGGTGGTTTCCTTGCTGTTTGTCAAAAGAGATAAAAACACTTTTCAAAGCCCGCTAAAACCCTTTCTTCAAATCATCTATGTGCTGTTCAGCCTTTGGGTATTGATTTATATGTTGATTGACCGGTCTTTTGAAAGTTTGGCGGGTTTAAGTCTGATTGGTTTGGGAGCTGTGTTGTTTTGGTTTGATAAATTTCAGCCGGTAAAAAAAGTGCCACAATAAAACGGCTTCGTCTAATTTTTTTTTGTTTTAAGGTTCACTTGACTATGTATAAGCTTTAATTTGCGTTAAAAAGTTGTTTATATTTGGTGATATTTACTAGTTGTGTGTGATTATAAAAAACGACCGATATGAAATTAAAATTTGGAATTATATTATTGTTGGTAGGATTTTTAAATGAAACTTTTGCTCAACCTATAGCAAGAGTTGAAAATGTAAAAATT
>Ga0100380_10004948_pt1 | contig 13849 bp, 19 predicted proteins | sample CryGeymeta201504_FD_80417 | JGI IMG/M metagenome (GOLD analysis project Ga0100380, IMG submission 80417) | Groundwater microbial communities from Crystal Geyser aquifers in Utah, USA - Crystal Geyser metaG 2015-04 | ecosystem: Environmental > Aquatic > Deep subsurface > Groundwater | place... | reverse complement strand
CGGCAGGCTTCGGTGGCGACCGACCGGGCGAGCCGGACATTGCGGCGCTGCAATTTATCCGCGCAGATATTGAGCGCCGCCAGCGTCCGCTCCATCGCCGCATCGGACAACCGCCCGCTGGTAGCCAAGCCTTCGCCCAGTTTCACCACCCGGCTGAAGGCATCGATCACGGTGAAATCGTGGCCCGATGGCCGGGCAATCAGCAAGCGGCAATTGTTGGTGCCCAGGTCGAGCGCGGCATAGGCCTCGCCGTGTGGCGAATTGCGCGAACTGCCGATTGCAGTCAGATCCGGTGCGCCGCGCGGTTGGCGCGATTGCCCCTGTCCATTGCTGCCGCGACCATCGCGGCCGTTGTTGCGGCAATCGGGCTGAGGGGGGCGTTTGTAGCGAAAATCGGCTACTTTGCCGGACTTGCCGCCCCGTCGTTTCCCAGCCTTGGGATTTCTGTCCGGCGGGAATGTTTCCGCCATGATCGTACAACTTCCATATCACCAGACGCACTGATTGCGCGTGCGGCACTTGATCGCAAGCTAACCCAACCATGACGGACAAGCAAGCAGCACAGCGCAACGGTGCTTGACCTTGCCTTCACACAAAACTAGGGAACGCGCGCTGATACTGCCCGTCCGGCGCAGGCGCTTGGCCAATGCCCCGTCCTCTAATGGTAAGAGAGCGGACTCTGACTCCGTCAATCAAGGTTCGAATCCTTGCGGGGCATCCAGCCATCCGGCATTATGGCGCAGAGGAACCAATTTTCCTCTAGCGCTATGAATTATTTGCTATTTCTTACGGGAAATCTGCTGGGCCAGTGTTTGCGCTCAAAGACCCAACTACCGGCAAGCCTTCTCGACTTCCAAGGCAATGCGCCTTTTCCATTCCGGAGCTTCCTGCGTAGCCCACGATCGGCATTCCTTGAGAATCGCGACTAGCTTCTCAGGCATTGCGTCTAGATCTGCCTGCCCGGCTCTCAAAAAGTCCTGAAAATGGCCGAGCCGCATTGGAACGATATCGAGCACGATTTTGCTATCATCGACACGATACCACTCCCCATAACGAAACGTATGAGCCGTATTGCTGTCGATATCGATTGCAATGAAAAGGCCGAAAACTCTCTTGTCTGGATTGTCGACGAACTGCTCAGCGTATTCAGCGACGTGCCTTCTGACAGGTTCACCCTCAGCGGCTTCCTGTCTCGATGAGCGGGTTAGCGTAACTTCGACCACGATCACGGCGTTATCAAACTCGAAGACCATATCCGGTCGGCCAGCTGCGGCACAATGAACAGGAAGGAAGTCCTGATCGATATCGAAATTGCGACATTCCCAAGGAGGACGAACCAGAGAATTAATGGCGAGGAATGCTCGCCAGATTACCCATTCGAGATAGGCGGGATACTCTCCCTTAGGAATTGAAAGGACGGTTCCATCAGGCAGGCTTACGCTGCGCCGTGTAGAGACCACATCCATCCATGCGAGGATTTCTCCAACCTTAGATGCTTGCTCCTTTGCAAATGTTTCCTCGTCCAGCTTCTGAAGACGTTCTTCGAGCTTGTGGCGCTCGATCTCAAGATCAGCGGTTGGCAAGTCTTCCGCGACCTCGCCCACTTTCTCTCCCGCTGCCTCAAGCCTGTTGGTAAGGTCTAGAAGCACAGTGATCGCATTTTCACGGTCGTCAGTCGGCAGCGATGCGCCATTCCACAGAGATTGAAGGTAGCCTGCCTCATCTTCGGAAAAGTCTTTTACATTGGCAAGAATAAGGTTTGCCAATTCCTGCTTTAAAGGGGAAATGACCAGCCCCCGACCAGATGAACGAAAAAGACCAGACGCCTTTAGATAGCGGAAATTGACATCCGCATAATCGTTGAAGGTCCCAATTTCCCTTCCGACTTTCTTGGCTGCCATTTGGTATTGTCCGCGGTCGAATTCCCTCACGCGTCCTGCTGCAGCTATGCGGGCGTGACGATACTGCAAAAGCTCGGTAACTACGTTGTCAATGCCATCGTCTGGGGTCTTCGTCTGGACGTATAGGGCAAATTCTTCGAAGGAGATGCGTCGATCTTCACCGGCAGCAGCCAAACGCTCAAATATCGCTAGGACAAATGCCAACGGTGAGAACTGCTTTGCCCGGTAACGTTTCTCGAGCACTGACGGAATTCTATAGGTTACAAGCGAGCGGAGGAAGCATTCTTGTTGCTGAACCACCGATCCGGCATTTGCCAAGCGCAGTCCATTTGATGTTATCTCGAATGGCCTTCCAGTTAGACCCTCAACCTCCTTTGTCGACTTGACCAAATCGGGGTCTATGGCTCCACTCGCTACGCCTCTGGTCAGCTGGGGCGTCACGAAACCAAGCTGTGATAGAGCTGAGCGCCACTTTCTTCCTAGATCGGAGGCATCTGCGCCCTCTGCAATCCGGGCTACTTCGACTACGTCGCTGTAGTGGAGCAATTCGGCAAAAGCTTGCTCCTGATCTCTTCCACTGAGATTGCCAGCGAGGGGAGACGATGCAAGCACCCGCAATGCCTCAGCGAGGCGATACGGAGTTCGAACGGTCGTGTTGCCAATGTGCCAAAGCATGGATCAGTAGCCTACAAAAATGTATTCCTGAACGTCATTACGCATGCCTTCTGCTTGACGCTGGTTAGCGAAGGAATATCGATAATCGACCTCTACGACTTCGACGCGATCCTTGTATTTTGACATTAGGTGAACAATTTCGTCACGCCCCGGCTCAGAATTGGAAGAATAGGAAACAACCAGAATGCTGTTCCGTAGACGGCGGAAAAGAGCATCAAATGCTTCACTCGCACCGACCTTCGAACTGAAGGGGGTGGGGTAGCTCTTGAATTTGCGTGTCTTGGTGTGCCATTGCATATCGACACCTTGCCAGTCACGAGCCAGACCTTCAACAAAGTGATACCTTCGGACATATTCATTGTCTGAAAGCGGGCTGTAATAAGGGGGGTCAATATAGGCCAAATCGACCTGTTTACGGAACGTCATCGCATCGCCGTTTCTAGTGCTACAGATCTTTCCAGTATCGAAAACGGCAGCATTTACAGCATCAGCAGCCCGCCGAATCTGCTCTTCCATTGACATCGTAAGATCAGCTCTACCGTCGTCGTAGCGCAACCCTGTGTAGGTGAAAATCCCCCTTGCCCGCTTCTTAAGGCATGCACGCATCAGTGCCGAAAGCGCCAGTGAACGCTTTACCGGATTTGCCATCGCCTGAATATTTGATCGCACGAGATCAATGACCGCGTTTTCAGCGTTCGTGTAATAGAGCCCTTCGAACGTATCTTGCACAAATGTCGAAGCGTTCGGGCTGGGGGCAAAGACACTGTCGATATCGCGTTGGTCGAGCGTTATAGTGCTATTTTCGATCATAGCCCGAGCAAAGGTCGCACTCATTGCCATGTAGTCGTTGGAAACGACCTCTTTGCCCATAGCCTTCATCATATATCCAACAACGCCAGTGCCGGCAAAGAGATCAACCGCGGAATTGAACTCGAAGTTATCGAGCACCGCCTTAATGTGGGGCAGTAGCTTTTCCTTTGATCCCATGTAACGCGTCGAAGGATAGGCCTCAACTTGAGCGGGAAGCGGCTCAGGCACGAGCTTCAGCCTTGCCCGAGCAACAGGCTTAGCGGTTACGATCACGTCCTCTCCCAGGCGCGAAGATGCCCGCGACGAGATATTGCGCTTTGTCCGCACAACCTCGATGTCGAGACCCTTATACAGTTCATGAACGAGCGGATGGTTGGAATTGGTCAACACCACGTGGCAACCGATCTGCTGGAGGCGGCGGACTTCAGTGGCCAAATCCCTGTGATCCTCCTCATAGAACTGTTCCTTAGTGTAGCGCTTAAAGTCAGCGTATTCAGAGATCGGAAGATACGGTGGATCGAGAAAGATAAAATCACCCGCCTTTGCATGCTTCTTTAGGATAGAAAGGTAATCACCCTCCTCGATCGTCACCCCTTGAAGTGCATGGGAGGCGGCTCGTAGAACATCAGGATCGCAGAAATTAGGGTTCTTGTATCTACCAAAGGGCACATTGAATTCGCCCCTTTTGTTGACGCGATAAAGGCCGTTGAAGCAGGTCCGGTTCAAGAAGATCGTGCGGGCTGCGGCGTAAGAAGGCTCGAGTCCTTCGAATTTTTCTGAGCGGAGCGCGTAATAAAACGGCTCTTCGTTTTCGAAGGTGATGAGATGGCTCAGGATTGAGGCGTAATCGTCGCGAAGACAGCGATAGAGATTCACCAATTCGGGGTTGGAGTCGGCGATGATGGCCTGCTCGGGCATCAAATCAAAAAAGAAAGCGCCCCCTCCTATGAACGGCTCAATGTAGCGCTTGAACCTTTCAGGCTTACGACGGTGAAGATCAGCCAAAAGCTGCCCCTTGCCACCAGCCCACTTGATGACCGGCTTCGCTTTGGTGGTTCGGATTGTGTCCGGGGCTGCTTTCATTGCTAAACTCCTTCAACGCCAATTGTTCGCTATATGTTCTCGGGCGTCAAGAGTGCCCAATACGCTTTTTAGGATGAAAGTGGACCAAACCAAATTTTCAGCTTTCGAGCGATTTTTCAGGCGCCTGCCCCACCGGAATTTTCTTGGAAAGAAACTGCGAGCCGTATTTGCCGGTCGCCTCCCCTAGATCTTTAGGGAGGTGAATCCATTCGGCACCGAGCACATGCAGGCACTGCATTAGGAACACGGCGGTAAACCTGCCCCGGCTTACCTTGTTGCGGAGATTGAGCTCATTGTCCTCGACGCCGATCGCTGACAACCGCTCAGCCAGGGCAGCATAGGACACGCCCTTGCTCATCATGGCACCCCGAAGGGTGTTCTTTGACAACTCTTCCCAGACTTTCTCGTCGCTCGACACCTTGCCCACTCCAACGTGAATCCTATCCCCTTGTAGGAGAGTCGAACGTGATCGCAAAGGTGTGCGCCACCCGAAACGATGGCGAGCATCATCAAATATGTATATTTTAGCTGGACAAAGGAGTGACATAATCATATGTGATGACATAGAGCATCACATTTCATGGCGCAGCATTTCCTCCTTTCTCCACAGGCACGAACGGTCAGTATCCTGTCCGTTGCCTCAATGTCGGAGAAGCGCGCCTACTCGAAGCTCAAGCGGATCATCTGGGATGCAAATGGCGGTAAGCCCATCTGTCCACATTGCGGTGGCCTCGAGCACTGGGAGCTGGAGGACGATAAGAAGTGGCGCTGCATCAGCTGCCGCAAGTCCTTTTCGCTCACTAGCGGCACGATCTTCAAGGACAGGAAGCTGCCCTTCCGCAAGATGCTGGCGGCATGCGTGATCTTTGCGAACGGCGTCATGGGCGTGTCAGCCTGTCGCCTCTCCCGCGAACTGGATATCACCTACAAGTCCGCGTGGGTGTTATTGCAGAAGGTCAGGGACGCATTGGGTCAAGATGGCGAAACAGCGCAGCTTGCCGGTGTGGTCGAGATTGATGGTGCCGTATTTGGCGGGAGCTTGCCCCGCCTTCCGAACAGCAAGAAGCTGTGGGAGGAGTTCAAGCGCAAAAACAAGGCAGCAGCCAAGAAGCGCCAGAAGCTCATCGTTGTTATGCGCGAACGCGACGACCCAGAGACAGGAAAGATAGGCAAGCTTCGCACCTTCCTGCTGCCCAAGGAAGGGGATGCAATCGAGATCGCCCGCAACATCCTGCTGCCCGATACGGTTGTCCATGCCGATATGAGCCCGCAATGGGAACCTCTCCAGTTGCTCTTCGACACCAAGCGGATAAACCACTCCGAGCACTTCTCACATGACGGCGCCTGCACCAACATGGCCGAAAGCTTCTTCGAGCGCATGCGGAGCGCCGAGCGTGGCGTTCATAAGCACATCTCAGGAGCGCACGTGCACCGCTATGCTATGGAGCTAGCCTGGAAGGAACAGAACCGGCGTGTATCGAATGGCGAACAGACTGCCATGATGATCAGCGCAATCGGAAAGGCCCCGCCCTCGAAGACTCTTGTGGGTTACTGGCAAGGGCGAAAAGCAAAGCCACTCGGGAACGACAATCAGCCGGCATCAGCAAACGATCGCGACGATGACGATGCAATTGCCTACCTTACTGGCCGGAAGGCGTAGGCCTGTCGCCTTGGATGATAAACCAGGTTTGGCTGTATCGCTCACCCTGGGTGTCCACAAACTGCCCCTTCTTGCTCCGCAGGCTGGCATCAACAGCGATCTTGACCTGATCGACCAGCATACGGTCTTCTGGGTCGAGGCCCTTTTCGGCCACAACCAGTTCGGCGATGGTCCTTGAACCCATCGGCCGTGCCTCTTTCCGCATCACGTCGAATGCCATCCGCGTCACTTCGCCCGGTTTGAAGGGCAACTTCATCGCATTCCGGCGGCTGGGGCGAACAGATTCCGGCTTCCAGTGCGGAGCGATCTCTTTCATGATGACCTTGGTGCTCACGAGCAGCGCCTCGACGGTAGCAAGTCGCTCACGCTTTTCACCGAGCGCCTCATATGCCGCTGTTACCTCAGCAATACGCTTTTCAAGATCCTGCCGTTCGCCAAGCCAATCGGCAAACTTGCGTTGAAGATTTTCTTTGAGATTGGTCAGACCCATGCCCGACGCATACGCTGCATTACGTTCAAGGATCAATCACGCTCGATCAGTAGAAATCCCGAGAGTGCAACTTGTTGTGGAAATGGGCAGAGTTAGTTCCTCTGCGCCATAATGCCGCATATTATTGTTTATATCTTTCAATCTCATGCATTTGACAGATTCATATTTGTTCGCTATATGTTCTTTATGGAACAAGTGGTTATACAGAAAACTACTCGAGGAAAAGTTGTAAACCTTTCTAACGGTATATGTTTAACCATTGATTTTATGCTTCGTGATCAAAAGCGTTTGTGGAACTGGATTCATGAGCTAAACGTCAAACAATACGAACACTTAGGCAATTTTATCTTCTATAAAGAAGCTGCTTCATTATTAACGCAAAAAAGACAGGCGGGTATTTTTGCAGAAGGAAGCGTAGTCGCTCAACAGCAATGCCTCAGGTCTTACGAAAAAGCATTGAAAGATAGCTTTCCTAGAAACAACAAGCGCAAGGGATTCCCTAGTTCAAAAAAACATACGAATGATTGCTCGCTGCGCTTTCCATCACATGACATTTCAACTGTGCGGACAGGAAATAAACTTACTCACGTTAAATTGCCCAAAATAGGCCTAATCAGAATACGTGATTTAACTGTTCCAATTGGCTCTAAAATAAACAGCTACTGTCTCAAAAAACAGGCAGATTGCTATTGGCTAAGTGTCCAATTTGAAGTTTCTGATTTCAAATCAATAAATAATAATCCCTCAATTGTCGGAATCGACGCTGGCTTGTCAGTAATGACGACATTTTCAGACGGAGAGCAAATTCCAGCGCTCAAACCACTAAAGCGGAATCTCAAAAAACTCCGAACTCAGCAGAGATCCCTTTCTCGTAAGAAAAGGGGATCGGTAAATCGTAGAAGGCAGGCAAAAAAGGTTGCCCGTGTTCACGTTAAAGTGAAGCATGCACGCCGTAATGCTCAACACCAATTGAGCAGCAGGCTTATCAAAGAGCATGGCACAATCGCTATAGAGACGCTAAGCCTTTCAGGCTTAAAACGTCTCAAGCATCAAGGCTTTGCTTGGTCTGATATTGGTATTGGCGAGCTTTACCGACAAATACGATACAAAGCCAAATGGGCAGGCGTTGAAATTTACGAGCATCCAAAATTTTCTCGTAGCACTGGTTGCTGTCCTGACTGTCGGCATATTGGTGAGAGATTAGATCTAAGAATTAGAACTTGGACGTGCACTCAATGTGGCGCAAAACACGATCGTGATATTGCTGCTGCAAAATGGTTAGCACTATGTGCGAAAGATAACAAAACTAAGGTAGGGGCGGTGTGTCCCGAACCGGTGAGGTCTACAAAGACTAAGTCACCTAAGCGAGGTAGGCTACATACAGCAGTGCAGCCAGTTGCCGGCATGCGATCGGAACCTCCGGGTCATCCGGTTCACGACGGGTCACCTGCGAATATACCTTCTGATACTATGTGCTTAGCACATACTTTAGCGGTATAAGCACCTAGGCTCCACCATTTCATTCATCTTCAATATCCGAGTCTTTACCGATTGCTACAGATTAGTTCCTGACGGCTTGAAATCGGATAAACAAGGCCCGGCACCTATAAGGCGCCGGGCTTTTTTGCTTTTGACGCAGCTATGACCAGATAAGCAAATCAAAAAGGGTTCCTGCGAATAATCGCTTGGAAAGGAAAAATCATGGCAGTCTGGACAGCTTCGCTTATCGGCCCCGGCGGAATGGTGTCGTCTTTCAACGCCGATGGTGCGCCTGATACCATGCCCAAATCAATGTTCGATTGGCTCATCAAAACGGGTCTTCCCAGCATGAAAACCCAGTTCAACAAGCTGGCTGACCCATTCGGGGAAGCGCATAGCCGCATTTTTGATGCGGTTCTTTCGAATAATGGTGCATTCAGCTGCATCGCAGGATTTTGGCAGCTTGAAGTTACAGCTGTCGATTAATCCTAAAATCAGGAATTTTTTCAATGTCGACTTCTCTTCCTTCCCCAGCTCCAGGCGTAATTGCCATTGGCGGACTGACACAAGCAACCCGGCACTACCGGAATTACGATGCCGTGATTTCGGCCGAGGATCCAGGATCACGGCAAAATAGCCGGCTCAGAATCAACCGCGCTCCGTATCAACCGCAACTCGTGCTCGCCTTCGAGGATGTTGATTGCGCAAGTTTCGGGTATGCACACGCCAATGCCCAGCAAGTGCTTGCTGCGCTGGAATTTGCACAAACGCATTCTGACAGGTCTTTGCTGGTGCATTGCCAGCACGGTGTGGGACGTTCAGCAGCGCTCGCGTTGGCGATCCTGACAGACAGGGCGGCGCCAGGAAGTGAGTCCGAATGTGTGAACACATTATTCGAACTTCGCCCCGAAGCATGTCCAAACAGAATTGTGACAGAACTCGCAGATGTCGTTCTCGGGTGCAACGGCAGGCTTGTGGCAGCGCTGGACGCATATGAAGCACTTAACCCGCATATGGCACAAAGGCGCAGAGCCCGACTGGCTTATGCACGAAACTTTCCAGAGCAATTTGCCCGTGCAAGCTGGGAAGGATCACGCATCCTCAGGTTCCACCACGACTGAATAAACCAAGGAAATACACATGAGTCAGACGAATGAGATGTCAGACACAAAGCGTTATATCATCAGAGACCCGCGGCCTCTGCGTGAAGCCAATCCCTGGACATTCTACCTGCCATGCGAAGAGAGAACGGCCGCAGTAGCTCCGGGCGATTTTGTTCAGCTCATCTTTGATCCAGCAGAACAAGAAAATACACCGGAACGAATGTGGGTCGAAATCACCGGATGTGACGGCAATACGCTGATCGGCACATTGGCAAATCAACCCCAATATCTCCCGATGGCACACGGCGAAGAAGTCGCTTTCACGCGCCATGACATCATCGACATTCAGACAGATCGCAAAGATGATCCCGAAGAAACCAATGTCCTCGATGGCGAGGTATTCCACAGGTGCTGGATCGATGAGCGAGTGTTGAACGGCACAGTTCCTGCGGTCAAAGCAACCAATGGCTGTCCTGAGCCTGAAGGATATGATGGCGGAAGATTGAATTTCCCGTGGGGCGGATGGATGATCGTCGGCAAAGGATGGGAAAATGATATGCCAATGACGATCGGCACGCCCGTCATCGTCATCAGACAGGATGAAGCTATCGCGCCTCATCTGCTCGGCACAAATGAACCGGCAATTGTCGAGAAGATCGACGGTGAATGGAAAAGCCGGCGGGCCTGAATACAAAAAACAAAAACCAGTAACATTCAATAAAGAAAGATTTCAAATGAGTCAGATGGAACGAGACAAGAACGCTGTGCGAACGGTTCTGAAGCAAACTGGTGGAACCTATTTCGATGACATCGCTCTGCGCGGTGGTGAAGGCCTGTGGCCAGCCGTCAAGGAGCTTCACGAAGCCGGCGAAATCATTGCCAGTGACGAAGTCGTTCCAGCACTCGGAAAGAGCCGCCGAGTCTATCGCCTCAAGCTTGCCTCTGTTTAAGGAAGCATCGATGTCGTCCGAAAATTCATCAGTCAACTCCATCGCAGCCGAAGAAATCACACAGGCCTACCAGCAAAGCCGTGCAAATTTCGAAGCCCTGATGCGACAGGTTGTCACCGATCTGAAGAATGGCAGTAATGCTGATGAGAAAGTGAATGCGCTTATCGGCGCCTATAATTCAGCCTCAAGCAGCGCAGAAAGAATGATGAAGAAGCTTCAAGGCATCTGAACGCTGAAGGAAAAACGATGAAAATCTTTATCGACGATGAGCGCTTCCCCATCCGTGAGGAAACCGGAGAATGGATCATCGTTCGAGATCCGGACAGCGCCCTCAGCATCATCCGTTCGAACAGCGCATGGATCACCCATATCTCGTTCGACAACGATCTGGGCTTTCCGATTGAAGGACGAACCATCATGGTCGCCATCTTCGGAGAACAGGTCCCCTTTCCGGTTCTCGAGGAGATCTGCGTCCACTCAGCCAACGTTGTGGCAGCAAAGGCAATGTTTGATCTGGCGACAAGCGCCCAAAAAGCAGGCATTCTGCGTGAGAATGTCCGGATCGAAATGCGATCGGCTCTCCATGTGAAATACCAGACCATCTCGAGCTGGTATGACGATGGCTACGAGAATGAGAAAGATCGCCTTGCAGCGCGTTGATAAGGGAATCTATAAAATGACAAAATCTATCACTGTCCGTCAGGTGGATGAAAACGTCGTGCGTCAGTCAGCACGTATTCTTGGTAATCAGTCAGCCAGCGCACGGGCCATCGAAGATCTCGAGAAGCGCCGGACCGCAGGAGAAGATGCTGTCATTTATGAGCACAATAATACGCTGCTCGTAGGTCCGCGGATCGTGGAAGATGAAGGAAAACCAACGTGAAGCAACGTTACGACGATATCATTGAAGCTGTCGGGCAAGAACCAATCTGGTGGACCATGGACGGCGTGCCACGATTCAAACCGTTCAGCCCATATGACGTCTCGGATATCTACGCTAACGAGGCAGCTCTCGTCGAGATTGCCTGTCAGTGTTGCGGCAAGAAATATCAGGTTGCCATGACCAGCAGCAACGAAACGGCAATGACCGAACATCACAGGATGGTCGCCATGACGTTCCATCTGAACAGCAAAAATAACGGGACAACAAATTGCAGCCAGATTGAAGCCCAATTTCCACGGGAACAATACAGACTTCATACCCGAATCAAGACGGGTAATTTGTTTTACAAGGATCCACCAAACACAGGATGCTGCGCCAGTGGCGCTTCGATGACATCCTTGATGATCAAGGTTCTGGAATACTGGACCAAGGATCACCAGCGTTACATCGAAGCAGGACGAGTCCTGAAGCCTGAAGAGAATTATTCGTTCGTGCGTTACAACGATATGGAAGTCGATCTTCCTGATAAGAAATATTACGACTTGGATTTCAAGGAAAACACAGAATGAAAATCTTCAGTCCAAAGGTAGTGGCGATCTATCTGGTATGCTCGTCGAGCATTACCGGAACACTAATCGCAACAGGCAATGCACCCTGGAGCGAAATCTCCGAGAGCAAAATTGCCAGCATTGCGGCAATTCCAGTCAGCCATCCTGCATCAAGCCTGGTCAAGGACGCCATGGAAGACGGCCAGATCACCAATATGGAATATATGGGAATCTCGGCCTTCCAGAAAGCCTGGGATGAACAGGCTTCGGAAGTCATGACCACACCAAGCGGACGTAAGCCTGATTACCAGGACTGGAACTAGGGAAAATCACATGAAAAAAGACATTGTGACAAAGAGCGATATCATCAGGGCCTTTGCCGAAAAGCACAGCGTTCCAGTCATCGATATCAGGCTTTCAACCGAGATGTCCCAGCCTGCTGGTCCAATTACCGCCTATGATTACGTTGAAGGAAATCCACTGTGACACAAGATGAAGCAAAGCAGCTCGCCGAAAAGCGCGAGAAGCACAAAAGCAAGAACATGCGGCATATGTCGTGGCAAGCAATTGAAGAAAACGGCGCATGGACCGTCAAGCTTCTGGAAACGCCGCAAACCAAGTTCAATCGCGCCGTTCAGGAGATGGACGAAGCCAAAGAGGATGCGGCCGTTGCGATCGTTACCGGCAACATGGATGCCCTGATGCTGGCCTCGCGCGCTCACCTGCTGGCACGATGCGACGCCGTCATCACGCGATATGAAACCGTGCATGGCAAGGTTCCGACGCGGTCTGAAGAAATGCTGCGGTTATTCGATCCCACTGATGCCGGCAAACCGACCGACGCTGAATAGATCAAGATAATTCAGTTCACAAAAAGAGGGTTCCAACAAAACTGGAGCCCTCTTTTTTTACATGCAAAACGTCACCCGAAGAAGGAATACGCCATGGTCAAAGATGCAGCCGATTACGCTGATCTTCAGATTGGCGATGTAATCAAACTCTCCGCACGGGCGCAATTCATCCAGCCCACACTTCAGAAGATCTGGGATTATTTTGATGAAATCATGCCAGAAGAAATGATCGTGAGCCGGCATAATGAGGTCGTCCTTCCGCAAGGACTGACACCTGAAACCATAAGATGCGAAATCAGCGCAATTGTCGGAAGCTCAATCCCCTTCTTGAGAAGATGGGGATATTACAAAAATAATGTCGACCCGGGCTTTGCAATCCCTTCAATCGAAGTCGGAAGCGAAAAATCCTATCCGATCTGGACCTATGGGCCCAAAAGCAATTACCAAAAACACAAAGATGAGACAGGCTGGATCATCGATCAGTGGCAACGCGAAAGACGCAAGCTGCTTGGCAGCGAGAAAGTCAGAGGGCCGGTAATCGCCACTGCAGCGGCACTTGCCGCGATCGAGCAAGCAAGAGCAGAAAACCGCGTTATTCCCAGGCTAAGCTCGATCACGGAAAGCCTGATGGTCACACCGAATAACAAAAAACCGGAAATTTATATCTGGATGAACAAGTTCAGCGCAACGCTGAAGCTCAGAAAAAATGTCCTCGATGCCGAGATCAACGGCGCTGGTGAGCAATTCAAACTCAAAGGAACAACGCTGACCCTTTCAGGAGGAGCAAGCAAATACCCAGAGTCCATGATGCACGGCATGAAAGGAAGGCTGATCAAGGACGTTATCGGGATAAATATATTCGATGACGAAGAGCGAATTATTACAAGCGTCAAACATCAAAAATATGATACGGTTTTCGGAGTATCGACTCCAAAGACGGGAACTGTGATTGAAGTTAATTAAACAAGGAAAATACCATGATTTTCATCTATCAGGGCCGCCAGCGGTTCGATGCCGGAACCGCTGGAAAAATCATCAGATCTCTCGAAAATGAGCCAAATCGCTGGCACAATGAATTCATCTGGCTGGTGCGTGATGACGGCTTCAAGCTCGCTGTCTTCCTGCCCTACGAAAAGAAGCTCATCTCACCGCGTTGGGTCGAGAACGATGTTTACGGCGAAGACAATGTGGTCATTCCGCCAGTTTTTGTTGGTTACCTTCTGAAAATGGCCGCCAGAGCCTGGCTCAAGAAATACGGCGAGAAGGATCAGCCCCGCGCTCTCAGCAAGGCACAGGACGAGTCCGGATATTACAAGCGACTGGCAGCATGAACGGAAACAAAATTATCGCACCGTGGATGGTGCCCACAATCGATGAAGTGCGTCATCGTTCCGAGACAAAAGGCGAAGGCATGAT
>Ga0100380_10004940_pt1 | contig 13855 bp, 19 predicted proteins | sample CryGeymeta201504_FD_80417 | JGI IMG/M metagenome (GOLD analysis project Ga0100380, IMG submission 80417) | Groundwater microbial communities from Crystal Geyser aquifers in Utah, USA - Crystal Geyser metaG 2015-04 | ecosystem: Environmental > Aquatic > Deep subsurface > Groundwater | place... | reverse complement strand
CTAGATCAGGATTATGAGGTGGTGGTGACGGGACATTAGATAGTCAACCCCAACATGTTTGTCCCTAACTATGTCCTCTACTCTATCACAACCAACCCCCTAGCAGTCGAAGTCAAACGCAGGCTCAAAGATTTTGAGATGCTGCGAAACTTGTTAAAAAAAGTATTCCCAACTACTCAGATTCCTCATTTGTAGCGTTACGGCCGACGTCTTTCCGAGACGGAGCCCAACGTGATCCGCAAGCAGAAGCTTTTTCTTTAGTCTTTCCTGAACAGTCTGCTGATGAACAAGAACATCAGATGCAAGATCATGGATGACTTTTTGTTGTGCTAAAACTTGGACAGCCTGAAAAAGATCTTCCGAGAGATGGAGAAGGTAGAGAGGCCCAAAGCTATAGAAGACCTATACACTCCGACTGGCCGGGCAGAAGTTAACTACAACCCTCAATACAAGAAGTACATCAACCAGCAGGAGCTGTACTTCTAGTATCTCGAGGCAAATCTTATCAAGTTGAAGGAACTCTATGACCACCTCTCCACCAGCTTGGCTAATAGCGTCCGAATACTCTCAGAGATAAGCGACCTCTACGATAATTTGAGAGATTCCACCAAAAATGTCAACAACCTGATGCAAGAACCCTTGAAATCTGTCCCACTAGAAAACAGCTTTGACAAGATCAGTGACTTGCATAAACACTGGGCCCTTTCCATGAAGACCCAAGCCAAGATAATCGAGGTTGAAACCAGACACATTTGTAGGTATGAGACCACCAATATCGATACAATCAAGGAGGTCACTAAGGTATGCGGGTCCATTGTTGAAAACTACAGCAAACGAGGAGACAAGGCCTAGGCTGCGAGGGAGCAATACGAGTTCAACAAGAGACTCAATGACTACAAAAACGGTCTGGACTCGGCCTCCAAGTCCACCACGTACTTTATTCCCTATTTTAGAGTGCTGAGGTACCAGGCAGGACATTTATTGCACAGCACCGTAAACGAGATCGGCAGGTATTTGTCTGAGCTGAGCGAGAAGCTAAACAAGCGATTTAGGACATTTAGCACTTTGCAGCTAAACATATGCCATGACCTGGAGAACAACTGGAGGGAATTTTAGACCTATGCCAACTTGAACAGGAGGACCTGATTTGATTTTTAATAACATGGTGCCTCTTATGATGCTAGGAGAACGATATATGTTATGGCTATATAAATTTAGTAATAAAATGAACAAGAATAACAGAAGGTAGGAATCGATACAAGCCAGTGAATTGCTTAGAGCACTGACCACCCTTCAGAATAACAGTCTCTGCTATGAAGAATAGCTCTCTTTCGGACAGCAACCCAACCACCATCAGCAAGAGCCGACCAAAACCATGAACTTTGAAATATACATGCAGAAAAAAATAGAGCCGCAAAAGGAATTCGGCAGGACTAGGAAGTCAGTCACCCCTCTGAAAGATGTTACAAGGTGGAACAACCACAGCCAGAAACACACTGACAAAAGAAGTTGCTCTCCTGCTGCCCATCTTAAAGTTACATCAGGAATTTTCAGACAGCCCAAGAACATCGAAAAAGAGAACCAGAGCAGGACAAACAATGACAGCTCGCAGCACATGTCGACCTCCAAACTATCCTACAACACAAGAAAAATACTGACAGAAAAGGAAAAGAAGGGCAAGAGCTATGTGCCTATCCAACTGCGGGCTGAAGAACTGCTAAAAGAAAGGGAGGTGAAATTGGCAAAGATGAAGAAGGAAAAGGAACTCGAACAAATGCTGAGGGAGAAGGAGTGCACCTTCCAGCCAAAAATTCACAAAAACCATCCTGCCCCCTCGACCAGCCAAAAGAGCAAGGTCAGCAAGATGAATGCTTCCAAGGCAGAAGGGGAGATAAGTAGAGAGGAAATAAGTAGAGAAGAAGAGGCTCAGAACGACAAGACTTTGAGGATGACCAAGATGAAGACGGAGCCTTCTGAGATGGATTCCTCCTTCTTAGAGCAGACCATTGTTGATCACCAGGAGGAACTGCCCGATCGACCTGCGCCTTCACAGCACCCAACTGTTCACAAAAAATACAAAAATGACAAATTCAACATTCTTCTGGACTATATCCACTGAACTCCTGGCAAACTGATATTTTCACATATTTGTATGATACTATATCAATAATAGATTATCAGGTTCAATCGCTGATGAGCTCATACTAGAATTTTGGCAAAAAATTGCTGACAAGGTTGTAGGCAGCCTTGCATAGGGCATAAGTCCCTCCCAAAATGGCACACAAATGAATGATGAACAAAGTGAAGTCTTCGTCTTTCGGTTGCACCTCTACGATCAGCCCTCCGATATGATAGTTAAAATGTACGACTCCTGGTTGCCCATGTGGCTTGTAGGGATTGTTGTGGTAAGTGTACTGATAGGTGTAATAGTTGTTGACTACTCCTTCGTGGTACCAGGTGGGAACGATATCGATGTGGTAGTTGTAGCTCCTGCCATCTGCCTCCATGACACTGCTGTCCCTCAGCTTATGGACCTAGGCTTATGGATGCAGTCTTTTTAGTTTTTAAAGGTGGTGTTCTCTTCCAAAGTAGAGCTGGTTAATGACATGGCTCATGTTGAGCTAGGCAGCATGACCTTCCATCTTGACCTGCATGTAGTGGTTAAAGTAGGCGTGACAGGAAATGTGAAAGTTGCCTGGAACTTCCTTTACTGTAAAGGATCCCATCAGTCGGCAACCGTAGTGGTTTCGGAATGCCTATCGAACAGCCTACAGCTGACGGATGGGATTTGGTTACCGAAGAAGTTCGTAACTGCGACTGTCGAGGTAGGAACCGTTGGAGGAGAGTCTCCATTTTTAGACAGATCCAATATTGGGATGATGTGAGCCCATAACATCATCTAGATCGAGACTGATGAGTTAGCAAGGGAAGGATGGAAATGTGATATCTAGATTGATCCTGTAATTAGGCATAGAGTACGTCATTTCCTCCCTGGTGAACAATTTGTCGTTGCTGATCTATGCAAAATACTAGGGATGGAGGTAGGCAGCTACTTCTTTGAATATGAGGAAAAGAATGAGGCTGACTGTAAGGATAGAAATGATGCCTCCTAAGTTTGTAGGTCTTGAGATGTCGTTAGGAATCTTTTTGAATATGTCCAAACTGCGCACTCTCCTTTCGAAGCTCATGTTGTTATTGGATAATAATAAAGATCAAATATAGTTACTGTAGGAGTGAAAATCAGGCGCGAATCGAGGAGCGTCTTGGAAGTATGAGGGTATGAAAAGAATGGCCAATCTCCTTCTTCTGGTGACTTCTGAGCATTCGGCTCATGGTCAGGAATATTGCTCTCGAAGCTGTCTTTTTTTGCTTTTGGTCCTCTCTCCTTATCTTGTCTTTGAGATCGTTCAAGGCTAGTTTCTTCTATACGACAGTCTTCTCCATCTCCTCAGCATTGTTCCTCCTGTTCTCTTTATCAGCTTAACTATTCCTGAGGTATGCGCAGGTATCCTTTTCCACTTCCCCGTTGGCTCTCTTCTCCAAAAAGGTGATGATCTTGCAGGTTGCAAAGGTCTTGCTCTTGATCTGGTACTGCAGCGTCCTTCCCTGCTCCTAGTTCTCCAGCTATTCTAGCTGTTACCTTTCCTTGGCCAGCTGTTCTCTTGTGACCACTTCTCCGTACTTGCTGAGAGTACTCTCATCTTATTGTGTTGGTGAGTATGTGCCAGCCAGCAGACCACTCAGAGCGCTGTACTAATATCCCAGATTGTAGAGCAACTTCGACTCGGTGCTAATTGCACTGGCTATGAGTTTACTTTCAGCTATGCTCATTTATTGTCTGATAGACTTCAGTCGACCCATGAAGCGTAGTTTGTCAGCCTGTTATTCTACAGGTTTATCGTGAAAGGCGTATACTTTTTGGGGATGGGTTGCACTTCCATTCCAGAGCTACTTGCAGAAGAGGGCTTGAAGAGTGGAGGCAAGTTTATATGTCTTGGCAAGAGTAGTCTCAAGGTAGCTGGAGTAGCAGGGAAGCAGGCCCTAGTAGATGACCTTTTTGAGGGTGGTCAGTTCATCAACTGCTTTGAGGTTGTTTTTTGTGTATATTTTGAAAATTATCCCATGTTTGTTGCTGTTTTATAGGAGCACCGACTCCCAATTATTGGCCTCACTGCATATATTTTGCGATCTTCTCTCCTGGAACTCCCCCTCCTTACCGATTCTGTAGATGACCCACTCATTTCCAGCACGCAGACAGCAGCCAATTTCAACTTTCCTCACAACTGCATATTCCAAATGCTGCAGAACGGTCTCAAATCTCTCATTGGCATATCTCATGAAGTTTTATCTGCTTGCAAATGTCAATTTAGAGAATTACTGCCCAACCAATGAGATGTTGTTTCTGAAGGCAGCTGAAAGGATAGATCGTTGGGTGAAAAGATGTCGGATGCGATCAGTATAGACGGATAAAGAGGTGTGATGGAGGAGCTGGAGAGAGAGCTGTTTGGATGTGAGAGTGTTCTCATGTTTATGGCGCGAATATAGGGAAAGAAGGGAAAGAGCGGAGTGAGAATAGGCTCGATTAAGACTTACCAGAGTCCTCACTATACTTTGGGCTGCCCTGATTTGTGGAAAAGTGTGGCCATCATATTTGTTTGATATTGAATCATAAATGGAGTCAAACCCGCTGCGATAATGCATTCTAAGTATGGCTCTCTCAATAACTTTTCCCGTTCTCCAGGCCCAGCACTCATAAACATCCTTGACTTTATGGCTCCTTTGGCTGATTTTCACAAATGCTTATCTCAAATGACTGATGTACCTGTGTCCTTTTTGCAATTCAGGATGAAGGACAACCGATAGAGTTTTAGAAATAGTTTAGGTCTTATTGTGAATTGTGGCAAGCATGGCTTTGAATTGATTCAAGCATGTTTGCAGGCTTGGATCGTTGGCCGGGAGCGCACTAAGCAAGATGAGGACCGCCTTCTGTTTTTTCTCCATTGTAGGGAGTGATTGGATGCTTGATGTTAGAATTTTATTGTATTTCAAGGCGATTGTCTGCAGCAAATTGCCTTCTGTTTATTCGACTCCTTATACATCATCGATTTTTCTGCTCAACAGCACAAGATAATTATCGTTATTATACTCACCGACCATCATCATCTGCAGCAGTCTTTCTTCTTGGCCTCTCATGCCTACTTCTCTTGATATTTTTTATAACTCAGGCAGATACTCGGTCGACATCCACCCCTCGAGCTGATACTGCTCCTTGATCTTTGAGGCCAGTTGCTGTTTAAGGGGAGAGGGGAGAGGAGGGAACAGGAGAGCCGTATTGGCTAGTTTGAGGGGATCGAAAGGACGAATAGTTCTTGAAGGATGATGTTTTTTGGAGTTGTGAACAAAAGAGAGTATTTTTTAATGTGAGGTGACAGCCTGTTTGGTGGAAAGGAGTGAACTGAGTTATTCTGATAATTGGCTCGATCTTTATCCTTTTTCGAGAGGAACAAGTTATCCTTGAGATGTCAGTTTGGCCAGAACAAAGTCAGCTTCCTATTCAAATTAAAGGCTAAACTATCTAAGTTGCTGTAACAGTTTGCCTCTGCCGGTCCATCTACTTACTCTTTACTCCAACTAGCTTACCATTATCTTTGCCTGAATTTGGTTAAGTAGTTGGGCTATCATCCTCATCTATGTGTGCTTAAACATTGGATTCATGGCTATTCTGTTGGCTATAGACTTGACCCACTAGATTACTCTTTCGTCATGTTAAACTTATTTTTCTCCTTAGGACAAATAGTGACCGACTAGCCAATATCCATAAGTTCCTTATCCACTTTTTTTGATCGGTACAGAAATGACTCGAAAACTGTTAATATTCTCATTCTGGTACAAATGCAGTTGGACATTGTCGAAGCATGGATGTTGATGCACTAATTTGCCAAAAGGTCCAGCTGCTAAAATGGATCTGTATTGCTCTACTGTAGTTGAAGTGTGGGCTGGTTGATCAGAAGGGGACAAATTTAGGAAATGGAGAGTGTCTTATGAGGTAGTATGGAAGTAGTTGAGAGGATCGGAGGGATCTAGTTTCAGCAGCAGTTTGGAGAAAAAGTGGCCTTGATTGTTTAGGATGCTGCTGATAGCACTCTACAATAGAGGAACGTCATGAGCTGTGACTAGAGACAAAGAATGCTAGAAGTCAACCCTGATATTTTAATCTTTTATCATTGACTCAACTTCATCTGATTAAATTGGAAGGTTAATGCTGACCTGGCACAGCTAGCAATCCATTTTGCCTTAGTACTTCATTAGCAAAGGCACAAGACAGTCCTTGACAACTTCATTGCTCACCTCCTCATCTCCAACTACACAGTGAATTAGCCCAATGTTGTTACCTTCTCGCTTGAGGGGCATGACCATAAAGGATCGATGGTTCCTATTTATTATGAGGGTTTCCTTTCCACTAGTGAGTAGCTCCTGGTCCATGGATCTGATTATTGATTTTTGTGCGGTTGACAGTTCCTATGCACCGACAATCACACAAGGAAGTTCATTGAGGAGACCATCTCTATTTCTGTGGTAGATCATCAAAGAAGAAAGGGAAAATCTGTCCATAACCTGGTTGATTACTACAGGAGAGTCCAATCTATGACTGTCTATCTCAATACCTTCAAGCCCTCTCTAGGAGATCTGCAAATGGCCCTCGTTCATGGTTCCGACTGCTAAATCTGTCTTGGTGAATTCTCTGAACAATTCCTTAATGTGTCCTTCGCATTCAATAGATTACCACTGTTCTTCTACCCTTCTGCACAATGTACTCATTTACTCAAGCAAGGGTGAGGAGAGTTAGACGAGTCTGAGCAGTTTACGAAAGGAGCGAAGTGTCATGGGTGTTTTGCTGAAGGACATTGACTGGTTGGGGGAAGGTTCTGCTAGGGAGACGAACAAAATTCCAGGGACTGCCTTTACAGGAACCAGCAGTAAATTATTCTGGCTCTGCTAGTTTCTGTATATCTATCCGCTGATCACACAATTTTTGAGTTCCTCAAGGCTGAACTCGCCAACAAAGGGATACTCTTCTTTCCAATGCTTGCTATTGCTCCTATGGGTAAAGCAGCTTTCCTGCTGCTCAAGAAGTTAAAAAATGCTGCAGCGTTCGAGACGGGGTTGTCGCATGAGAGCCTCCATGCTCATGAAAAGGCATTCCTCGCTGCCAAAAAGAGAGTCAATCAAAGCTGCGAACTGGTTCTAGAGGGCTGATCTCCAGTTGAGTCTGAATTAAGAGAGAGAAATGAGGGGTTCTAGGCTGGCCATCATATCCTAGGACATACTACGGACCACCTGAACCAGGCATTGATCTTATTTGATTTTGAGTGAGAGGGAGGACTGTCGCCAGTTGAAGAAGTGGGTGGTGAGTCCCCACTTTCTATTCTTCTCGTAAAGGCTGCACAGCTTAGTGATGTTTCCCAGCATCGACCTCACAAATATTCTATCTCTTTTGATTCCCTGTTCCCACTGCACTCTCATCCTCTTAAAGGCATACCTGACATTTCCCCTCTCAATTAGTAAACTTCTCGTTCGTTAAGCCAGCACTCTCAGATATCCATTCTTGTTGTTGTCTATTTTGAGTTGTTTCAGTTGGTTGATCCGGTGCTCGACTAATTTGAGGTGGTATGAGACTCTTAGGGTTTAGCTGAATATATTTTTTACTGTTGTGTCCACTCAAAATTTTAGTTTTTTCTCTCCCGACAATCTTTTTATCCTACCCATACAGTTCTAAAACAACCGGTAGTATATCCTGAAGTACATCTTTACTAGGTTTTTCTAGCCCTCGCCCAACAGAGCCACCTATGCGCGGGAATCATTGATCAGCAAAGATAAGTACTTCCCTTCCTAACTTACTTCTGAACTCACGAAACAGTTCTCTCTCTCCTCCTTGCTGTCTCGGAAGTTTAATGTCTCCACCCAATAAGAGTCTTACTGTTAGCCAAGCTCAATCATTTCCTCTATGATGGGACCCAGTTGCTCATTAACTTCGTTGATGCAGTGATCGCTGAGACATAGCTCTACAAGCCAGTCTTTGAGCTGGGAGAGGAGGTTGGTGACTGTAATTTTAAGATTGAGGTTTTTGGGAGGGGTGACAGGTGGCTGATAGGAGGCGGGGTAGAGGAAGGCTGAGGGTTATGGCTATGGTGAGTCAGAAGGGAAATCGTGATGACCGATGGGTGATTCTGGCAGTTCAGGTCGATACAGTTGCGAGATGATGTGTTGTTTGTTCTTATGCATATAACTGTTTGCCAATTCAAAAATAAACACTTATTCTAAACGACCTGAATACAATAAAACTACGTCAATAAATGTTGAGCCCCAATTGAGGCAAAACTTGTTAATAAATAGCTAGTTTGTAGTATCATATGTCTTGGAGCAGCTTGTTGAGGACCATCAGGTAACTGCCTCGGATCGCCTAGGGGTTAGCCATGTAGTGGTAGCATATCGCCGATAAGGCCACCGATAGCATGAGCCCCTATCCGAATGGAACCTTCACAGGCCAACCTCTCCTCTTTGCCATCAGGTAGCACACCTCCATCGATTTATTCAAAGTGTATAGAGCGATCTATGATTGTCGACTGACGGGTTAGAACAGCAAAGTGATGCTGGCAGCCATAGCAGCGATCATGTTGGATACTACAATTAGAACCAAAGGTACCTCCCACAAATTTACAGTTGGCGCACACCAAGCAGACAGTCCTTCTGACCAGGGCAGTGTAGCCTCCAGCGAAAAGAATCGATTTGCAAAAATTGACTAACACCTTCAATAACTCCCGGGTAGGACTAAATAGATAGAGTGTGTACTGTTCTTTGAGGTGTTTACGTTTGAAGAGCAGAAGGGGGACCAGGTGGACTGCCAAGTACATCTTGAAGACTGATCTGCTACCTTGGACAAATTGAGCCCAGGCTTTGGCGTTGCAGGTGATTCCGGGGTGGAAGTCCTGACAGGTTTAATTCTGAAGTTTGTTGAGGATGGCTTGCTCGACGACAGCTGTGGTTACTACTTGCATTGGATATATTTTTAAATAATAAGAATAAGGCTAGACGAATCTTATAAAGGGAGAATATATATTGACTTATCCTATAAACCAAGAGTGATGGAGATGTAAGGGAAGTGCCGCAAAGACAATTATTATGAATAGGTATGTCAGCTGAAGAGATAATGACTGACTTCAGCATTAATATTATGCCATAAATGAAGTCATCGGGTGGAGAGTCACAAAGGTCTCAAGTAAACGAGTACTGGCTTTATTCAACCAAGCACAACCTGTAAGAGCAATAAAATAATAATGAACCAAAGCAGAAACAGTTCAATAATAATTATTATGATATGAAAATGGGGATTCATAAAACTAAAGCCGAAAGGACTTACTAACGTGTTCATCAGTAAGTCAACTACCCCTTTTCCTTAAAACTTAAATGATAAGATGCTCATACTAAAATAATCAATAAATGTGCCGTTTTTGTTGTTTACAGCCTTGAAACAGAGTGAGCCACGGCTACCTCGGATGTTCCTTTCTTCGGCATGATGATCCCAAATTTAGGAAGCAAGACTGCCAGGGATTTACTTCCGCAGACAATAAAACCTATAATAATATCAAAGAACACAGAGAATCCCCTATGAACATTCTTGCTGACTGCACCACTGTTGAAGAAACTCCACTCTTCCTCAGAAAAAGAGTCAACAGTCCCTCCACAAAAGAAGTTAGGCCTACTAAGTCTCCCAGGTGCCAACAACCTCCCAAAATATCCCTGAAAACTGCTAAAACTCTCAAAAGTCGTCATAGTCTCCAGACTATCGACTCAGATGGTCCCATGACCCCATCAATAAACAATATTGATCTATCTCCCAAAAATGTCCTCCAAAAAGTTTCTGACTTTAAAAATGCTGTCAATTTTGAAGATTCGACCAGGAAAAAAATTATTGGGGCCTTCTAAGATGGCAGTACAAAGTAGGATGGTCGATTGCAGAGAGTTTCAAGTCAGCCATGGCTTGATGGAAACAATCAGGGCCAAAGGATATCATTCACATTCAGAGATGCCTCAATCAGAAGATTCAGGTCTCCCCAACCCATCTACCTCCTCTCTAAAGACTAGTTCCCTGACACCCAGCCTTCCACTCCAGTTCAAGAAGATGAAAGACCTATCAGGATCAACATTCTGAGCACAAGCTAAATTTTCCATGAAAGTGAAGAAATGGAGGATTTCAAGAGCAGAAGAGATGAGAACGAGAATCTAGTACCTCTACCCATCAATAAGACAGCTAGAAGCATCATATCTGTGCTTTCGGGACTGACGGACAGAAGCTAGGGGCTTTCGGTGGTGATGGACTTGCCTACACCAAGAGGAATGCTCTCCAAGCTTATCTGATGATATAGTATACCACTTATTCTATCCCTAATACTTTTGATACTACACTATATTGACTATATCACTGATTCTTGTCAATGTTCCGAGGTTGCTCGGTAAGAATTTTTTCAGCTTTTTCCTCGCCCACTAAAGACACCATAGCCATGAAGAGCATGATGGAATTCCTCATTTTTTTGTCATCAGCATCAATCGCCTTGAATATGTCTCTGTAGAAGGCTGGCTTGAGGATCAGCACAGGCAGTTCACCTGTTAGATGGGAGATGATATTTCTCAGCTGTTCGGTTATCGTCATACTGTTGACCTTATCAATCTTGAGACTTTCCATCAATTACCTGTTTCCCTCGTCAAACTTTGGGAGCTTGTCCCGAATGCTGACAAACAGTTTGTATAGATACTCCCTGACAGTCTTGTGGAGCAGTTTGACGTATGACCGGAAGGCGTAGTATGTGATGAAGGAGCATTCCTCGAGATTCACGGGTGTCCGATTGGCCAATATCAGCACACTTTTGTGCAAATCTTGTTTGGACTCTCCCTTTATCTGGAGCTGCCAGTAGCCTGACCGCTTTGAAAAGTAAATCATTTTTTCTAGATTTCCTGTCTTCTCGTATATTTCGGCCACCCGCATGCAGACCCTTCTAATTTTATCTACATGCTGCTCGCCTCCATCTAGATTTTCCAAAACATTGAGGCCCTGCAGGTAGTAGTTTATCTTCTTTTCAGGAGGTAAGGGCAACTCGGCTAGCTGAAGGAGGATCTCGCTTGAAGTGGCATGGGTGTATCCGAGGGAATTTTAGCAAATTTCAAGTGATTTGAGGAACATTTTTTAGCATTTGGAAGGGTCATGGGTCTATAGTTGTTAGAAGGCAAAGCTATTGTAGGTGGTGATCGTCAGAGGGTGGTTGGTTCCCAGATGGTAACTCAGGAAATTCAAAGACTTCTCGTAAAACTATACACCTTTGTTGATCTATTTCTTCTTGCTGTAGTACTTCAGCAATATTTGGTACGGTCTTACACAGTCCGAATGCTTGTCGGGGATGTTTTTGAGAGCCTGCTAGGCATGCAGTTTAGCTTGTTCGACTTGTCCTAGTTTGAAGTAGGCCTATGCGAGTTCAGTCATGAAGTAAGTCTATGGCAAAGGTCCGATGGGTTATGTTTTTTAGTTATTGAGGATTGCATGTATTTTGCTGAGTAACTTCAGCTCCTTTATGCAATCTTCCATGCGGTTACTTCTTCGCTTTTCCTTGTACTTCTTGCAGACCTGCTTGATCTAAGCAGTGTCAAAGTCATAACCCTTGGCGCTCCCATGGATCTAGAGAATATGCACAACGTTGAAGATGGTCTAGAGGTTCTGGAAGAAGGGGTAGTCGATGATCTTGATTTTGATGCCGAAATGGAAGCACAAGGCGTGCAGAATGCCTCCTCCCTGCATCTCCGGCGGATAAGCTGTTATCTTGTAGTCGTAGTATTTGAGGATCTAGGGGTAAATATAGTTCCTGAAAAACTGCTCTCCTTGCTTGGACTTGACAAACAGCAAATTAAGAAAATCTACAAAGCACTCCTTGAACTCATGTAACAGATCAGCATTTCTGAGCTTTCTTTCCCTGGATAAATCCAGAAAAGTTTTGAAAAAATACCTCTTGCAGGCCCGAGCTATCATCTCTGTCTCTAGGATTCGCTTGTTGAATTCGAGGTTGACCTTTTCAGCCAGAGAGCCAATGTAGCGAATGTTGATACCGTATTCATGCATTAAATCCTCTATTCCCTGGCTGTCCACAAGAAATACTGTGGTGTTGTCCAGCATCTTAGCCAGAGATGAAATGTGGTCCTCTTTTACCCTCTTGCAGGCATCTGCCAGCTCAAGCTAGCCCTATGGGTCTGGCTTCTAACTGACCTAGCAAAAAACAACATTTGAGAGGGAAGCCTTGGAGCTGATGACCACCTATGGACGAAGGTACCCCACTGACTTGATTATATCGCTGTCGATGAAGAGGGGCCAGAGTTTGGCTACACTCATGAGGTAAAACTAAGGATTTTCCAGCTCAATGCTGGCGTTTTTGGGGTACAGTATCGAGGAGGGATTGATGATGTTGAGAATTCTTTAGCTTGGAATGTACTTTGATATTTTATGGAGCTCAAGGGTCAGACTGAAAGGGATGGTGACTTATTTTCCATCTGAAGAGAGCATAGTAAACTACTTGAGATTCAGACAATGCCCAATGACTCGCAGCATGGGCATGTAGTCCTCGCGATACTGGTATATGGTGCCAATGGGTCCGTGAACGAGGGTCTATAGACCTTGACATGGACTGTCGGCCTGGCAGAGAGCAGTGTAGCCCATATACTTGACCAGGCAGGAAAGAGGTACTCTGACTCTGGGTAACTTGGGCATATCTCTGACGAGGCTGATGGCAAGATTGTTAAGAATATTTAGAGAAAGGAACTCTTGATGAAGAGATTTGGTGGCACTATAGTCAAAAGTGTTACTGCTGCCTTCCACCTTTTTGGTTTTGACCTTGGCCACCCTCACTAAGATGCCCTAAATTAGGTATATTCCTTCCTAGCCTTCCCCCTTTAGATTATACCTGTGATCAATCTCGTCCACAGTGTTGGCATTTTCTAGCCCTTTCAGAATGAGGTCCCTCACGATCACGATACACTTTTCCTTGAATTAAGCAACAAAGGCGAACAGTTTGAACCAGTCATTGCTCACTAAGGCATAGTCGACAAGACGCACATAGCGGTACTCCCACAGTCTCTCTAGAGTCTTAATGTTTGCCTCAATTTGCTAGTTGGGGATTTAGCTGTGATGCGTGATCTAACTCTAGAGGTCTTCATCCATGTGGGAGTCTTAGTTTTATGATAAGGCATGCAGCTGCATGATGTTGGTTTAGCTCATCTGTCTGCTCTTGTGCTCTGAGGGATTTTCTTGATGGAAAGTGTACTATTTGTTGCTGTCCTTAGGGTGCAGGTCTATCGGATAAGTCGGACTGTAGAACTACGGTTCTTGGCTGGGTTACTACATTTCAATCAAATACGAAATGCCTCCTAAAATGTTCAAACAGTCAAAGTAGGTCCAAAAAGGATCATTAGTTATTTGATGCAATGTTATGCAGGAGGAAGAGCAAACTACTGGAAGAATTATTGAGAAATGTCCAAAGTCAGCAAAAAAAACTGCTGTAGTAGTATGTGGATAATTCTTCTAAGAATATTAGAACATGCTGAAAGTGCCCTCACTCAGACGGCAACAGTCTTCACCAATGTTCAGAATCCATAAAAGCAAAAAACTGCCAGAAGACTTCTTTCGCCACCTCACATCCAGAGCTGTCTTCTGCAAATCCATGGACCTGGACAATGCCTGTGTGACTCCCCACTTCGCCTAAAAAAATCTCTCGCCCAACAGCAAGTCTATTACAAATAAAATATAGGAGAGGCAGTTGCT
>Ga0100380_10004931_pt1 | contig 13867 bp, 12 predicted proteins | sample CryGeymeta201504_FD_80417 | JGI IMG/M metagenome (GOLD analysis project Ga0100380, IMG submission 80417) | Groundwater microbial communities from Crystal Geyser aquifers in Utah, USA - Crystal Geyser metaG 2015-04 | ecosystem: Environmental > Aquatic > Deep subsurface > Groundwater | place... | reverse complement strand
GTGCTCAAATCAAGTAAAGCAGCATTCAAAAAGGTAACACCACTCAAGCTTAAGTCACCTGTGGTGAATCCAGTGGTTCCGACCTGTAAATCAGCACTTCCAGAAAATGTGGTTGTTCCACCCGTGGTCCCAAATCGAATACTATTGGAAGAACCCGTGCTCGAAACTTCTACCAAATTATTCACATAATTTCCAGTACTGTTTCGCCCAAAATCAATGTATCCGCTGCCGTTATTAATGAAATTGACATAACCGTTTAAGGTATCTGAAGTGCTTTGTCCGAAAATAATGTAACCTCCACCAGTGCTATAATTTATCGAAAGTGTATCGGCAAAATAGTTACCACCACTGCCAAAATCATTAGCGGTTCCGTTCTTCTCAAAAAAACATGATTTTAAAAATCGTGTTCCATCAAAATCAAGGCTTTGAGTGGCACCAGAAATTCGGGCATCAATTGACCCTCCATTAAAATCTGCTGACGTTGCATTGACTAAATTGATTTGAGCTCCACCAGCATTGTCAGCGATGATGCCCGAGCTGAATGTAAATGTGCCTGAATTTACGTCAATTGAGCCCCCATTTAAATCAAAAGTGGCCGAATAAGTAGTGAATATGAGCGATGTAAGATCGGCAGACACCACATCAAACAAGCAATCTCCTGTGCCATTAGCATCAAAGCGAGCAATTTCACCAGAAGTTGGCGGTCCGCTACCGTCTGGTGCGCCATTAGATGTATTGGCCCAATTATCGCCACTCCAAGTTGATGGAACATCCGAAACCCAATATCTGTTTTGAGCAAAAAGCTGTACCTGAATCAACAGGAAAAAAAAGGTAAGTAAGTAATTTACCCATTTTGAATTTTTCATAAAATCGCGCACTGGAGTATGGTACATACGATTATAAGTACTATAAAGTTCTTGAAAGAATCGATTAATAATTCTTTATACAACTCCGAAAGTTGATAATCAAATCAGGCTTGAATAGAGTTATACGCCCAGATTATAGCTGCGTATCTCAGAAATTTACCAACTGTCATAAACGTAAATACAGGAAGCATTTTGGTTCGAAACACTCCTAGCGCGATGGCCAATAAATCTCCAATAACTGGTGCCCAACAAAGTAATGCAGTAAAACTTCCGTATTTATTGATCTTTTCACGCCAGCGTTCAGTCTTCGATTCGTCAACCTTGAACCAGCGATGTAAAATTGACCAACTACCCAGGTATCCCAAAAAATAACTACTAACTCCACCTAACGTGTTGCCAACAGTTGCAATAATCAAACACATAATTGGGTCAAAACCAACATATAGCATCCCTGCTAAAATAGCTTCAGAGCTAAATGGAAGAATGGTTGCCGCCAAAAAAGTAGCTAGAAACAATCCAAAATAACCAAGGTCGAGCCACTCCATAAATATCAATAAGGCTTATAAACAGCCCGTACGTCCGCCATCTACAGGCACATTTATTCCATTGATGTAGCTGGCCGCTGGCGAAGCCAAAAATGCTATGGCATTTGCTACCTCTTCAGGTTCAGCTACACGCTTCATAGGCACTTGATTACCCATAGCCGCTAACACATCTTCTTGTTTTTGCCCTGTTTGATTGGCTTTGTTTTCTACAATGTTTTTCAATCGTAAAGTATTGGTCGCTCCAGGCAAAACATTGTTTACGGTGATGTTAAATTGACCAAGCTCATTGGCTAACGTTTTACTCCAATTGGCTACAGCACCGCGGATGGTATTTGAAACACCAAGATTACTCAATGGCTGTTTTACGGAAGTAGAAATCACATTAATGATGCGTCCATAGCCCGATGCTTTCATACCAGGAACCAAGGCTGTTGCCAAAATGTGGTTGCACAACAAATGCTGATTGAAAGCCGATTGAAATTCGTCTAGCTTAGCGTCAATGGCTTGACCAGCGGGTGGTCCACCTGTATTGTTTACCAAAATATTGATCATCTTGCTGTCGGCTAAATAAGCTTTTAGCGCTGACTCTAATTGGCTTGGATTTGAAAAATCGGCTTGCAGCGTTTCATGAATTTGGTCATGATTTGTGGCTAGTTGCGCTTTAGCTTCCTGCAGTTTTTCGGCATTTCTGGCCACCAATGTTACCGTGCAACCCATCTGCGAAAGCTCCAAAGCCGTTGCAAAACCAATTCCTTGAGTGCTTCCACACACCATCGCTCTTTTTCCTGTCAAGTCTAAATTCATGATCTCAATTTCAAGCTTCAATATTAACCAAGCATATTTGATTGTGAAAAGATTTTGCGCGATTGACAGCTTTATTACTTTAGCGCAAATCATTTTAGCATGAGTATCAGAAAGCCTTTTAACCTAAACAAGTGGATTGAAGAAAACCGTGATTTGTTAAAACCACCGGTCGGAAATAAAAACCTATACCCAGAAGGCACTGATTATATTGTAATGATTGTGGCAGGGCCAAACGCCCGAAAAGACTATCACTACAACGAAACCGAAGAGTTGTTTTATCAATTAGAAGGCAACATTACGGTGCGCATTCAAGAAGATGGAAAAGCGGTTGACGTAAATCTTGGCCCAGGCGATATGTTTTTACTTCCGCCAAAAGTGCCACATAGCCCAATGCGATCTGAAGGCAGCATAGGCCTGGTGATTGAGCGCGTTCGCGGAAGCGAATTCACCGATGGATTGCTGTGGTTTTGTGAGAAATGTAATCACAAATTGCATGAAACTTATTTCCCGCTTACCAACATTGAAAAAGATTTCTTGCCTCGCTTTAAAGAATATTATGCGAGCGAAGACATGCGCACTTGCAAAAACTGCGGCCACGTGATGGAGACCGACCCGAGGTTTAGTTAGAAAGTCGAAAGGACTTCTTTTCTGACTCTATTAGTACGTATATTTGCCGTACAATTTTCAACGCGATGGCTTCAAGTATTAATTCAGACCGAATAGACATCCGGCTCACACCGGAAGAAAAAGCCCTGTTTTTAAAGGCGAAAGAATTGATACACGAAAGTTCGATTTCGAGTTTCATCAAAAACATTGTGAGCAAACGCGCTAAAGAAATCATAGAAGAAAACAATCAGATTCTAGCTTCAGAACGTGATAAAGAAATCTTTTTTGACGCCATATTCAATCCTTCGGCACCAAACGAAGCATTAAAAAACGCTTTCGCGATTTATAAGAACTCGATTCAGTAATGGGTTTCTCCATCGAAATTTTCGATTCAAAAATTCACAACCGGAACACTTTTAATTGTGAAGAAGAATCACTCTCGAATTATCTAAAACATCAAGCAAGTCAAGACATCAAGAAAAAGCTTGCGACATGTTTCGTTCTCTTAGAATCTGGTTCAACTGAAATAAAAGGATACTACACGCTTTCAAGCGAAAGCATTGATAGAAAACAGGTTCCTGAGAAGTATCAAAAGAAAATACCCCTTCAATACACAGCACCGGTGATTCTTCTTGGTCGCTTGGCGCGTGACATTACCATGAAAGGTTCTCCAGCAGGAAAAATTCTCTTAGCCGATGCGTTAACGCGATCTCTATCCATTTCAAAAACTTTAGGAGCAATGGCGGTGGTAGTTGATCCGATTAATGATTTTGCCAGAACATTCTATGCAAACTATGGTTTCATTTCCTTACCTGACAGCAGAAGAATGTTTATTGCACTTTCAACAGTCGAACAGCTCTTCTAATCCTCCTCAAAATGAATGTCCTCGACCATCATTTGCAAGCTGGTTTGACCGCGAAATTCATTTAAATCTAGTTTATACACCAAGCTGAAAGGTTCTTTCGAAGCAATGCGTTCTGCCAAGTGTCCAAGCTTAAAAGCTATTCCCTTCATGACCAAGCTGGGATTATCAGCTTGACAAACTTCGAGACGCAAATGCGTGCCATCGCCCACTGGTTTTGAACGGCCAGTATCAATCACGTTATAGGTAGCAAAATGCGGTCGCATGTTGTCGGGCCCAAAAGGTGCCATGCGGTTCATTTGCAGGTAAAACTTATCGGTAATTTGATTAAAATCAATGGCCATATCCACCGTAATACTCGGAATCAACTGATCGGGATGAATGCTTTTTGCAACGGTTTCTTCAAATCGTTTTTGAAATATTTCAAGTTTATCCAACTCAAGCGTGAGTCCAGCCGCAGCTGGGTGCCCACCAAAATTTACCAACAAATCAGCGCATTCTTCTATGGCGTGGTGCACATCAAACCCATTTACAGAACGTGCCGAACCCGAAGCTTTACCATTGCTTTCAGTTAAAATAATGGTAGGTCTATGATAGTGATCTTGAACACGCGAAGCTACAATGCCCACCACACCTTTGTGCCAATGTTCGGCATAGAGCACGGTAGATTTTGATTGCTGAAGCGCCTCATCTGCGCGAATCATTTCAAGCGCTTCATCCAAAATACTGAGATCAGTATCTCGTCTCTCTTTGTTATTGGTTACAATACTCTTTGCTGGTTCTTCTGCCTGCAAATCGGTGGTTGCGGTAAGCAATTTAACCGCCAACTCGCCATGACTCATACGACCAGCAGCGTTTATTCTTGGTCCGATCACGAATACCAAATCAGTAACGGTAAGCTCGCGTTGAAGAATATTTCCCTTGATCAATCCGCCATTTTCGAGCAAAAGCTTCAATCCTGGACGAATTGATTTTTTCATCCGCTCTAAGCCAAAATGCGTCATCAAACGGTTTTCTCCAGTCATGCTCACAATGTCACAACCAGCAGCCATGGCCACTAAATCCAAATATTGCATGGCTTCGCTTTGGTCAATTCCCCAAGCTTTGCAAAGTGCTTGTACTAGCTTAAAACCAATTCCACAACCCGACAAATATTTAAATGGATAGTTGCAATCGCTTTGCAGCGGATTTAAAATAGCATATGCTTTGGGCAAGGTTGCACCCGGCAAGTGGTGATCACAAATGATAAAATCAATGCCTTTTTCATTGGCATAAGCCACTTTATCGATGGCTTTTATTCCACAATCGAGCGCAATAATGAGTGAAACATCATTGTCTTCAGCGTAGTCAATTCCTTTAAAACTAACACCATAACCCTCAGCATAACGATCAGGCAAATAATAACTCACATTGCCATAATGCGCACTCAAAAAACTAAAAACGACAGAAACAGCTGTGGTGCCATCCACATCGTAATCACCATACACCAAGATGTTTTGCTCAGCATTGATGGCTTCGGTAATTCTATCCACCGCTTTGTCCATGTCTTTCATCAGACTTGGCGGATGCAATTGCTTTAAATCAAGTTGAAAAAAGGCGCGTGCCGATTCAAAATTGGTAATGCCTCTTTGCCCAAGTAAAGTGCCTAACGCTTCGCTAGCATTTATAGCATTCTTGAGTCCGAACAAGACATCATCAGACGGTTTTGGTAAGAATTTCCAGCTCTTTTTCAGCATAACAACAAAGAAAGTGTTTTCTGTATATCAAACGCATTTATCGAAAATTCATACTTACGATTTCAAGTACTTTTTCCTCGTCTATAATGGTATTGAGCTCTGCAAAAGGATTGTATTCAAACTGCTGGTAGCGCGCTGTTGAGAGTGTTCCATCAACAATTGTTACTTCACATTTTCCAAACTGATCACGCATTTTGGCCTCTGTTATTATCATTACATAATGTGGGTGATCTTTTGGCAGATGCTCCACATACATCTGCTCTTTATACACTCTAATTTTATTCTTTTTCACCTTGAGCTTGTAATGAAAAACTTGAACATTAGCGTTCAGCCCAATCGCTGTTTCACCTGTTTTATTGGATAGCTGCGGGTAACTTTTCAGGTATAAACCAGCCACATCCTCAATCACCAAATCTTGCGTGTTTTTGTTGGTAATGGTTCGTTCATCTCTTAACGAAATGATTTGGCCTGCCGGATCTATCCGCGCCATGAAATATTCTTTCAGGTAAAATTCTTGTATGGATGAATCTTGAGCCAAACGCTCATCAAGACGATCTTGTAAAAAGTTGATCGCAAATACTTCATCTCCCTCCAAATTCCTTGGAGTCACCATTTCCTCTTCCACCGGTTCACCAGTAAGTGCTTTCTTCATTTTCTCAAGTGTACTCAAGCTTTCACGGATGCTTTTACTTAAATCTACAAGGTCTTCTGGCTGTTCTTCTTCCACTTCATCCACCTTTACTACTGGTGTTGAAGTTTCCACCTTTGGCACAGGTTTTTGCTCAACGGTAGCTGGCTCTTCCTCCTCAGCAATTGGCTCTTCCTCTACTACAACTGGATTTTCCAATTCTGTTGCTTCTTCTTTCGGAGGTTCTACAGCAACAACTGGCACTTCTGGCGTTGGTTCATCAAATCCATCGAGCAATGCAACCGCTTCTTGCATTGGAGTTTGAGTCTTAGGTATGATGGTTTGCTTTTTTTGAGGTAAGATGGGCGTTGCTGGCGTTCTAGCTGGTTTAGACTCAATGGCTTTTGGAGTAACATCGCTCAACACAGAAGTAGAAACCACTGACTTACTCATAGCTTCTAATGATTCGTCAGAGTATGGAATCTTCAATTTCATGCCAGCTTTCAAACCCAATTTAATGTCTGGATTTGACTTAACTATTTCTGAAATTTCGCAATAATAAGCTGCAGAAATAGCTTCAATCTCTTGCCCATCAAGCACTTCATGGATATAATATGCACCACCATCTAACAGATTAATGGTAGGATTTACATTAGAAATGCTTTGTGCAAAAGAGCCTTGACAAACAAGACAAATCGCAAAAGCAAAAAACATTAAGGGGAGCATGTTCTTAGCCATGCTTCGAATTTATTTCTTTTCTGTGAGGTGATCGTTAGCAATCAATGTTTGTAGTTGAATTGATGCTTGGTGAATCTCTTTCCAAATGCCTTTTACGAGTGTCGCGTCAAGATTGTGAAGCGCTGCGTATTCGGTTCTATCACGCATTATTTCTGTCCAGCGCTCTACCTGAAAAACCGTAACCCCATGATCAGCTTTGTACTCACCAATTTGCTGCACGATGTCTAATCTCTTCTTCAAATTCTCAATCAAATGGTGATCAATTTCATCAATCATTTTTCGCAACTGCGCCAATTGATCCAGTGTAACTTGATCTTCGAAATGCTTTTGTTTGATTTCTAAACCATCCAAAAATTGGTTAAACTGATCTAAGAAAATCTGCTGCTTTGGATCACTCAAAGCCACATCAGGATTTGGATGCGTTTCTATCATCAAACCATCAAAACCTAAGTCGAGCGCTTTTTGCGAAATCTGGTGCAGGAGCGCTCGTTTTCCACCGATATGGCTCGGATCTACGATGATATCGAGGTTAGGAAATTTTGTTTTCAACTCAATTGGAATTTCCCATTGAGGAGAATTGCGATAAATAGGATCGTTGTACGTATTGAATCCACGATGAACCGCGGCTATTTTATGAATGCCCGCTTTTATCAAGCGTTCCATGGCGCCAATCCACAATTGTAAATCAGGATTAATGGGGTTTTTCACAAACACGGGAATGTCTTTTCCTTGCAAAGCATCAGCAATTTCTTGCACCGAAAATGGATTGACTGTTGTTCTGGCGCCAATCCACAAATACTCGATTCCCGCATCTAAAGCGGCTTGCACGTGCTCGGCTTTGGCCACTTCTATGGTGAACTTTACACCAAATTGTTCTTGGGCTTTTGTTAACCAAGGCAAAGCTTTTACGCCCATGCCTTCAAACGAATTTGGCCTTGTGCGGGGTTTCCAAATACCTGCTCTTATCAGCTGCACTTTTTCGCTTTGCGCGAAATATTCAGCCACTTGCATTATTTGAGCTTCGCTTTCAGCGCTGCACGGACCGGCTATTACCACAGGCTTCTGTGCCTTTGGCAGCCATTCAGCCATGGGTATAAGATTCAGTGTTTCGGTATTCACGCTCTTGAAACAAATTTCGCAGGTCGAAGTTCTGATTTAATCATCAGATTTCACCAAATCTTCCAACGAAATTTCAAGTGCCTCACAAATTCTGACCATTGTTCTGAGTGTAGGATTAGCCTGACCAGACTCTAACTTTGCAATTTTGGCTTGTTCGATATTAGAAAGAGCTGCCAAGTCTACTTGACTAAGGTCTTTACCTAAACGAAAGCGCTTTATATTTTCTCCTAATAATATTGAAACCCGCTGAAATAGCATGAATCAATAGTGGAGTTAGTAACACAAATTTAATATGCCATATAAAACATATTTGATGATATTTGATGATATTTGATGAATAACCAATAAACTAAATGCCATGAAAAAGTTGTTTTCAACCTTACTCATTACCCTTTGTTATTTATTAACAGTAGCTCAAATTGACACAACAAAACTTGACAGCTTGGCAATTGACTCATTAGTAAGTTCTTATATAAATTCAATTAACCCATCTGGGTCTATTAAATTTCGAAATAACACGCTTAGACAAGGTGAAATATTCAACACTTTAAAATCCTATCTGGTCAATCAGAATCATTCATTTCAGCTTAAAGAATCCCATGATGATAAAATTGTATTTAATACTCATAGCACTTATCAACAGTACTTTAAAAATATACCGATTGATGGGGCAGAAGTTGTAGAACACTCTAAAAATGGATTTGTCTATAGAATTGGTGGGAAAATTGCTGAATTCGATAAAAATATTGAGGGACATATTTCAAAAGAAGAAGCTATTCAATTTCTCGACTATCAAAATCAGTTATGGAATGGTAATGAAAAATGGGCTTGGAATGATGAAGACTGGGAAACTTCTTTGAAAGAGAATTCCAATAATCCTGACACCTCGTATTTTCCTTTTGTAAATGGTTACCTTACCTGGGCTACTTACAACTATACCACGCTAGACTTCATTATTCCAGAATCTAATATTAGATTGGCTTGGCGTTTTGAGGTATTTTGTCTCGAACCACACTTTCTGGTTGCCTATTATGTTGATGCCTTTACAGGAGAAGTGTTTCAGAGTCGAAGTCTAATAATCGAAGATGGCCCGGCAGATAACATAGTTTACGGGCAGGTTACAATCAATACATTGAGTCGAAGTTGGCCACATAATGATCATATCTTATATGCCGGTTCGGGGGGATTAAAAGTCCACACCAAGGCCTATTATGGCAATAAAAATCCCGTTACCCATCCTGAGGGACAAGCATTCTTTTGGGCGCCAGAGGTAAAAGATGAAGACGATAATTGGGGAAGCGATGAGCAGGAATTAACCACAACCCATTGGTTTGGCGAAAGGGCTTGGATTTACTTTCAAGAGGTGCATGACCATTCAGGCATGAAAGGAAATGGAAATAAAAGACTTGAAATAAGAGCTAATGGACCTAAAGATCCAACAAAAACATCTTATAACACATCTTCAGATATTATTACTATATCAAGAAAAACAAATGGAAGCTCAAGGTCTACTCTTGATATTGTAGCACATGAATATGCTCATGGTGTAGTAAGACACTCTGCAAATTTCGAGTATTACTATCAATCTGGTGCTCTTCATGAGGCTTTTGGTGATATTTTTGGCGTACTTGCTGAAAGATATAACGAAGCTCTATTATATCCTGATAGACCATTTGATTGGTTGTATGGGGAAGATGTTGAAGGGTTGTCGTTTGGCGTAAGAGACTTACAAAACCCCAAATTAACTGGCCACCACATAAAACCATTCGTGATTTGTGATTTTCAATCTGGACAGCCTGACACATATTTCGGACAATATTGGTATAATCCAGACGACTTCAGTGTAAGTGAAGAAGATCAATGTGATAAAGCAGGAGTACATATAAATAATGGTGTAATTAACAAGTGGTTCTATCTTCTAGTCGAAGGAGATCAACATAACGATATAAACGTATTAGGAATTGGGTTTCAAAAAGCAGAAGAGTTGATTTACTATACACTAATGAATAACTTAAAGAAAAAATCAAATTTTAAAGATATGCGCACAGAAACAATCGAGGCTGCTCAGGAGTTGTATGGAGAATGTTCCGTTATGGCTCAATGCGTATCAGATGCTTGGGACGCAGTGCAAGTCCCTGGGATATCTCTTAATTGTTTTCCGCAAGGAATTAATCAAGATCAATTACTAATTAATTTCGAGTTCAATGTATATCCGAATCCTGCAAGTGATCAATTCACGATACAATCACAAATTCCTCTTGATGGTCTAATTAAAATCATCGATCTTAGCGGCAGAACACTAGGTGTTTATCCAGTAAATAACTCTTACAACTTTTATATTGATGTAAATATTCCTTCAGGATACTACTCAATTCAATACCACACAGAATTTAACATGATTTCAAGACCGTTACTAATAGTTAAATGAAATTCATATTAATTATAGCTTTCACGACCTGCTTGATTAATGGCGTTTTCTCACAAAAAAAATATCTATTGAGAGTAAATTACTTTGGTTTTGAAGAATATGCGTTTAACACCAACATTCAATCAACGTTGAACCCGACATTTCTCGATTGTGGTTGTTATGAATCCCCGCGAATACAAAATACCAAGGGAACTTACGTTTGGTGCCCGAGACCTAAATCGATAGGAATTGACTTTGAAAAGAAGACTTTAAAAAGATTTGATTTTGGGCTTTCTATGGGATATTTTCTTGGAGGATCTCCCTACTTAGATGTGGCTGGCTCAAGCTTCAAAAACCGTCATGTCATTTTATCTTTAAACGGTATAAAACAATTTTACGAGAACCAATCCAACCTAATAACCATGAGTTGGATTGGTAAAACTTCATTCAGGGTAGGAAAAGATTACTACTGGCGACAATCCAATATCAATATTCCTGAATCAACTTATCCACTTCGAAAGCTAAGAGATTTTTCGATTAGTTTCGGAGTGAAAATAGACGCATATCTTCCACACAATTTTGTCTTTTCAGTTGAATCTTCTGTTACTCAATGGCTATTTCTCTATTCCAATATTCTAAGGTCTGGCCTATATCAATTTAAACCTTGGCATCAACTTGATCTTAGAATAGGCGTAGGTTATACTTTTGATAAAATATTAAAAAAAACACCTTCAGACTTCCATTAAACCTTCCCAAAAACAGTAAAGGCGCGGATTGCTCCGCGCCTTTTACTCAAAATAGCCAGTTAACCTTTCAAAATTATTGGCTAGGTTAAAAATAAGTAATGCTGCTGTTGCAGAAGTTATTACCCGTTATTTTTCTTTAACAAGTCTCTGATTTCACCCAACAGCACTTCTTCTTTTGATGGTGCTGGTGGTGCAGCTGGGGCGGCTTCTTCTTTTTTCTTGGTTGCATTCATGGCCTTGATCATCAAGAAAATAGCAAAAGCTACGATGATGAAATCTACGGTCATTTGAACAAAATTACCCCAATTGATGGTTACCGCTTCCACAGCCTCGCCAGCAGCGTTTACGGTAGCATCTTTAATGGTCAATTTCAAATCTTTGAAATCCATGCCACCCAACAAAATACCAAGTGGTGGCATCAAAATATCGTTTACGAATGAGGCAACAATCTTTCCGAAAGCTCCTCCAATGATAACACCCACGGCAAGGTCTACCACGTTGCCTCGCATAGCAAAGGCTTTGAATTCTTTTAGCATAAAATATAATTTAGTTAATAAAGGTGGCGCCAATATTAAATCAAAAACTACACATGTGCACAACGTTTATATGTAATATTTAACTAACTAAAAAAGTGGTTAAATAGCAATCTGAAGCGTTACAAAAATCATTCTGCGCTGAGCAGGAATAATACCAGGACCAGGATAGCCAGTGGCTCTGCGCGTAAAATAGATTTGATCTGTTAGGTTGTTGATACTTGCTTCAAGTTTGATGCGCTTGTAGGTGTAGTTTGCCGAAGCGTCAAGCACGGTGTAAGATGGAATAACGCCCACGGTAGCATCTGGAAAAAACTCCGCATTGGTAGCGTCTGTAAATTGCTGGCTCACATAGTTTGCTTGAAGGCTGGCGCCAAAGCGTTTCACCTTGAGTGCGAAACCTGTTTTGTAGTTAATGGTAGGCACATTTTCAACCAAGTTTCCACTTACCGCAGACGATTCTGAATTGGTGTATTTGGCGCTAACCAAAGCAATGTTATTAAACCAGCTAAACTGTGATGTTGAGCTCTTTTTACGCCATTTAAAAAAGTCAAATTCCTCAAAAACTTCAATCCCAACAAAGCGTGCATTTGCAATGTTGTTGCGGTAATTCACAATGCTTTTCACGCCTTCTTTATCGGTGATAGTCGTGAGCATTTCGCCAATACGATTTTGGTACTGCATCATGAAAATACCCGCATCAAAAGTGAAGGCTTCTCTCAATGCTTTGCCTTTTATTCCAGCATCAACAGTGTAACCTGTTTCGTCTTGCATGTTGGGCGCAATCACCAAGTTTGGATTGCTTACGTACAAGTCAGAAAAATTCATCGCGCGGTAGTTTTGTGAGGCATTTGTATAGATTTCCAATCCTGGTTTGCATCGCCAAAGAGCGCCAATTCCGAGTAAAAAGATATTACGTGTGCGCATATTTCCATCTTCAATTCTAGATCGATTGAGCAATTCATTAGTCAGTGGGTGGCGTGTTATTTCTGTATAATAACCGCTGTTTCGAGTATTGATATATTCATAACGAGCGCCTGGCGTTAAGTACCAACATCCAGAAAGCGGAATCAACATTTCCGCGAAAGCGGCCACATTATGCGATGGAAATTTAAAGTCAGACCCTTCTAAATCGTCAGGCGAAATGAAGGTAAAACTTGGCTCGTCAAAACCAATAGCTTTACCCTGACGGTTTTGAGTAAACCCGCGATATAAGCGCGCTCCAACCAAAAAAGCGCCTGGATTTGATCGCAAATTAAACCGCTGAATCAGGCGGGTTTCGTTACCTAGATTAAAGAATTCGCCTAGAATCAAATCTCGTGCTCCGCCTGTGTCGGTGCGGGTTATGTTGCCCAAAAAGCCCAATGCCGCACGGCTGCTATTCACCATAAAGGTTTTGCTGTTGAGCGAAAGATTTTTGGTCAACTGCCCGTTGATTGTCATGTTGGCTACATTCCAATTGATTCGAAACCAATTTCTATCTCTAAAACTCTGATTTGGATTGTCTTGAAACTGTCTATCGGTCAATCCACCGGGCTGTTTGGTCAAATAATAATAGTGTGAATAAGCGAGATCAACGCTCCATTTTTCATTCAATTTCTTACCCAAACTGCCATAAAATCCATTGGCGTTGTAATCAGAATTTGGGCGCCAACCACTGCCCTGTTTATGTTGGAAATAACCGTAATAATTCCAACCATTCTTAGAACCCGAAACACTGTTGAACGTGCCATAGAAATTATAGCTGCCCAGCGTTTGGCGGGAGATAACTTCTAAGGTTTTGTCAGGGTTTCCGCGCTTCATTTTAAAATTAAGCAAACCGCCAAACTGCGTTCCATATTGCAAAGAAGCAGCACCACGCACTACTTCTATTTGCTGCACTGCCTCCATGGGTGGCGTGTAGTAACTTTCAGGATAGCCGAGTGCATCTGCAGCTATGTCATAACCATCTTGACGTGTGTTAAAATTGGTGGTTCTCTTCGGATCTAAACCTCTTGCACCCACGCCCATCTGCAAGCCACCAGCGTCCGTTTCTTGCACATTGATGCCCGCCACTTTTGCAAAAACTTGTCTGCTATTGTTGGTACTTTTGTTCATCGACATTTCGTCAAGCACCACTATTTCGTTTTTCTTGGCTGCGTAAAGTCCGTCTACTTCTATGTATTTTAAGTAGCTCATGCCAGCTGCGCTGCGGCTTTTCTCTTCTACTTCTACCGATTTAAGCGTGTGGCCAATTGGCTCTAGTTTCACTATCTGCTTTTCGCAATTTTGGGTAGC
>Ga0100380_10004930_pt1 | contig 13869 bp, 8 predicted proteins | sample CryGeymeta201504_FD_80417 | JGI IMG/M metagenome (GOLD analysis project Ga0100380, IMG submission 80417) | Groundwater microbial communities from Crystal Geyser aquifers in Utah, USA - Crystal Geyser metaG 2015-04 | ecosystem: Environmental > Aquatic > Deep subsurface > Groundwater | place: USA... | reverse complement strand
TGTGCCTATGCCTACTTCCTATACACACCACTAGTCTAGTCATAATATTTACTCTAATATTCATGAGTCTCCACACTAGCTTTTTACGTAGGGTTTAAGTTTTTCAAAAAATAAAAACTTCCTCACTTTGTAATTATTTGTAGTTGGTGCCAGTGGCAATGAAATCTGTTGGTTCTCAATTATTATGCTCATGCTTGTCTCAAAGGAGCTGAACTAGATCGAGATAATTGAGAAGCAAAAGAAAGTAAAACAAGTACTGCCGTATCCCTATGACAACGCTTCTACACCCGCTGTGGCTTAGCAGTGGGCGTGGCAAAAAATTTGCATTATTATACCGATGAGCTGTGGTCCGCAGCTACATCCATGATATCTTCGAGCATGACTACTTGAAACTGCACGATCGTTGTTGCTCTCTTGATCATTTTCTTGCTAATCTCGTTGGTATAGCATTTGAGACCATTTATTTATGCTTAGGATCTGCATCCCAGGTTTCAACCTCGTACAAGCACACAGTCCTTTTGGATGGATTTTGCGAATGACAGGTATTATGGCATCAGTGGTATCTGTGTGTTCATTGGGAAGACTGTCGTTGGCAATAGAAATTCCAACAGAAGCTCGTTTGTACGGTTCCTGAACGGTGACAAAAAAAACTTTGGAGGTTCTCGACTAGGTTGCAATGTTGGCTCTGCCTGCTGCTGTATCACTAATACATTCATGTCTGACTTTGCAGTGGGCGCCGTTCCTTCGAACATTTTGACCGCCAGGATTGTGATATTTCCCACACAGGATCTCAAGACGTGCATAATATGTTCTGTTTTCGTGCAGCTGTCAGTACAATCAATATCGTTGACGAAGATAATACATAATACGCATGCCCTTTTTTAAATCCGTTCCTTTGAAAATGCTGGTAGGTCGGATCCATTCTACATTTGCACCACCCACCGCCATAATAGTCGCCAACGTCATCTTTCAGCCGTAGTCCCAATTCGGCATCTACAGTGGGCTTGTGCACTACAATTTCGGTCAACTGCATTTCTTCACTGAAAATAGGGTTATTATTGCACTGCGGGAGTGGTTGTGGTGGTAATGGTTGCTTAGGAAGACGATTGCTCTCGGCAAAGGGGGTGTAAGGTGTAAGAGGAAAACTCTGCTTCAAATTGGCTTGCAATACAAGTAGCACTTTGAGAGGCTTCCATGATGTCTGTCTCAAGCTCAAGTAAACTGGCTGTACTAGGCTTGGATAGCTACTATTTGAGAATGTGTCTCTCCTTCGCCGTGACAGATTACACGATAAGGCTTTTGGTGACTCGTCATAATTGGGTGCATTTTCTTTTTTTTATGGAGCTTTTGGAAAAATCGACACAAGTCTGCACCCACAAGTTTTATTGATGCAGCAAGGAACTAGGGAAGCTTGCTAAGCCTTTAGACTTTTTGTTTCAACACAATCCTTTTTCTGGTTAAGTTTGTTAGATAACCTAAAGGCAATTAATTGTGCAAATAAAATAATTGTCTTCTACAAGGTGGTAGTTCTACATCCTGGACGCGAAGACAGAAATCGATCTTGGTTGCTGTTTTTGGTACTTAGTAGTAGTAGTCATTGCGGTCTACCAGTAGACCCTACCATACTACAGTAGGCACATTGCGTTCTATTTCGTCTACGTACAATAATTGCACGTCATGATACCCTAACCCTATCCCGAATATTGCTATTCACGAAATTCAACGGTTTTTCAGATTGGAACACAAGAAATTCACCACAAGAAGTCGAACAGTATTCGCCACATTTTGTCCAACTCGACCCATACAGCATGAACTTTCCATCCGTCGATATAGAGGAGAGCGAGGAAATTGCGATGTTCTCGTCCGATGAGGAGGAGGACCAGGGCGAGAAAGATCCTCTTTGGGGTAAACAGGTTCATACAAGTTTCAGCAACATCGCAAGCGGTCCAGCCGTTTTTCTGGATCCTTACAACATTTTTCAATCCACCAGCACAGCCACAAAGAGTGACCAAGAAAAGCAAGATGCGTCCTACGCAGCGTCGTTGCACATGGAGGAAGAGCGAGAACGGAACAAACGACAAGAGAGTGAGCGAAAAATGATGCTTCAAAGCCCACAAGGTCGCGCTGTATTACTCGTTGAAACGGTCATTCGTTTGATGGAACCTTTAGTCTCGTCCAAGATCATGCCCGTTGGAAAGGACAATGCCGTGTATTTAGCGGAAAAGATGATATTGCTCCAGGACGAATACAAGAAACAAGGACGACCAACGCACGTTTCCATATGCTACCACTACACCGGAACTGAAAACATGGATGCAATCCGATGCGATGGTCTTTTGACTGTCGACGATCGCGTCGGTAAAAAGAGTGAAATTATTCGCCATGGAGCGTACTTTGGCGACGGAATTTACACAGCCAACAACCCGGAGGCATTCACGCGGTATGGAGATATTGGATTGATCGTGGCCGTTCTCAAGGGAAACGAACAAGATTTGGGAACGAACCCAAAGTCGCAGCTTATCGACGGCGGTACTAACACTATTCTTGGCAACAAACATGGCAGCGATCCATACTACAATGAGATTATCTTACGGTCGAGCTCCCAAGTCCTACCACTCGTCAAGTTTCCAAAAGACCTCGACCCTGACTTTCTGAACAAGATATGGAACATTCAGAAGTTGCTACAGGAACAAGTTGTGGATAAATATTTCAATGATTCGGTACGAACCGTAGTCACTCGAGTTCACGGAGGCCACGATTCAGGTAGCCCTCGAGGCTTTGGGTTCTCCTTTGGATCATTCAGTGCGACCCCATTTCCTAGCGCGCAACCTTCCGTTCAAGGTGGATCCTTTGGTATCAGCACCAGTGGAGTACTCTTTGGTTCTCCCCAACAAGCTAATACATCAGTTGGAATCTCCTTTGGGCAATCTTCTGCTGCTACCGGTAATTTAAACTACTCTGGCACAAGTGCTGAGAAAATCCAATCCATCACAGCACTACCACAATACAAACACACGTCTTTTGAAGAATTGCGCTTTGAGGACTATACGCAAGGAAACAGAGGAGGCGGGAATGCTGCATTTCAATTCAATAGTGGAAATGTAAACTACTCTGGCACAAGTGCTGAGAAATTCCAATCCATCACAGCGATGCCACAATACAAACACACATCGTTTGAAGAATTGCGCTTTGAGAACTATATGCAAGGAAACAGAGGAGGTGGGAATGCTGCATTTCAACTCAATAGTGGAGTCTTGTTTGGTTTGCAACAACAATCTGGTAGTGGGTTTGGATCTTCCTTTGGGTTGCCTTCTGCTGCTACCAGTAATGTAAACTACTCTGGCACAAGTGCTGAGAAATTCCAATCCATCACAGCATTGCCACAATACAAACACACCTCTTTTGAAGAAATGCGCTTTGAGGACTATACGCAAGGAAACATAGGAGGTGGGAATGCTGCATTTTAATTCAATATTGGAGTCTTGTTTGGTTTTCAACAACAATCTGGTAGTCTAGTGCGTTTGGATTTTCCTTTGGGTTGCCTTCTGCTGTTGCCAACACAACAAACTACAACGGGCAGTTTGGCAGCGTTCCGCAAATATCAGCTCCTACTTTTCCCAAGACAAATTGGAATTCGACTTGGGGGTCGTTGTAGATATATCTATCACCAACACGGATTCATGAGTAGACGAAGACGTCGGGATCGCAACAAGGCCGGCATGCATCTTCTTAATCCGAGCTCCCTCTCATTGCAGTCGTATTCGATAGGAGTCCTCCTTGACGACAAACAAATGAAATATCCGACCTAAAATAGTTTGGTACCATAAGAGTCAAATGAAATAAATCGTGAAGATGTACTGTACTCGTTGTAGATTTTCTTTTCACCAGAAAGGCTCACAATTCATCTGTGATAACTACAGTTTGCTCGTTTGCAATAGCACTGCCACCCCCACTGCGGCTTTCTGTCCCATCCTCATTTTCTCGTTTCGGATAAATGACTTCATAAATATCGAGCGAATCAGGTTTCATGACAACATGTTGTCTCATTTGAATGGGAGCATTATCTCCTCGGGTAGTCATCAATTCAATGCGCATGACAACAAATTTTTCTTGTTCCCCAAAGTTCCCCCAATGCAATCCAATTAATGAATCAACCCAATATGCTTCCATAATCCTCATGACCAAACTATCGCCCAGGGGATGGTTACCGTGAGCAAACGGTCCAGGTCCAAAGGATATGGCCCTTAGCGGAGGAAACGGGTTGGCATCCTTTCCGGATGTGGCTAGACTGGATTCGTGGGCTTCGATCAAATCTTTGGTCAATTGTTGAGCTTCCTTATGATTTTCTGCTTGTACGAGAACTCCACGTGCGGTCCACATGTCATTTTCGTCTGGTGGAGTACCATCTTGGTGGACATGGTACAACTGAAAGGAGCACAAGACGGGGCTGGCAACAGAAACTTCAGTATGGTTCACCTGAAAAGATTCGGCCGCCGCCAAGGCAGCATCTTGAAATCGTTGAAAGGCTTCCGGGGTTGGCGTGTCGTCATCGTCGCTACCGGATGGCGGTTGATATGATCTAGAGTCACCCTCTAATCCGAAATCTCCTTCCAACACACCGCCTGCAGTTGTGGCGGCAGCCGCAGCACCATCAGCAGCCGGGAAATATTCGTTGTTATTATTGTTCAACATGGAAACAGCATGGCCATAGTAAATTGTATCCAGCACATAGGCCAATGGTCTCATTTGCTCCTCTGGATCCCACGACAATCCAGCGGGAACGATAATGGCATAGAGAGTTGTCTGATTGTTGGGCAAAAGATCGGTAATGGCAGGCTGGAATTCACTTATCCATTCAATGCCGTACAATGTGGCCATGGAGACCAGAAATATTAGTAACGGCACAATTATTTTGGTCCGACAACATACTGTTATTATCTGGTAGAACATTGTGTATGTACTGTGTCTGTCGAATTCGTTATCAGTTATCAGCTATCAAGTCTTGACTCAAAGGACTGAAAGTCTAATATTTTGTTGTTGTTGTTGTTTTAACCGAAGTTTGTTTGTTGTTTTTGTTTTTGTAGTCGACTACTATTACTAGAGTCTAGTAGTACTTGAGTCGCACACTGTTACTCTCAGTTTTAACCTTATCGAACTCAAGAGTAAGCAAGGAGTAGTAGCTAGCGTAGTAGACTACTGTACTACTCGAGTAGTAGCTAGCTACAGTAGTAGTCTACCAGTACTATGTACTACGATACAGGTACCAGGTACTACTCTATGGAATGACAGTATAAAAAAATAATAATAGTCTACTCAGTAAAAATAATCCTTCGCAACTCCATCCATAGAAGTCCATCATCACCTTCATGCACTGTATGTGAATGCTGCTGGTTGATCACAAAAAGTACTGAATTTGTTTTTCTATTCTCTGGAATACATAACTCTATACACCAGAATACGAAGAATTACTATAATAACAATGAAGCTGACCGCCTGCTGGTCTTCCATGTCGACGAAGCCTGCACTTCGGTACGGTGTACTCCTCGCTTTAGTGACAGTATCCCTAACGACTTGTTCGTTTGCAGCTGCCTTGCAAACAGCTAAAATGCCAGAGAGTCTTCAAGTTCCCGAAGGATTTGCTTCCAAAGATAATTGGAACGGATCGCCAATGACACCGCTCGAATTTACTCTGGACGATCAAATTCATACGCAAACCGAAATATCTGTTTCCAACATGGTTTCTAAACACACGTCTTCGGTGGGTGCTGTTGGCTTTGCCATTCGTCGACCCGGATGAGTTTTGTGCCGGGAGGAAGGACAGCAATTGTCTCAACTCTCGGCCGCACATCCTTCAATATTTGAAGATTTTGGTATTTTTGGAATGGTCAAAGAAATCAACGTCGATGATGCAGGGTTGTTGGAATTTCACAAAAAGTATTTTCCTCACGATATTTACTTGGATGCGAGCCAACAATTTTACAAAACCCTGGGGTCCCGGAAAATTACAACACTCCGAACCTGGAATCCACTCCGATTGTGGAGAGGCTATCAGGATATGAAGGAACGAATCACTCGCAAGAATTTGGAGGGAAACTTGATCGGAGAAGGGATCATCCAAGGAGGTATTGTAATCTTTGATCGTCACGGCGATCCACGAGCTGTGTATCAGGAACAGATTGGGAACGAAATTCCCGAAGAGTCCATCTTACAAGCTTTGAAGGCACTGCAAGAAGAATACAAGCAAACCTCGGATGGTGCAAGTGCCGAATTGTAGGTGATTTGCTTGCTCGCTTTGGCAACGTCTGTTTCAGTTAAAAGTGAAGGCAAAGGAAAGTAAGAAATGGCCTGGATCTCGTTTATGTGGATGCCTGCTGAAATGACGACCATTTGTGGCTGTCTCTTTACTGGTTTTGAAACTAACCATAAATTGACAATGCAAGTGGTCTGAGAACAAATCAGGATCCACACGAATGTAATCTCTTTCTTTTTTTAACAATAGCTGCCAGAATGAAAAACTTTTTAGTTTGATATGTCTCCCTTTTTATTATTATTAGGCAATGTAGTCTCACAGCCAAAATAAGGTTCATTTCCCATTCCATGCCTCATTTGACGGGCCATTTTTGTGATACTGTTAGATCGGTTGCCTTATTGTAGTCTTACAGCCACGCAATCGAGGAAGCATCCTCAGTTCTGACAGGAGACTCTGCGTTGAGAAAGTTTGTTCTCTTCAGACTTCTCAACATCTTCTTGGCACGCTTGCTGTTCCCGCTGTTTTTCAATGCAACAATCACGAAGTTGTAGGTAGTAGAGTTTGGTTCAACATCTTGTTCTATCATGTGCTCAAATATGGCCATGGTGCGTTCACTCACGTGTCTAGAAGCAGCATCGGGAGTGGTAGATGCCAGCGACAAGGCTTCCAGGACGTGATTGTAACTTTCCACATTGGGTTTCACACCTTGAAGAATGTTAGACTGATGGATGCGTTCCAGGCGGCGCAAGATTTGCTCGCCGCGCTTTGCAGCTTCGTCACCGAGACCCGATTTTGCCCATGCCAACAAAATAGTCTACGAAGAAGAAAAGAGTAGCAAGGGTTAGCATGAGCCTTGAAAAACAGATCCGAATTCATTTTCATCGGCAATTTCTTACATTGAAGGTCTCCAAATTAGGATACACACGAGCTTCATCCCTCACATCTTCAGCATACATGCGAGCCAATACTTCTTCTGTGCGTTTGGGATCTTTTGTCTCGACGAGGGCTTGAATTACAAGGTTGTAGATTTTCACATTTGGTTTGACATCGGCGTCACCTGCTGCATATTTTTCCAGCATTTCATCAAGAAGCTTTTCAGCCTGTTTACCCGACTGACTGCGATTTGCCTTGACGATGCACTCCAAAAAGTGTTGATAACTCTTACGGTTTAGTTTGACATCAGTGTTTGCTACTGCACGCTTCAAGTCATCACATTTCTGAAAAAGCGCTTTGGCTTTGCGCAGTGCCTCGGGTTGTTCACCAAATCTCGCCAGGCCACACAAGATGAGGTTGGGGTGCACTCGATAATTCCCCAGATCACAGAACTGTTTATGTAGAATATTGGTAATGAATTGACAACGTTCGCGATTACCATTTCTGTTCCAGGCGCTCAGCACTTTTGAGTACGAAACCGTATCAGGTGCAATGTCGTCAGTCCCCGACTCAAAACGATCAATCATGCGTTCAAGAAGATCCTGGGCCTTCTCGCCATCGCCTAAACGGGACCAGCACTCCAAGACATGATTGTAACTCGTCAAGTCAGGCTTGACATTCAAGAGGACTCGACTATTCGCTAATTTGCTCATGTGTTCAAGAATAGCTTCCGCGCGAGTACAAGCCTTTCGAAGAGACTTGGAAGGAACCTTTGTCCACCCGAGAAGTAAACTATTAAAAATTTGTAAATTAGGCTCGAATCTTTTGTCCTCGTTTCTTTCCCCGTAGTCCTTGTAGAGCCGTTGCAGGAGTTCCTCGCCTTTTTCCGGATTTCCAGCTTCGCAAAAAGCAGCGACAACTTTTGAGTACATATCAGTTGTTGGACGAAAGTCTTCTTCGCCTTGATTAGCTTTTTCCTGAAGAACTATTAGAATTTGTTCGCCCCATTCGGCAATGCCTTTCGTTTTCCCGTTGGCATTCAGCCGAGAATCAAGCACCCACCGATATGTATCAAGGTTAGGGTCGACACTTGATAATCCTGACTGGGAAAGTTTCAGCATTTTATCAAGGATGGCCTCAGTGTTTGCAGCTGCCTTTGGTTCACTTGATTTTGCCCAACCCAAAAGAACCCAATGAAACGATTGCCGATCTGGTTTGGCAGCAACGGTACTATTATTTGTTTTCGCCCGATTACTCCACTCACTTAACATAAAGTCCAACAGGGACTCAGCTTGGTAAGGTTCTTCAGCATCTACCCAAGCCCGAATCACTTGGTTATATGTATGCGAATAGATCAAATTTCTTTTCTTTGTCCTTACAGTTCGTCGCAACAAACTGTCTGCCAAAGCAGGCTTTGTGACGGCAGCGCCTTTGATCAACATGGAATAAACTTCAGGGTCAAGCTCAACGTAATTTCCCCAGACCTCTACTTGCTCGATCATATCATTGGGTGTAAACTTTAAAAATGCGTTTATCTCTTGCCCGTGACTCCAATTCTGAATCACGGCTTTTAACCAATACAAGAGTTGACAGTCGCTCCATTGGGGGACATGTTCTTGTTCTTCCAACATTCGATCTAAGATTATGATGGAGAGATGAACGCTGTCTTCGGTTCCCTGAGCTGTCCAAATCAACAGATTGGCTTCTGTCTTCTTCCACGAAAGCTTTCCCACGGGATACTGCTCCTTACTGACCAAACGCAGAGTATCCTGTTTCATCTTGTAGACAGCTACGGGGTCCACTAGTGTACGATCACGCACCTCCCCTGACCCCTCCCGTATCTCCCCAGCAGTTGATGCACCCACATCTGCCTTGATGTCTTCATCGACTTCTGTTTTCTTTCTCTCCTTTGTAAGGAACGCTAAGCAATGCGGGGGACTCTCGTCCTTTTCTATGTTAAGCTTTCGTGAGTTTTTCAGAGTCACGGGATCATCGTGGATCCTGGCGCCAAGGCTACCAGGCACTCGATTGCGGTTAAGAAATCTCATGGCTTTCTTAGATCAACCATGCAGGTAGATTAAATCCAAGAGTGATATTCTTTGGGATGAGCATAAACGAAAAAAATGTTCTGTTTAAATCTTGTGCCGGCTCGGATCGAATCGCTTGCAAGCTCAGTAATTAGGCAGGTGTGCGTTTCCTCAACGGCATGGAACTCTCTCCCAGCTATTCAACGGCATGCAGTTATCCAGTACTACTAGTCTAGTAGTAGCTACTACTAGTAACCGGTCTACTTACCACTGATAGAGCTACGAGTACTAGACTACATCAGTACTACTAGTAGAACGCTACTAAGCTATGTAGAGTTCTAGTCTACTTTGACCAGTAGACAAATTTTGAGCGAAGTCAAAGTATTATTATCTAAGTACTACTCCTACTAGCTAGCAGCGATATTACTAGTACTACTAGCTAGTACTAGTCTACTACTACTAGCTAGCTAGTAGTAGCTACTAGTAGTACTTAGTACAATAATATTGGCACCGGCCTAGCTACTAATAGTAGACTAGTAGTCTACCTACTAATACTACTAGTAGTAGTAATTCTGTAGCTACTCCGAGTAGCTGTTTCTCACGAAAACCAAATCCTTAAATTAGCCTCGTTCTCTAAACTTACTACCATTAGGTAGCAAATGCCGGTAACAGTGCTGTGGAGCCAGGGCTGCTGGGTATACTTCTGGTGCCGATTGTGGTCGGGCTCTTTTCCCCCTTCACGCGCCCTATGTGCAGGTAGATTTGTGTAGTTGATGCTCAAGCTGGCAAGGATTGCAGAAATGTACAAAAATCGATGATGGGATTCTTATTTTTTGTATTACTCATGCATACGAATAGGAACTAAACCTTAGTGCTACGGTCAATGAAAAACCTTTCTGTTGGGAGACTACTGCTTGCAACAGTACTCGGTAGCTGGCTACTGGACTGCAGAGTTCTAGTAGATAGGATCCTCATAATCTCTGAACCATTTGCCAAACATAAGACGAGAGCCAAGCAAGTCTACCTGAAGGTTGTACTGTGAAACAGGCTTCTCCGGAAGTTTGCATTAGTCGGGATCACGGAGAGGAGAAGCAGCACTGGGTAGCATCAGGCCAACACTCACTCGCTTGAGAGACATGAAAATCGCTTTGAGAAATAAAGTGCACTGGTGAAACGCTAAAATAAAGGGCAATGGCGTTGTCTTGATAACAGATTCACGGCTGTTCGGTCCCTCCAGGTCGAACGGATGCGAAAAATTATGCGCCTGCTGTTCCCTCGCAAATTTCTCTCCTATTGGATCAGCCACTCTGAAAGGTACAGTGGTGCATAGTCACTAAGGATACACCAACCAAGAAAAACCCATGCCTTTGCATGATCACTTGTTCTCATACTATAGGCATCTAGCAACTGTTTAGGCTAAATTCGTATGGAATGAATGCGCATGGTCGTTGTTGTTGCCCTGGGCACGCTTCTTCGCGTCACATTCGCATGAAATTGCCTTGAAATCGCCTGAAGCTCCAGCTGTAGCCATGGTGTCTGGTAAGCACTATCACACTGCGAGATCGAAATTCCAACTATGATGGCAGAATTTAGACAGAAAGAGAAAAAAAGCTTTGTTGGATAATAAGGAGTTCTAGTGGTAAATAGATCTACCTGAGACGGCGGGCCTCACGTTCCCATTCGAGTAGACATAGAATGTCTCCTTCTCTGACAGGTCCCTTGACGTTTCGGACAATGGATCGACCAGTAGTACCACCACCTTCTGCATCCATGAATTCGACTCGGACCTGAGTCACGTTACCGGTGTTTCCAGTTCGTCCCAACACGCGGCTTACTTTGGCAAGTTTAACAGGGGCATCCTGGTTTGTAGAAAAATATACGTAGTTGAGCGAAGATAGAGTGAGACGAGTGCTGGGTCAAGGATGAAGGTTCCAAGGAGGACTAACAGCTGATAACAATGCCTTGAAGCTCTGTTCAAGGCGGCAATGCATTCTGTGCTACTTCACAGTATCGCATCATAGAGGACGCTACTGTGATGATGCGCTGATCTTAACAAAGGTTCGGATATACATACCATGGTTGCTAACTAATTAATTTTGATAGTGATCGAAATTGCTGGGCCCCTTCTCTTGTTGAGAGTAGTAAAACGAGGCATGGCACGCGAGAAGTAGCGTACTGCATACCGCTCTACTTGAAAATCAATGGTTTCCCAATGTTCGTACAGATGACCAGACGTTATGATGATGTATTCGTGTTTCAGATGTGTCGTGCTAGTAGTCGAGAAAATGTATGTGGATCACCCATCGCTTTCTGTGTCACAAAAATTAATAATAAGAAAACCGGCATAATAACCTGATACTTCAGGTTTTAATTCTGACAGCCTGCGAAACCTAGCTAGCTAGAGTAGTAGTAGCAGCGGGAATGCAAGTTGGTCCGCTCAAACTTCTAAATGCTTGGATTCGTTCTAAAAGAAAAGCATAGTATTCTTAATCATTTCAATCATCAATTCATGAGGATATTAGAAAGCGCAGACGAGGAATACTGCTTTAAAAACTTGAAGTTGATGTCACACTGTATTCTTTCCTTCCAATTTATATTCTAGAATGTTAATTTAAATACTTCAGCCATGTCGCTAGCGAAATAATTTGGCAACAAATTTCATGAGTCGTTGGCAAAGTATCGCCCGACGTCTCGGGCCGGCATTTTTTTCCGGGCAACGAGAGGCGTTGGTGCTAGCGGATTGCGAGGCACTGCCAACTCGTGCAGCCACGACATCTTCTTGTGCATTCGCTGACTTGCTAGGGTTGGGCGTAGCCGTCATATCTTTATTCACTACCACAGCACTCGCAGGATTTACTTTCTCGAAGAGACCGCCGCTGCTAGAGCCGCTGGAAATAGGATCAGAAGAGAGCGACTGCTCCGTAGCCAATGTTTCGCCAGACATCAGCGACGACGAGCTAGTTTCTCGGGCAAACGATCGAATTTCGTCACCTTCGTCACTTTCTGCCCGGATAACATGCTCATGGATGGTACCAGCCAGAAAGGTCTTGAGAGTCTGGCACACATCCGACATATCCAATCGTTTGGAAACATCTTGGGCCCAGGCGAAACGAAGCATGGTCTCGAGGTCTTTGGGCAGGCCATAATGTGAGTGCAGTTTGGGGCGCTTTCCTTGTCGGCAAATATACTCCTTGTGTTCATCTCGGTGGATTCCATCGTATGGTCGCTGCTGTGTTACCATTTCGAAAAAGAGGAGAGCCCACGAGTATGTGTCCGCCCGTTTGTTGTAGGTCTTGGTTAAAACTACCTCGGGCGCCATGTACCTCCGAGTGCCCACGAGGGACATGTTGAACATTCCCTCGTTGTTAGCTCTGTTTTCGACCGGCAAGTGTCGTGCCAATCCGAAGTCAAACAAGACTAGAACATCTCGTTCCGGATGATCGGGGTGAATTTCCTTGAACCCAATGTTCTGCGGTTTCAAGTCACGAAAGATGATGCGCTGATCGTGCAAATAGCGGAGGGCATCAGCAATTTGCAAACAGTAATTGGCCTTGAGAGCTAGCCGCTGGTCGCTGGTGGTATCATCCAGATAGTCACCAGGGCATATTTGCATCTTCTCCTTGTTCCATGACTCGATACGATTGTCGAGGGTTTCAAAAAGTCGATCCAAAACAAGAAAAAAGCTGTCGTGCGAACCGTTTTCCAAGGCAGCAGCACCATTCCAAGTCACACCACGGAGTCGTGCAATATGAGGATGAACCATGTCTTGCATCAAGGTTGCTTCGGTCGTCAAGTCACGTACAGCTCGTTTGAACAGCTTGGGATCCGACAAAAGGTTTGGGTGTAGGTGTTTTATGACATAGCGAGAGTGTAGACTGCGACCAGCTAGTTGGTCCTGGGTATTTTGACTGTGTTCTGCCAATATTTGCTGGCGTCGACGAAATCGTGAAGGTCCAAAGGGGAAAGTTTGCTTGTATCCTCCTCCAGATAACCTTCGTAGAGAAAGACTGTGCCGTCTCTTTAGCTTGTCTGATTCATCGGTAGGAAAGTTCAACAACTCGAACGAGGAGATCTCGTAAACTTCTGAAAAGGATCCACTCCCTACCAGTTCGCCCAGCTTAATCTCCTCGCGGCAAAAGAGGGCTATCTTTTCATCAGACTCTTCATCTTTTTCCGTTGCTATTGGTTGTTGCTTTTCAGGGATGATACTAGTGCTGCTGCTTTGAATATCAATTTTGGTTGTTGCATACGTAGATGGAACTGTCGATTGGTTTAGGAAGTCCAGCATAGCAATGCACTTGCTGCAAAGGTACTAAGATTTACGTAGTGTTGTAATAATTGGATGAATGATTGAATTAAAATATTATTATGCCGGTCAGTGAAACTCTTTAATGTATTTTAGGCATCGTGGGTATTCCGAGAGATTCGCATTAAACATGCACGATCCATTTTCGGTGACAGAGAGCTGAACGGCAAAGTGCCATGTGTTTGTTCCGATGATTATGTACGATTGAATGATGACGACATGGATCTGCAATAGGGTTGGAACTTTCCTTCCGAAAGAAGTCTCCCTTTCTCGTCCTGAAGTGAATCTACTAAAAACTCTCCTGCAAAAGATTCCAGCGACTCGCGACCAGACCTAGGTAAAAATGGACGATATGGATAATTATTTTTGTTACTAGAATTAATTCTATGGCCATTGTCAAGTCTTTATATGGT
>Ga0100380_10004929_pt1 | contig 13873 bp, 6 predicted proteins | sample CryGeymeta201504_FD_80417 | JGI IMG/M metagenome (GOLD analysis project Ga0100380, IMG submission 80417) | Groundwater microbial communities from Crystal Geyser aquifers in Utah, USA - Crystal Geyser metaG 2015-04 | ecosystem: Environmental > Aquatic > Deep subsurface > Groundwater | place: USA... | reverse complement strand
GTAGCCGATACCTGTAACTCCAGTCGATGTCTCCAGCTCTTCAGCAAGGCCAAGTATTGCTCCAGTTTGAACTGAGGTTTTCCATTCTCTGCCTGTTCCTTTTCGGATGACGACACATTAAATTCTGCTTCAAATCGGGCCTTATATCGCATCTTGAATTCAGCGGTTCTTCTTGATCTTTCATCATTGCGACCGGATGACCCTTCAGGGGATGTCCGAAAGAACTTAACAGCGATTCGACCGAGAGTCTTAGACACTGACGAAACCATAGCATCAGGATCGTCAGCCTTGCCTTTATCACCTGAAACGGACGATCCTGGCTGGGAATCTGCGCGATCAATCAGTGCTGTGATTGTCGCTAGAAGCTCCTCTTCGTAGGATGGTCGGAACTTGACAATCAATTCTTCCAGTATGGCTTCCAATGCACTCCAAAGGGAAGCGTGTGAACGTCTCAACGTAGACATGAGTTCTTCAGCAAGCGCCACACTAGCCATGTGAGAGCCCGGTGCAGGACTCGTTCCTTTGGTTCTCTCAACATCTCGTCGCTCTAGGTAGAAAGCGCGTAGGGCATAATACACTGCCTGCGGGTGCGCTTTCACGAGTCGAATCAATATTGCCTTTACAGCACGTCCCTCGTTGCGACAAAGGCAAGAGAGAAGCTGAGGTATCCAAGGCAGCCAGACCCAAGGAGGCAGCGCAGATCCTCTGTTCTCCATTGTCTGGCAAAGTACCCCCGGACTGCTACCATCTTTCACAAGCATCAATAAGCACTTTGGCAAGTGGATGCGAGACCATTCGTGACTGTTGAGGTGGATTGCTTCAAAGTAACAGCCCATGGACTGCGCGAGATACTGAGCAACTTTCTTGGCCGTATTAACCCTTGTTTCCTTGCTGGCTTCCTGTCCTGCTTTTGCGGCCGCCTGTTCCATTTGCTTCTCCGTCAAAGCGCCGAGGTTAGAACAGAGACCTCCCCAGCTCACCCAGGCCCTAGCGTGCGCAGGGCATATCTGCACCGAATGGCAAAATGCCTGGTTACTCTTGGATCGTAATCCTAGGCTGGCAAGAAATAGAGCTTTCAATCGAAACAATTCACTCTTTTGTGGTGCGTCAAAGTAGGCCAAATTGGTTGTGTTGATAAGATTAAGCCCGCCAGTTCTTTCGAGGTCTGATGTTGGATTATCGTACCCGAGAATTTGCTCTCGAAGTTTCAGAAAGGCATCTGTAACGTCCATGGAACGATTTTCGTTCAACCTGTTGAGTAATAGACTAGCAATATCTCGGGATCCTTGCTTTCTTGCTGTTTTGGCAATCCGAATACCTGTCCATGGCCGATCGTGAAGCGTTGAAAGGATGTTGGGCTCCAAAGTGTGAAAATTCTTAGTGCTGAAAAAAGAATTGCGACAGAAGCGTAAGCAACGACAAAATTAAAAACATCAAGAAGAGCGAGCGTCACTTACATGGCACCAAACATGTGCGATCGCCACATGAAAACATCATCCCAGACTGTAAGCTCTTCGTAATCATTAGGTAGTCTGTGACGCCACGCACTGTAACACAATAAGATAAAGAGACCATGCACGTCAGTACAATCATTCATCAACGATCGATTTATTCCGGGTGCAGTCAGCACTGAACTTACTTCAACAGATTTTTCAAATCCGGTAGGGTTCGCCCAGACGAATGGTTAGCTGTCTCAACCATGATCTGGCCAGATTCCCTGATCTCAACAAGACGGTGAAAATAGTGCAAAAGAGTCGCATGCGCGTTACTTCCACGGGAGATATTTGGGAGTTGTTGCCACTTGTAAAGACACAGCTGCGCTGCTTGCGCGTGACTGTTTTCAACATCATTCAATTTGCCGTCAGCGACCGCAAGCAAAGTTTCACTCATTTTGACGATTGGATCTCCACTTTCGGCAGCAGCAACGAGGGATGGAGAAGCCACAAGCTGCCGCACTCTGCCCCAATCTTGGCACTTCCACGCGGACTCAAGCATAAGCATCGGATTCTCAGACAAATTAGCAAATTCGGTCACGACGTCTTGCTGGCACATCTCTCGCTGCACCTGCACCCAGCGCTCTTCCCACAGAGCCAATTCAAATGCAGAGGCATCTTCCACAGTCTGGTCATTGTTCTGGTATCTATCCACAAGCTGGCTGTACGCCTCCGATGCATCTTCGACCAAGCCATATAGATCAAAAGCCAACGCCGCTTTAGTCTCTGGTAGCTTGCAGGATTCCGAAGCAAGGCTCATCCATAATCCGGAATCGCCAAGATGCCTGTAGCAGTGTCGCATGGCCGACAAAGTCTGGTCCCGGACCTGTTTCCCTGCTTCATGTTCCTCCAAGACCAAGTACTGTTGCTCGAGAATGGCAAGCACTTCGTACCAGCAATTGTAATTCTCAGCCAGTGTCACTAGAAGCTTCATATTCAAAAATGGTCTCGGGGAAAGAAACAACAAAGAGTTCACAAAAAAGCGGACAGCGTTGCTAGTTGTTTGATCAACCTTGCTGGTTTTGCTTTGACGGAAAGCCTGAGAATGGAAAGGTCGGGCAAGAAGTGTTTCGATTGCTGAAGTCATCTTCGATCGCAGACCGTCAGAGGGAATCTGTTCCCAGGCAGCTCGTAAGAGTGCGTTGAAGAGGATCTTGCAAACTGTCATATCACTGTGTGCCAAGACTTGAAGTCCTCTAAGAGTCGTTAAAAGACCAGTGCCAGAAGAGTCTTTCTGCTGATTGAGTGCCACTAAAAATTGCACGACATCATCCGATTGATTCACTTTTGTGGACTTTTTATATGATTCCCAGGCGGCCGGCGGCAACCATGTCCTGCTCGCATTGTGCTCTTGCACGCCGCCGTTTGAAATGGAAGCTTCCAAAAGGAGCTCAACAAACACGGCAGCCCAACAACGGCCTCCGAGTCCCTCGTAGTCACCCCTGAAAAGCAGAGACAGCACTCGAGATGAAGTTTGTGGCTTGATGACAAAAGCGCCTTCACCAGGTTCAGCTATCAACTGTTCTGCACCTAGTCCTTGCGCGGCAAAAGCAGACAACAGCTTGTGTCGAATGTTTGCATTCGCGTTCAGGAGGCAAGCAACCAGCAATCGGTCCATGACCACAACTTCGCTCTCGGGGACCCATTGAGACTGGGAAACCTTCGCTCTCATATTCTTGTCGGTCTCTGTTGAAGTAGCCTTTATATAGTAGTGAGCAATAAGATCAGCCAAAGGCTGGGCGTCAACATCTTGAAGCATGTTGAAAGAATCGAAAGATGCGATCTTCGATAAAAAAATGTACCTCTCCTTGATAGTCAACGCGCCGCTTGAAGTATCAGCAAGTAGCCACCTTGAAACGACTTTCACCGCTGCCATCAAAAGTTGGCAATTGTCGCTAGCGTCGAGAATGTTGCTGAGGATGTGAAACAACAACGTCCGGCCTTCCGAGAATTTATACGGTATATCGCTCATGCCAACTATTCGCAAAATTCTAGTCAAATTTCGGAGAGCAGATCCCGGGGGGATGGAGTCCTTTTGGTGCAAGCCCTGTTTGGATGCTGATGACGACTTTGGAGTTACGCTTGATATGCCAAAAGTAGGTTCCTGTGCACAGATAGTATCGTTGATCCCGATGGTGGGGGTGGGGTACATTCGAGGAATTCCTGAAGTTCCGGTCTGCTGCGAATGGGAAGATCCTTGGCGCTGCTTAGCAGTCGTTTCGGCAAGGTGGTTCTTTACCTGTCGCCCAGCCAACGACAACAGGGAAGACGAAAAAGTCATGTAATACTCCTCTTGGATCTCGGACACAGCTTCGATGACGTCTAGTGAGAACTCAACAATCAATGAAGGATCCCCCTCTTTTTCATCAGTTGCATCGCTTTTATCCCTGCCCCGCGAACGCGATTCTGCCACTGAACCTGAGCCGCTGCTTAAATTATTAGGCTTACCCAAGAGCAAGAACTTCTCCAAAGAGGCACTAACACAGGGAAGCAAGTCACCGTGGAGGCTAGCGCATGACTTCCCTATACATGCCGTGCTTGCTCGGAAGAGGCTCACGATAAAATACTGCAATTTGGAGCGTATCAGCTCGCCGTCCTCGGCCTGAGCAACGTGACGGAAACAGGACCCTAAAATCTCCTTTATCTGGTCAGTGTTCTCCACCAAGAACTTGTTTTGCGGTGCTTCGTCATTGAGAGCTGTAAAAATATCAAGACAAGCTATTAGCATCTCCTCCGTCACAACGTTCGAGTCGCCCTTCTTCCCAGCATCAGCGGATGAAGTCGGCGCCTTTCGAGAAGTTTTCCCAGTCTTTGCGGGCTTTTCTGGTAGTTTCTTGCATTCTTTGAATTCTTCTTTGCAGAGGCTTACTACTTTCTCAAAATAGACGGGCCGTATAATGGTGTTTCCCCACCTTGACAAGGTAGAACGAAATATTTTCATCACGCGAGGATCCAAACTCAAAGCTCCAGCATCAACTTTTGGGTCTGCGAGTAGAACTTTCAATCGAACTAAAAAGTTCAAAATGGTTTCCACCATACTCTTGTCTAGAAGAGAACTATCGTCCACTTTTATAAAAACTGGTTTCGGCGAACCCGAGCCATCTTTCGCCTTCTTCGCCGGTATGCCCTCAAAACTTTCTACTTTTCTCTTCAGCGATGATATGGTTCTGTCAGGAGAGCTTGTAGTCTCCGCCCTTGATTTGTACTTTTCTTCCCAGCTCATCAACAAGGCAATCAGGGAAACTGCCAATGAGCGGTTCTCAGATGGGGAATTCGGTGGAAGCCCCAGGCGATTTAGGGAATTTACCATGTAGCGAACAAAGTTTTGGCAATTTCCAAAGTATACCTCAGGGTTTACAACAATCGTATGCCATATGTGCGCCAGCTGCGGAACACTGCCATCCTCGAACATGATGCGACTCGTACAATCCATTGCTTTTTTGAAATCATCTTCTGTTAATCTCCCTTTCAGAGATGGAACAAGAAGCCCCAGAGCTACTCGCACTAAGTGCTTTCCTTCTTGTTGGTGCGATCGAAGCAGTGCTGCGTATACTTGGAGGACGTACTTTGCTTGCGTCTCAAACAAGGATATCAGGCGACACACAACAACATAAGCCCATGCTTTGCAAAGAGCATCTTCACTTTTGATAAGACCCCAACAGAAGCGAATAGTTGCATTCTGAAATTGATCAATTTGTTCTGGCACAAATTCCAAGAGCAAATTGGTGACACGAAGTAGCTCTACTTTTAATCTGTCCCCACATGTGATCGGCAGAACCTCGTCCATGAACTTTTGAATCATGGTAGCATCAACCAATTGGTCTTTCAAATTCCCTGCTAGATCTTCGGCGTCTACTCCGATGGTGCCTTTGGGTTCGCCTTTCTCTTCTGGACTTGCTGCTCCTTCTTTCTCGTTTCTCTCAGGAGCGCTCTGAGGCTTTAGAGACGACATAAGGAGCGGGAAAAGGAGCAATTGAATGCTCAAGGCTTTGGTCTCCTCTGTGCTCTCTCCTGCTAACAAAGCAAAAAATCGTTTCACAACTTGCTTCTTCTGCGATGCATCCAAATTGCGGATTGCTTCCGCCAAGAAGACACGGACAAATGAGAAGTCAGTCGTGGCGGGTTGCAAGAAAATGCGAATTAGCTCAAACAGGACATCCACGTCATTTGGATATGTCTTCGCGTAATTCATCAAAAAGGAAACCAGAATTTTGGATTCCTCGTGGTACCGAGGTGACACAGAGTCTTCATGTTGAAGCCGCAAATATCGTCCTTTGCTGCGCCACAACCACCTGAATGCTCGCACGACGTCGTTATGGTCTTTCAGATAGTTGGCATTATTGGCGATAAGCGTTTCTACTAACATGAAGCCTTGATGTTGAAGTTCTAACGACTCTGTGTTCATCGGTCTTGGTGTAGATGGCAAAGCTCCGGCGACTGTCTCTTTCATTTCGCCCGAAGTTGCGAATTCTGCAGCGAAGCGCTGCCTGGCTTCGTTGAAATCCTTATTGCCCTTTTCTAGTGAAGCCTGGGCTATTTGCTGCTTTCTCTTGGCCTCGTCCTGGGCTGCCCCCTTCGCGGCTTTAACTGCATCCTGGGCCTTTGTAAATTCCTGTTGAAAGAAAGCGAGCTTTTTCTTTTTCACTTCAATATCTTGTCTCATAACCGCTTCACGTTGCATTGGCGGAGGGCTGGTTTGAATTCCGTGAAGATGGAAGATTTCGGAAGATGATGCTTTGCCGGCAGCTGTTGGGGATTTGCCAGGAGTTGAGGTACCTGGCAAAGTGTTTGTCTTCTCAGAACGAATAATAGCCAGAGGTCGTTCAAAACAAACGTTGAGCATCATAACGGAACACTGACGACCACTGAGATACTGGCGGAGATCTTCGCATTCTTCGAGCTGAACAATCTCTTGGAAAAGCTCACTGTATATTGGGGCTTTCAGGCGTTGGAAGAAAAAACCAACCGTATATTGGCAATGCTTGTTCAAATACCGCGCCAGAGGCTTCCGATAGGGAGAACCAACGCAGTGTGCGTTGAATCCCGGCAAGTACGCTTCCAACTTGATCGTGGTCTTGACCAATGGCTCCACAAAATGGGACGCGTGAGGAAGGAGAGAAAAAAGATCAATAATTGCTGCTGCAACCTGCGGCTCTTCACCGGGGATCCAAATCTTGTGGGATTTGATCAAGGATGGATCAGTCCATTTTTGAAGATGATCCAGAAGCTTCTCTCCCAGTGTTTTGTTGAACCAAGAAGAAAGTAAGGACAAGAGCATCGAAAGGCCTCGTAGCAATGGTACCGAAAGCCTTGTGTACTCTCTTAAATTCAGCAATACCGGTCTAATACATGTCTGAAGCAGCTCTTTTGGTAATCGTGATTGTGAACGGTCTTTTTCCTTCTCCATTGACTCCTCTTTCGGCTCTTTGGCGACAATACTGAGCGCTAGAACTTGTCGAAGAGCTTCGTGTGCCGTTGTGACGGCTTTCAATGGGTTCGAAACAAGAGATCGGAACAGCAAGCTAATGACATGTGGCCGGATATTTCCTATGGTTGGCAAGAAGGAACAGCATTAAGGAGAGAATTGATGAAAATAGGTAAGGAGCGAATTGATGAAAATTATATGATCTCTTGAAGCGATGACACGCGCGTACCTATAGGTGTCGAGACCTCAGCATCGAAGAAAGCAGGTGGATTATTCACGATAACAGCATGCAACAGCGATATTGACGACACTCGCAACTGAACGCCCTGCGGTAGCTCCTCCGGGATAACAAACTTTGTTTTATCCAGTTGGAGAACGCATTCTCTTCTAAAGAATATCGCCGACGCATGCGACGGGCACTTTTCTGACCTGAAACTGCTTGACGTAATTGCTTTTTTGTTCGTCAGAGCGTTTCCGTTTTTGTCAACCACATGGGCAGACAATGCCGAGTCCGTCATTTCACCATCAGCAACCGACGACATCTTGAGAAGTTCTGAAAGAAAAGCCAAGAGATGCTGATCTGATAAAGGAAGAACGTCTTTCACCTCTTTGACGATGAAGGCCAACGCCTCCACAGCTCCTACCTGTTCGGAAAGCGGTAGCAGTCGAAGCGAACGGGAAAAGATGACACGCCGAATGATTGGCATTTGATCTTTGAAAATCTTTTGACATGTTTCCGTCGGAAGGTTGGAAATGAAATGCTTTAGAAGAAATCTTGCGGCAACACTATCAAGGAAAAGAGAAAGCACGTGAGAATCGTTCTATCAACCGGAACCACAACAAAAACCAAACAAGAACTTGCCGCACAATCTGCTTCGAAGCGGCCATTTCAGTAAAGAGAACCTGCACCACAGCTGAGCACGGCAATTGACATTTGAAGTAAGAACTCTGAGATGACGGTTTTTCCACCGCGTCTTTTTCCTTCGCTCCAATTTCTTCGCCCTTTTTCTTTGGGTTCTCCACGACTGACTCTTCCTCCTTTTGGGGGTGGTCGTTCCCTTCGGCATCCTTCTCGGTGTCTTCCTCTCTCGCCATCGCCAGGGCATCCCACACCAACGAGTCAAGACAGGTAATGCTGTCAGGACGACCGTAGAGCCCTACGCATACTCGGACAAAAAAGCTGAAAGCCTTCACAACTGCCGTCGACAACTCTCTCGCGACACTTTTGAGAGCAGAAAAAGCAACGTTCATGATTTCGCTCTCATATTTTTGTGCCCAGGTGCTTCCCAGCCCTTCAATAAGTAAACAAATAGCTTCTTGAAGCCCATCTCGTTGGTTCCATTGCTCGGAAAAGCAGCCCTCGCAAAGATTAGCGAGCAAGTTTTCAAACAGAATAAGCCCTCCGCGGCCCAAACAAATGCTTCTAGAGTCAACATCCATCTTGTCATTTACAGATGAATTTTCGTCAGATGCACCCTCTGACGCCTTTGACAGCATGTGCCGGAGCATTTGAATCCCGATCTCTGTTGACCGCGGGGAGGCTTCCGCAAGGAATCTCGCGAGTGCTTTGTTAAAAAGCAACGGATCTATGCTTTCGCGCAATATTCCGACGCGATGAAAGTACCCGAAAGGCTTCAGCGACCCTAGTCGCTCATAGTCTGTATTCACTTCATCGTTCTCGTCATCAGGGCTCTCCTTCCCATCTTCTTTTTCTGTCAGTTCCACAGCCTCCTTCTCTGCGACGAGATCGTCGCTGACGTGAGAACCGTTCGCATCGATCCTTTGAAAGCAACTGTTGTGACTCGAGATCAGAAAGAACACGTACGAAGTGAATCCTTTCAAGATCCCGACTGCCTCATCTTTTGTTTTTTCGACAAGGCACCCGTACATGATACCAAGACTTATCCGCACAAATTCCTGGTTGCGAGCATCGATTTGTTGACTAAGGAGGCAGAGTCCGGCCTGGGTCTCATCTGCGTCTTTCATTTCTTCGTCCTTCATGTCGCCACGAGAACTTTTAGCAATTTTAAAGGAACACTTTGTAGTGTCTACATCAGTAATTACCATAGCGAGAGCGGCACGCACGACACAAAAAGCTGCTTCGCTTCGAGACTGCCGCGTGGTATCCATCACATCGGAGCAATATGAAGCAAAGTCGACGTCTTCAACGTTTTCCTCTAGAAGACGTTCGCTGTCCTTCCAGAGCAGCGTTTTCCCTCCAGTTTTCGTTTCTCTTTCTACTGCATTAGTTTTACTTTCAGCTTTGTTCTCTACTTCTGTCGCAGCCAGGAGCTTGAGGGTCTCTACACAGCTTGCTAAAGGAAGAGGAAGCGAAAATGTGCCAAGAAAAGAACCCGATTCCGCCTGGTTGCCAGGTTCCACAGATGACGCTTTGCCGGGTAACCACTTGCACTGGAGAGCTAATTGTGCTTGTGGAACATCTGAAATCCCGTCATCGGCACATACAGCGACGGGTTCTCGAAGAAATTGACGGTTCTTGCCCCCAAGTTTTCCAAGAAGACGCAGTGTCAGCAGACCGTAAGGGTACGGTGCAGGTCTCAAATGGCGAGACAAGGCCTGCATGAGCTCTGTAATCAGTTGGGCTTGTTTCGACAACTCTGGGTACAGAAAGTCTGGGTTTAGGTTATCTATCCAAAACTCAAGGGTGCGGAGACTGCAAAAAAAAAATATTAATTTGAGCAAGGTACACTAATTTGCGCGGATGCAGAAGACAAGACAAAACGGAAACTTACCCCAAATTTACTAGATCGCCAGAGGTCGACTCCAGAGCCTTCACAATCACCCGCAGCAGAAGATTCATATGAGGAAGTAGAGACGAAAGTCGCGCTGGGATGGTAAGGCAAAGTTCGATGATTGTTTGTCTAATGAGCGAAGAGTTTGTTGCAATGATAACTCTGTAAAGGCCATTTAAAGATGCCGGAATCAATGGTAGAAGCTCTTTGTAAGACTCTTCGAATTTTCCAGCCGAAATGGACCGAAAGACGTAGCGGAGTAACATACAGTAGTTGTCTGGCCATTGGTTAGCATTTTCCATGGACGACCGAAGGCAAGTCGAAACTATTCGTCGAAGATGGGGGCGAAGTGCCGACTCGTTGTCAGGATAAACACTGAGAGACTTCAGGACACGCTCAAATAACTGCAAATATGCAATAGCTCGTTTTTCGTATTTTTCGGTAGTCTCTCGCTTTGGCTTCAAAGCTTGCTCTACAAGAGGATCAGGCGTCGCCACGTCTCGCAGTTGCTGACCTAATGAAGGACCAAAGAAGCGAATATCCTCTGATTTGGAGACAGACAAATAGTCCATGCGTTCCACTAAATAACGAAGGAGTATAGCACAAAATTCATAGCTTGTCGTTGAATTCGATCCCAAGAGATGTCGAGGGACGACCATGACGCTTTGCGATAAAGTAGCCGTGGCAAATATTAAGATTTGTGGATCGTAGAGTGAGAGATCGAAGAAACAACAATAATAGGTAGGTATTTATCAAACCACTACAACACCCCGGAAAAGAAAGCCAAAAAAATTAGGACAAAGTTCATCTCTTCCAACATACCTTGGATCGTCCACAATAGCGTCAACAAGAACATTAAGACGCTTTCCAAGAGTCCTCTTCAAATCGTAGCCATCCAGAGTCGTGAAAGCAGCGGCAAAATACGACAGGACATCCTTGTATTGATCGGAGGAGGCTTGCTTGAAAGCAGCATACTTTGCTTCGGTCTCGCTCGTCGTAACGTCTTCTTTGAGAAACTTCATGCAAGGTATGCCCAACAATATGTATTTGTCAATAAGAGCGCGTTCAGAGTGGGTCATTTTTAGCATTGCCGACGATACTTCTTCGTTGGATCCAGGGGAAGGAGTAGTCATGACAGCACCCTTGTCTTTTTCTCGTTGACTCCTGTAATTGTTGATGTACCAAATAACCGTTTTGTGTCCGACGACAATGGCTCGGATCATGCTTCGCAAGTCTCGCAAGGAATCCGATACATCAACGTTGCCGTCAAAAGAAGAATTTCTCTCCCGCAGATCCCCACGATCGGACAGAAATATGCTTTGCTGCTCATCTGCAAGGGGTGGATGGGACGACCCGTAGCCAACCAGTGAGGAAAGCCCTCCCATTAAGGTATCCCCAGCATTGACGGCTGCTGCCTGATTTGCATCCCTCTTCTGAATGGTCGAAAAATATTCATTCAAAGTCGAGAGCTTATTTACCAATGTACTCAAGATCCGAACCAGCAAATCTCGTCCAATTTGTGGATTGGCGTCCTTATTTTGAAAAACAATTTCAACAACACTCAAAAGAGTCCGCACCGCCGTGTACTGCGTCGACAGTGGCAGCGTCGTGGATGAGTCATGAAGAATTCGAGAAAACATGCATACTACCCGAGACATTTGAGGCATCGTCAGGCGCGTCTTCACGTGATGAATAAGATCACTAAGGGCTGTATATCCCAGCGGCCGCAAAACAGTTTGCTCTGAATACCGATGATTGCACCCCATCAAGACTCGTTCGTCTAACAGAACATCGACGTGTCGAAAGAATCCGACCCGAAATTCACTGTTCAACAAATGACGCGTTGCTACGAGGAGTTCTTTGCGGGTGCTGATGGACTCCCTTGGACAGGTCGACATGAGAGCCACGACATTACTAGCAAGCCGATCTTCATAGGGTTTCAATTCGTTGGAAAACCCCCGCAAGAGATAGGTCAAAAACGACAGCGTCTTGGCCTGAGCTGCAACCAATTCTCGGGCCCGCGAAAAGTATAGTCGTTTGTTGCTCGGATCAATAGTGGTACCAGCTGGTACCAGCGACTGCATTGGAGGTGCTCTCAAACTGAGTGCTTCCATCATGATGCTGATGAGAACGGGAATATTGCTCTTGAGGAACTTTGGATACAATTGGAACATGAGCATGACAATGAGAGGACATTCCACAAGTACTCGAAAACTATTGTTGGATCGCAAGGCCAATCGAGGGCGAGGTGAGTTCATCATGATTCCTCCAATACCACTGATATTGGAGTCCAGGGGGCTATTGCTAGCATCGGGCATGGTGGTAGGCGTGGTAGTAGATGCCGGCGCAGGTGTCTTGGTTGGGGTTGTTGTGGCTGGTGTTGATGCTTGGTCGTCCTCCTTCGCAGCCACAGGTGCCGTTGCCGTTGCCATTGCTGCAGATGGTGCTGTATCCAAACTATATGCTGCCGCCTGTGCTTTTTGATGTGCTACTGCCGCTGTGGGGATCATGTCACTGACACTTGTCGGTACTGTTGTGGTAGGCTCCAAAGGCGCGTCAGTACTAGTTCCAGCAGCAGCAGCAGCAGTAGCAGCAGCAGCATCCATCGATGCTGCTGCGCTTGGCTGGAGGGAAAAATTCCGCTTCACTGCTGCCGGTAATGCCCGATACGAGGCTGCCACAAAGTCCAAATACGGTTGGACATAATCTTGCGGCAAGGATCGGTAGACCTTGTACAAATCAAAGATAATCCTTGATGCCAGCAGTGCGTTGTCTTCGTAATCTCGATTCAAAATATCAATGGCCAAGGCCACCAAGTGAGGTGCATGTGGTCGCAAAACTTCATTGCTGGGCATGCGACTTATAATTTCGAGTACAGCATTCCGCAAGCGATGTTCGATGCTTTCCGTGTCGGCACTGGGTCTCGTTTTGTGTGCCAAAATGGAAGAAAATGCGGGCAGCAAGGCTGACAACATTAATGGAAATTCTGTCGTATGAACAATTTCAATGCCTTCTCGCAGTTCTGCAGCGGCCTGGAGCGCATCGTTCAGATCTGTTCCCAATAATCGTTTGCGAACAGGTTCCCAATTCATTGTCCCGTGAACGCCCGTAGGGGTTGTCGAATGTGATGCAGGAGGGCTGCTGCTGGAAGCTTCGGATGCATTTGACGTAGCTGCTGCTGCTGCTGCTGCTGCTGTCGAGGCTGCTGATGCCGACACTGCAGCCTTGTCAACACTGGCGGGAACTTCAGTGGTACTCATAGCTGATCTCTGGGGTGTATTCAAGAGTGACGCCGGTTCCTTAGCTCGTCTAATAGTCGAGTACAGTATCTCCCCCTGCCTTCTTTGTGCGCGCATGTATGTGTTGGATGGTTGCTTGTTTGTTATTTTGAGTCCGACTCGCCCTGAATCATGAGTGTGATCTCAGAGATATTGTTGAATAGAGCGCACACAAACTCACTGTCCTTTCCGGAGCCGACAGTGAACAAATCCTGCCACGCAAAGCTAAGTAAGAAGCCTCAAGTACAGTACTACTGAGTACAAGCTAGTAAAAAAAGGTGCCGAAAGCTAAAAAGCACACCAAGATACAAAAAATGCCAAACATCACAATTCAAAACACTTTAAACTTTAAAATGACAGATCCAAAATCCATCAAGTACAGATATTCTGTGTCAGGTAGTGCAGCACACACAAGGCTTCTGCCATTGATGCCCAAGGAATGGGAGGACTGCTCTCCTGACTTTTGTCGGCATCGAGGGACCACCACCACCACCAATACAACAACAACAATAACTACTACTGCTAGTAGTAGCATTGGTGCCCCTGCTAATAATACCAATGCTTCAATACCCAATGCCGATATTTCACCATCTCCTCCTCCTCCTCCCCCTCACTTTGTGTGGGAAAATGCTCCCCGCAAAGATAGCAAAGTATACCGAGATAGCTTGAAAGCTTATTCGCATCTTCCCAATGGCACAAATATATTGGATAGCAAGTGGGTACTGGCCCGATTGTTGGTTCAAGAAGAATTCCAGGAACAAGGAGAAAAAACGACTTGTACGAATTCTACAGGTAGCACTGGAAGAAATAAATACCCACTGCTTGTGGCTTTGGAATCACACTGTTTTCGAGGTCCAGAGGGCTATGCCGATTTTTGTCGGCGAGTGTTTGCTGCTGATGGAGAGGAGGATGACAATGACAATG
>Ga0100380_10004925_pt1 | contig 13881 bp, 16 predicted proteins | sample CryGeymeta201504_FD_80417 | JGI IMG/M metagenome (GOLD analysis project Ga0100380, IMG submission 80417) | Groundwater microbial communities from Crystal Geyser aquifers in Utah, USA - Crystal Geyser metaG 2015-04 | ecosystem: Environmental > Aquatic > Deep subsurface > Groundwater | place... | reverse complement strand
TGTCTTCAAGTTAACTAGCTTCAGATATAATTCTTTCTATCTCTTTCGATTTATTTACGTTTTTACCTGTCTTGTTAGTGAGGTTTAACTCCAAGTATTTGTCCTAGTATGCCGGTTTGAATACTGGGGTATCTTCCTACTCTTCACGTTTGTGCAACCTCTATTGCTTTGAAATAACTAATGGCTAATAGTTTCCTTTTAGTCTTGATATTTGGCTCACAGGTCTTGGCTTATGGACAAACACTTTGTACTAATCATTGGGAGTGAGGCTAACATGTCTTTTAGACGACTGAAAGTTGAATGTATTTTTTCGGACCTTTTTAGAACTGGAAGCTTCAACTGGCTCTTTCATGCTGGTTCCCATCCTATTAATCAGTGCAAAAATATAAGTTTATACTACTGATCACTTTTTGAAAGAGATACACATCATACTTGCTGTTCAGCTCCGTATTTGTAATTGTGGCCGATTGAGTTTATGTGCTCCATAGATATGCCATGATTGAGACTGTACTGAAAAATATATTAAAGCTAAGTCTTCATCCCTATTTAGTTATGTTTTGCTTCTTTAAGCAGACCATTAGTTATGTCAGAATCCTTCGTCCTACTATGCTTACCTTTGGTTTCGGATAGTCCACAAAGCGACTTCTGAACATGAATACAAATTTTTAAAGCTACTCGAATTTCATGAATGTAGAAGCATAAAGCAGCGAATTGATGGATTCTTTTACTCTTTCTAAGTCTCTTTAGTTGCTTAAGATCCCGGCTCGTTCTAGGACAATCTTACTTTCGTTTTCCAGGAAAAGGTAGACTAAATTTTATTCATGCATTACGAAGACTCTATCTGAAAATTCTAGAATTTCCTTGAATCATGACCTTTTATACAGCTGTACTTCGGCTATGTGGAGGTTTAATAAATTATAGGCTGAGCTGTTTCTAATTTTTATTAAGCTCATCTGAGGCTCTTTGCTTTCGGATATCACAGGCAAACTTTACTCGACTAAGTTGAGTTTTGAGACCTCCATTTTCAACAGTATCGCTTTAGGTACAGCCCATCTCTTTTCGAAACTTATTATTTAAAATGATTTTATAATTAATCAGGCTTGGTATTTTATAGAAAGGAATGAATGTCAATTAATAATTATAGAGGCAGAGAAAGGCCAAAATCAAAGCTGAAACAAACGCCTTCACATGCCTATTAGTCTACTTCGTCGTCAAGGCAATCGTCATCCTTATTCTTTACAAATACGATAACCTCCTCAAGCATCAACCCCTCTACGCTATTCCATTTGCTGCCCTTCTGCTTGCAAACACACACCTAATGCTTACCACAGGGAAAGATCCAGGCTTTGAAACTTCTTCTTCTATCGATTAAAACTAACTCCTGAACTACAGCAGAACGAAGGACAACTATTGCTAACTTTGTAATTGCAGAAGGAAGAATAGATCCAAACATTGCTATTAGTGTGGTCGCTGTGTGAGAAAGTACGATCATCATTGCCCCTGGATTGGTGCCTGTGTTGGGGAGAAGAATCACTGTAAATTTTGGCTCCTACTCCTTACACACACTCTCCAAGCTTCTCTTACCTTTTATATCGTAAGTAGGTCTATATTCAGCTTTTTGCTTCTACTTCCTATTATTCTTATGAGCTAGCTGATGGATCTTACAGCCAATAATATGGAGTTTTCTGTATTTTTAGCTTTTTCATGATGCTTTACGTTGCTTTTGCTGGAGGACTCTTGGGGTTCCACACATACCTCCTCGGAACTAATATTACCACCAGAGAATTGGTGAAAAGATCGAAATGCAATTACCTTTCCAAGGTGAGATCAAATCCCTATTCACAGGGTCTCATTCACAACTTTAGAACAGCCATCTATGTTGAAGAGAGTGGAAGGTACAATGACACCTATAAAGATAGTGGCTTGTGTAACTTGAAGAGTAAAAAAGTAAAAAAACCAAGGCTTGGTACGAGAAGATTTGGGCTAATGATTACTATTCATGCTGTTGAAAATATCAAATACCACTTTTTTCAAGCAATCACCTCAAAATATCCAACGATAGTGAAACAATTAAATCCATCAACGGAATGTTTGTAAAAATATTCTTTTTCTGTTGGGTCTTAGACGTCAGGAAGTTTCAATTAACGCATGAAATTTCAGCAACTAGAAGGACTCTTTTTGCTAAAAGAACAGTCAATCTAGCTTGCACAAAAAATGTGATAATCTATTTTTGTCTAATATCTAAAGCGGCTTCGACATTCAAATTAATGTCTGCTCACTTGAAGATTTAAGATTGATCATTATTTGTTTTGTCATCAAAAATAACAACCATTTGTCAGTAAGATGTGTTAAGTACCAGAACATTGAATCCTTTTCTGCTTTATTCCCCTTTAAAAGGACTTTGATGGTCCAAAAACATCAGAAAATCAGAAAAATCACTTCTTGGAAAACTAAAAATCAGTTGAAGATCAATTTCATTCCCTATCCTGGTAGAAGAAGAGTAAACAAAATTTATGAAGGAGTGCTGGCATTTTTTGAACAACTATAAGTGCAAAATCTGCAGCTAGGAATTTTATAAAATTAAATTGATGGAACATTCATAAGAAAACATGTCTTTCTAGCAAGAACAAAATAGCCTAGAACCCCAAGAAGAGCATAAATCATCAAGCTATTCGAAGACCCAACAGCAGAAGAAAAAAATAAGAAAAAAACATCATAAAAAGCAAGGCAAAATTACCAAGCACCGTCATAAAAATCCATCCACGATGTCTTAACTGCTTACAAAAGTATCTTACTACTTCAATAAGCCAAAATACGAAATCCTGAATCACTTCAGAAAAAAATACAAGAGCAATATCCATGTCAGCAGTATTATCAAGAATGAAACACTGAATTGTTACCAGGACCATAAATAAGCAGTTTTCCCCAATTATTAGGCTTACAAAAGTTTGATTAAGGGAGCAGGGGAAGACCCGATAATCAGCAGAATCGGACTGGCTAACCTCCACAAGGGGACAAAACTTTTCCTTCCCTTCCTTCGAGACATCTCCAGTACAAGCGAAAGGCATCATTTCCTAGCTCACCATCGACTGCTGAGCCAGAGTTAACTCTGCTTGCTCTCCAGACGACCGTAAATTATGAGTTAGATAGTCACGTTTGTAAGTCACTACGGCGAAATGAACGACTATGGACCTGTGTAACTGGATCGTGTTCTCTTGGAACTACTGAGCCTTTGTAAGTTAAACACCGAAATTGAGGTTGACATATTCAAATGCATTAGGCAGCTTGACAGGGTGGATGACTTACTGCTTGATTGCCAGAACGAGAACAAATAAATTCGCGCCAATTAATTGGAAAACGAATATTCAAAGGCTCTTGTTATAAAAAATATCGAGCACTCTTTCAGCGAAGAAGCAATAGACTTTCTAAATTATCATAAAGGTATCTAGTACTATGAGGACAACGACTTTTTCTAAACGAGTTTCGATAAAATAACTTCGGTCGGCTAATTTAAAAAATATACTCAAAAAAAGAAACCTCGAAATTCCAAGAAAGCGGCTTATTTACTCAGAACTCCCTGCTCTGCTTGCCTCAGCGATATATCGTAACTTTCAAATCCGATCGTTAACTGTCCTGAATGTCAGATTCGGGTGCATCGAGGTTGTCAGAGAATGGATAACAGATGTCATCGATGCAGGTATGGAAGAACAAGTAATGCAGAAAAGAAACAGTCAAGTTACTGCTACATATGCTACAGGGAAAGGTAAAAAGGGCTCATGATACTCACAGTTACTAATAAAGCTCCTCATCGCTTTGCCCACAACTATTGTCTCTATCTGCATAAGCTATGGACAATGGAAGAGTAAACATGTTACGGATAGTATATCGAGCCTCCTCAACAGCCTCAAGCCTGTACTTTCTGTCATAAAAAAGAAGGTCTCATGTTAAACTGTAGCTGTTGTGAAAAGATGATACACGGGATGTGCGCCTATTTAGAAGGTTGTTCACTACAGATGAAGAAGGGAATGAACTTAGACTACAAAGTGGAGGTTAACTGCTGCACTGACCCTGAGTTAAAGAAAAGATTAGCAAGGCAGAGAGGATTCAAGCTAAACATAGAGAAGCAAATCTTTAGAGAATCCCAAAATCGCGAACTATTTGACTACATTGAAAGTCAAGTTAATCGTAGCGAATGAACTAATTAAATGATTTCTTATGCTTAGCTTAATATCTTTCAATTAGAATTAGGGAACTCTATACTCTAAAAATAAACTATGAGAATATTTATTAGCCTTGATGACGCCAGCGGATCCAGAAGAACCACACGTATCACTGTTCCTCAGTGCTCTACTACAACTCACATCATAAATGCCATATGCAAAGAAGTTGGTTCAAAGAAGGCATTTACTATCATCAAGCTGAAAAATGAACCCTTTCACGTAAAGAGTTCCTAATATAGCTACGAGTCGTGGAGGGCTGGCCTATTAGTCACTATCCAATTAAAAACGGCTCAATCTTCATAGTTGAGTTCTGCCAAGAGTAAGTTAATTTCCATAAAGTTTTACAGGAGAAAAATTACCTCTAATTCAGGAGGACAGTGACTAATATCTAACAGAGCGAGATACTGTCAGTAAGATCAGCTTCATAAGTACAACAAAATTCATATAGGCGACCAAGGCCATCGGGAAGATTTGTACCTTGAAGATTGCTTGATCAGGATGATTGAAGCTGTAAAAAGCAGCAACCTGGCCAAAATTGCAGCAATTCTGAAATAATAACCTGAATAAGAGGAAGAGTCGAGCCTTTCTCGTTTGATGGAGAAGAAAAACTTCTTCCTGATCAATGAAATAGGAGATGAAGGTAAAAATGCACTTCATTGGGCAATATCGATGAACAATATCGATATTGTTTTCTTTTTGCTTATAAAGGGAAGCAACCCTTCAATCCTAACCCATGAAGAGTATAGCCCTCTTCAACTGGCTGTCAAGAATAATTCCATTTAAATTGTGAAAGTTCTTTTATAGCAAAAATTAACAGACATTAACTATTGTTGTAGAGAAGGAACAGCTCTTCATCTTGCCATCAAATAGGACAACTTTGATCTCGTCAAAATTTTATTGCAGCACGATGCTGATGTATAAGTTTTCGATAAGAAAGGCCTGAAACCAATAGATTTGAGTAAGAACGATAAAATCAAATAACTTCTCTTCAAAAAGAGTAAACTTGGATCTTTGGAAAAGCGATAAGCACCTGTTATTTCTAAGGGTACCATTTTTAAGGTGTCATCATACATGCATCGACACAGAAATAAAATCATGGTTATCAACCCTTATAAGCAAAGCCTCCACTTTTAAGATGAATAAAGCTTCATCACAAGCAGATATTCTCTTTAATCTTTGAAACAAGTCTAATAGGTGAGAGAAAAAAGCTGGCTGATGAATTAGGAATACTTTTACTTCAAACTTTTATTTGGAGCTCCAAATCCTCAAGAGCTTTTGTTAGGTTTGAAACATTTAAAGACCTACGAAAGATGGATATTGAGATTTAATAGCATACTTGAAACAATGTAGGTTGCATCTCTTAGAAAACCTGTGCCTTAGCCAGATCAGGTTATATAAATAATTAACGATTAAAGCAATGAAATAGTTCTTCACAAAAGAAAAATAAAAAATGAACCGGTTTCGAGAATTTTTAAGAATTAGTCAATTCTCAACCTTCCTTTTGATTCTAATGAAACCTTGCCTTCTCCAAATTAGAGTCCGATTCAATTCACTCCTCAGAGGGCGACTGTTCCTGCTAACTTCATGAGTTCCTCAAACTAACCTTTAAAATACAAGGACAGCTAGATAATTGTTGGCAGTGTCATCAATGAATGCTCAACCACCAAATCTCCAGGGTCATAGTACTCTTTTCCTGATATCAATTAATAAAGCACAGAGGAACTCTTAGCAAAATCTCTTCTGAAGACAGAAGGTTCCTCCGAATCAAGACAAAAATTTCGCAAACAATCGGAAAAGATAGACATAATTTCTGATTTCAAGATGGAAGATAAGATTTCAGTCTCGTACAAAGATTTTTAGATTCTCAGCCAAATTGGGAGTGGATCCTTTGGGCAGGTTTATCTGGCTAGGTACCTCAGGACGAACAAGCTTTATGCCTTGAAAGTGTTGAACAAGAGAAAACTGATTGCGAAAAAGCAATTGAAATATGCTGTTGGAGAAGCAAACATCATGAAAAAACTTGGTTCCCCATTCATCATCACTCTTCATTACGCTTTTGAGACTCCCTTACATCTTTACATGGCGATCGATCACTGCCCTCATGGTGATCTAGCTGAAATTATTGTAGAAAGGGACCAGCTCAAGGAAAGTACAGCCTGCTTCGTGATAGCTCAGCTTATCCTGGCAATCGAATACCTTCATGGAAAAAACATTCTCTATCGGGATCTAAAGCCTGAAAATATTTTGATCGCAAGTGATGGCTACATTAAGCTGACTGACTTTGGACTAAGTAAGGAAAATTGCTTTGCAATGTCCTTCTGTGGAAGTCCTGCATATTTATCACCTGAAATGTTGGAAAAGAAAGGAGTGGGGTTTGAATCCGATCTGTATGGTATTGGCACAGTCTTATTTGAAATGGTAGTGGGAGAGCCTCCATACTTTGATGAAAACATGGATGTAATGTTCGAAAACATAAAGACAGGAAAGTTGAGATATCCCAGCTATCTTTCGATCTAAATAAAATCCCTAATGGGAAAGCTTTTGGAAAAAGATGCTTCAAAGCGACTAGGCAAAAATAATTTCAATGAAATCAAAAAGCATGATTTCTTTAAAAAACTCAACTGGAAACACCTTGCCATGAAGCGCATTCGTGCCCCAAAAGAACTGTTCATCAATGATAACGATAGTGACGCCTTTGAACCTGTCAATTTAGAAAGAAAATAAAAAATCAACCTCTAAGAAGACGATTATGGCGATAGCAGCAGCAATATGATGAACAGAGTTAGTAACTTCACCTTTGCGAGAGATCCTGAAACAACTCGCCTTCCTATGATCAGTCGGAATAATCCCTGAATACCTCTCTTGATTTTTATTTATAAGTCCTCCATATTAATTATGAATATAATCACATCATCCCTCAAAGGGTTTTCCGCACAGCATCTAACAACCACGATTATCTTTCAGGCCTCGAAAATGCAAGCTAGCTCAACCCAGAAGACCAAAGATTCTGCAGGTAGACGGCTTGGGTAGCTATGAAATGATGTAGTATCAAAAAATTCGGAGGTGAAGCTGTTTATCCCAACGATATAATTGCTAGACAGAGAGGTTTCAAGTGGCAGCCTGGGAAAAATGTGATTGTTGGCCTTGATCAGACTATCCATGCAAAAGTAGAAGGAGAGGTGTACTTTCGAATAAGTCATGAGAGAAAAGTAGCCTTTTACTACATTGATGTGATTCCCAAAGAGTTACCAAACAGAAAGTACGGCTCCCCTCCTCCTTACAGCTACCATCCTGAGCTGTTCCCTGACCGAGCAGTTAATAATCATCCAGAGTTGTAGAGAGCTGACAAATATCACCTGGCGACCATATAATGAGCTGATTTCTTACTAAGAACATGAAATAAGTTCCATCTTCAGCTATGAAGAGCCTATTGAAAAATTAACTAAGCATGAAGTGATACATTTGCTCTTCAAGAATACTGTTAATGACGACTGTTAGAAGTGAGGCTTTGTGTTCGACAGGGTTGATATTATTAATCAAATTAGGAGTAGCGCCAAAATGAAGATTGCCCTGAAGGACATCGTCATGATGTTTGAGGAAATGGAAGGAGAGCTTAACATATCCTACGTCTCAATCGTTATATTCGTGGGAGTCGATGTCGACTCTGTCTGCACTCTTAAAATGCTATCGGTACACTTTTTCTTAGCCAGAAAATGTTTAAATGCGAAAACATCCAGTATAAAGTCTATCCAGTCACCACCTACTCGGACCTTCACTCTCGGATATAGTAGTCTCGCGTCTACGATCGTGTCAAAATGTTTATGTTCATCAACTGTGGTGGACTCATTGACCTTACAGAATTTTGGATTGTCCAGCAGCAACAGGCAAACATATTCCTTTTCGACGTTCATAAGCCCATTCATCACAAAAATATATAGAGCCCTGACGTACCTGCTATTCTATTCAGATCAAAATAGTTGATGATGGGTTCAGTCAATACGAGTACTGTCCGACATCTGAATAAATATAAAAGTACGATGAGTTGATGGAGTATGATCTAGACGACGATAATGATTAAGATGACTATGATGACGAGGATGAAAGAGTTGAAGGATCACCGAAGCGGGGAAAAAAGCGCGAATTTCGAGAAAAGTTAAAAAAACACAAAGAGTTGATAGAAACAAAAATTGCTAGCTACTATGGCCAGAATTTCTTTGGCCATCCCAGCTCCTATTCGGCATATCGAATGATCAGGGATCTCAACAAAGCTAATAACGAGTATCTTTGGTACGCCATTGTGGGAATGACAAGCATGTACCTTTAGCAAAAACTCACTAAAGAGGTTCTTGATCATCTGACTGAGACATACAGGAGTGAGGTCAGCAGATTCAACGTCGCAAGTAGCAAACGTGAAAAGGGAGATATCTCTATAAAGAAAGGCTATCAGTTCACTCTGCTAGATCACTGGTCTCTCTACGATAGCATGCTCAACTCCAGCTACATGATGACCAAGCTTCATCTGTGGGAAGACAAAGGAGTAGACAAGCTAAGGGAATTTATCCATACTTTATAAATTTCTCTTCAGGATGCTCAACAACTCTATAAATTTATGCCTCGTTAGATCCAGATGAAGCTTGAAAATAATATTGTTCCTACGGCTGAGAAATTTAGAATTCACGATGTGGTCTTCTTGTCCTTCTTGAAGCAGCTTGATTATGTGGACTCCGCAATGGCTTCAGATTATCATTACATTCTCACCTCTGTCTTGGAGGCTCCTCCTAAGTACACCATTACCTTTGATCAGATGGGTGACCATCGAGTCAGATGTTTTTGGGAGGCCTATGACATATTCGACTGCAACATGAAACAACTCTAGCCTAAAATTATTTAGTGCAAAAGAACAATGAGAATTCTTATGACCGAGACAAAAAATATTATTGAGAGAGATCACTTGATCGCGATGAAAAATATCAGCATTGCCAACATTAAAAACGACACAGATGACAAAAAAATATTCGAGCATCCTTCTACACTGATCCGTTTGGCATACCTCTTGATGGGAGTATTGAAATAAAAGAGAAGAACGAAAAGTTCAAAGCCTTTTATTGCAAACTGGATCGATTTAGAGAAATAGGTCTGTATGATGGTGGGGGTGATGATGGACAGTCGAAATGTAATCGGAACCAGGTTCAATGAGGTAGCAGAAAGACTCAATATCAGTGTCAACCACGACAACTTCATGGCTAACATCATAGTCATCAAGAAGGAAAACCTTTCAGCTTTCATCAAATAAATTGGTAAAGTTATCGAATGATTATCTATAACTTCTTTTAATGAGTCTTTTTGTTTTTTTCAAAATTGATTGATGTGATTGATGAATCAGTATAATTTTTTAAATGCTGTGGGGGCCTTTTATTGAATTTATTCAACACACTGATAGAACATACTAATAAAAATTATAACTTATTCGATGAGTAAAGCAGTCCTTCAACCTTTTGAACAATATCAGAAGGCCAGAGTCACCTTCGTACAGACAGTTGCTGAACTCGCAACTCGTCCTCAAAACATCGAAGCTCTCCAATCAGCCGGAGTCATGAGTCTCCTCCGTCCTCTCCTCCTCGACAATGTTCCTTCGATCTCCCAGAGTGCCGCTCTTGCTCTTGGTCGTTTGGCCAACATGAATGAAGAACTTGCCGAAAGTGTCGTCAACAACTAAATTCTTCCTCAGCTGGTGATGAGTCTCAACGAGCAAAATGTATATTACTCCTTATTTAGCGCTTCTACAAGAAAGCGGCTGCCTTTGTTCTAAGAGCTGTTGCTAAGCATTCCACTCAACTCGCCAAAGCTGTTGTTGATTCTGGTGCTCTTGAGGCTTTGGTAGTTTGTCTGTAAGAATTCGACCCCACTGTCAAGGAAGCAGCTGCCTGGGCCCTTTCTTATATCGCCAAACATACACCTGAGTTAGCTATGGCTGTTGTGGAAGTTGGAGCAGTTCCCTTGTTGGTCTTGTGCGTTCAGGAACCAGAACCTACTCTCAAGAGAATTGCAGCTTCTGCTTTGAGCGAAATTTGTAAACACTCCCCTGAACTTGCTCAATTCGTAGTCGATGCTGGTGCTGTTCCTTTCTTGGCTCAGCTCATCAATCATCAAGATGCCCAACTCAAGAGACAAGTTTGCTCATGCCTCGCTAACATTTCCAGACACACAGCTGATTTGGCAGAAATCGTAGTGGACAACGATATCTTCCCAAAAATACTTTACAGGCTCAAGGACAATGATAATCTTGTCAGAAAATACGCAGCCATTTGCATTCGAGAAATTGCCAAACAAAACATTGATCTAGCTAAGCTTATCTGTAATTCTGGAGGCGCTGTTGCTATTGTTGATTTCATTTCAGAAGCAAAGGGTGAAGCTCTACCTGGAATAATCACACTGGGATACATCTCAGCTTTCGATGAAACCATGGCCATGGGAGTCATCCAAGCCAAAGGAATTACTCCACTCAAGGACTCTCTTAAGAACGAAAATGAAAGTGTTCGTGCAGCAGCTGCCTGGTCTCTTGGACAAATGGGAGGCCATACTCCTGACCACGCAAAAGCTCTTGCAGAACAGGACATTCCCAGACTCTTGCTTGAACTCTACAGAGATCCTAGAAGCTCAGAAGACCTGAAAAAAAAAGCTAAGAAAGCCCTCAAGAGTATCCTTCAAATGTGCTCTCATTCGAGTGCCCTCGAGTCCCTAATTGAAAATTGTCCGACCGAAATTCTTCACTATGTGCTTCACCAATTTGCCAAAACACTTCCTAATGACCCTGCTGCGAAAAAATCCTTCATCCAGAAAGGCGGTCTCAAGAAAATTCAAGAAATTAAGACTGAGCCCGGAGACAAGCTGAAGCAATATATTGACGAGATTAATGCCCTATATCCCTTGGAAATCGTTCAGTTCTACTCACCTGGATATGAGCAGACCCTCCTAAAAAAGCTTGAGTAAGAGTGATTAACCATGGAATACCCTCGATATAATTTTTAAGTATATAATGTATAAGGGCTCACCCTTCTTCGTTGAGACTCAACTCGGAAAATTATAACTAACCAAGGGAGCCTATCTAACCCTTCAGAAACGTAAATCCTCAACTCTCCGAACTCTAGCAAAGACCAAGAACATCCTCAAATAATCTAATAAGCCTACTGTTAAACGAAGAACCCGCACACGAACTGAAATCCCCATTGACCAATAGGTATTAATGCTTAACAGGCTTGGATAAACTGTCTCTTTTGGAGTAGAGCGAGAACATTAAAGAGTGAAATGCAGAATGTTGGGTAGCCTACCTTCAATCGAGATGGCATATGATAATGATGCATAATCGGAGTGGGGAGAAATAGAAGGATGCGTAACTAATCTAAGTTTGTCTTTGTCACTTGCTGCCTTTGACAATCATTTCCAAAAGGAATGAATAGAAAGAATGATATTCAATGTATTGATCTTTAAAATGTGATCGTTAGCTCGAGAGCGAGTAAATTGCATGTCCTTTTAGAGTACCTATGTTGTTGAGGTAAGTTGTCTTATAAATATCAGCTTTGATACTTAAAGATTGGTGATATACATGATCATGAGTTTCACTCGTAGATCTTTGACAAATCGAGAGGGAGCTCTTCGATCTGGGTGTTGTAGAACTGTCTGAGATTGGCCAGGAACTGAGCGTCTCCGGTTGTCACGAAGTTGATGGCAACACCCTTTCTTCCGAATCGACCAGATCTGCCGATTCTGTGAATGTACTTGGCAGTTTCAGTGGGAAGGTCGTAGTTAATGATGAGGTTGACCTGTTGAATATCAATACCTCTGCCCAGCAAATCGGTGGAAATCAGAATACGGGATGATCCGGATCTGAATTATTTCATAACGTTGACTCTCTCGGACATTTACATATCACCAGAGATACAGGAGACCACAAACTTGTGCTCAGCAAGTTTGTCAGCAAGTTCCTTGACTCTTTCTTTTCTGTTAGTGAAAACAATGCACTGGGCAATGGTCATGTTTTTGTAGAGCTGAAGGAGGGTTCCGAACTTCTGACTGTCTTCCTGAAGTGATATGTAAAACTGCTTGATACCCTCAAGTGTCAACTGTTGGTTCTTCACCAAAATTTTGACAGGATCCTTCATGAACTTCTCAGTCATTTCCACGATTTCAGGGGGCATGGTGGCTGAAAACAGGCAGACCTGAATGTCAGCAGGGAGATTTTCAAAAATTTCTCTGATTTCATCAACGAAGCCTCGACCAAGCATTTCATCAGCCTCATCAAGAACAACAATTTTAAGGAAATCAGTTCTGAGGGCTTTCTTGTCAATCAGATCTTTTATTCTTCCAGGGGTTCCAACAACCACATGCACACCTCCATTCTTGAGGGCTTTTCTGTCCTCTCTGGGGTCTGTTCCTCCGATGCAGCATCGTGTGTTGACCTTGATGAACTCACTGAAGCAGAAAATAACTTTGTTGATCTGCTGAGCGAGCTCTCTGGTAGGGGCAAGAACGATTGCTTGGCATTCAGGATTCTTGGGATCGATTAGTTGAAGAAGACCGATGGAAAATGTGGCAGTTTTACCTGTTCCAGACTGGGCCTGAGCGATAGTGTCTTTTTTGCTGATGACGGGGGTAATTCCCTTTTGTTGAATAATCGAGGGCTTTTCGAACCCGAAAGCTGAATAGATAGAGAGATACCATAGATGCCCCGGAGGAGGTCGGGGTTCAGGTTCAATTCTTAGAAGCTATCCACCATCTTGAGATCGTTGCTCTCCTCGATCTCAGTGGTGTCCTAAACTTTTTGCTCAACTTATTTTTGCATTAATTATAATGATTTAACTTACAGAATGGCTCAAAGCTCCCCTCCTTTCGCTTCCCAACTTCACTAGCTGCAAAAATATATTCTCCCTATTATTATCACCAGTATTGATTAATCGTATTCATAATACTGTTATACCATTAATGGCGCATTTTATAAAAAAATTAAAATCATAGCTCACTCTTTTGATATTTTCTTGTTCTCTCAACTTCATTAAGCAGCTCTGTGAATTTTTCAAGCAATCTAATTTGATCAGTTGAATCCAGTAGAGAATCCTTTTAAGCCCATCTCCTTGTCTCTATCTCATTTTCTAGTTTGAGAATTTGAAGCTCATACTCAGATACTGCTTTATCATGTTCCTCTTTTTGCTCTTCAATGGCTCCCCTCAAATATTATCTCTCAGACACTGATTTTAGGTCTTTCTCATAACTATCTCTATCTTCAAACGCTTTTATGATAGATTTGAAGGAACTATTCTGTGTATTTAACTCCTGCATTCTCCCTTCATATTGGGCAATAATATTTTTGAGCTTAGAATTCTATTAAACTGCTGCATTTATTGTCTTTTAAAAATCCTGACTGATGGCTTACATTTTTTATTAACTGACAGAGTAGCCTTTGTCTGTTGTTATATTGGAAGCTAGCTTCTTTATTTCATTTGTGAGATCCTGATTATCCTGCTAGAGGATTTCAAGCCTTTTTGTGAGAATATTTATTTGATTATCTTTGAATTTAAGAGACTATTCTTATCCTGGATATCTATTTTGTAAAGCTTCTTGAATCTTAAATTCTTTTTACTAAAGAGCTATTGACAAGCTTTTGATA
>Ga0100380_10004915_pt1 | contig 13891 bp, 13 predicted proteins | sample CryGeymeta201504_FD_80417 | JGI IMG/M metagenome (GOLD analysis project Ga0100380, IMG submission 80417) | Groundwater microbial communities from Crystal Geyser aquifers in Utah, USA - Crystal Geyser metaG 2015-04 | ecosystem: Environmental > Aquatic > Deep subsurface > Groundwater | place... | reverse complement strand
TAGAAATAAGTAGTTATCCTGTTTTTTTAAAAAATTTTTTTAATTAATGTTAAATTGATTAACTAATTTAAAATTTCAATTTGGGTTTATTGAATCCGGTAACAATTATACCGAATCGTTAATGGATTTTTATAATTTTTTAATAATATTGTTTTTAAATGTAAATTTTTTTATAAGAAGTAAAAATTTACTAACACCTGGCGGGAAAAGTAATATTAATTATGTTAGTTTATTAGATAATACTAAAAGTGAATTAAATAATAATAAATTAAAAATATTCTATAGTATAAAAAATAAAAGACAATTATTAGATAATGTAGGTGAATTAAAAAAAAATAATCCTGAAATAGTGAATAATAGTATTTTATTTAGTAGATTATATTATTTTCAAAATAATATTAATAATCTTACAATTTCAGAGAAAAAAGAATTAACTAATATTTTTCATCAAATATCAAATAGACCTATTTTAAGTTATGAATTTATAGATTCAACTAAATTATTAATTCCAATCTCAAGTACACCTGTTAATCAACAATTATTCAATTTAGCTGAAACAAAAAGTAATATAAATATAGGTCCTTCTATACAAGGAAGGGTTAATATTTATCTTAGATATCCTATTATGATGTCTAATGAGGTTGGGAAAATGTTAGAAGATACAGCACAAAATATTTATATAATAAATGATGGAGTTGTAGAGAATGGTAATATTGATAATTCGTTATCACAACATATTGTAACAAGTGTAAGTAATCGTGGAAATGTAATAAATTTAAATGAAAACAATATAATTGAATGTTTAAAAAATTTAAAGTTAAATATGATATATTTTGATGATAATAGATTTAATAGTTCTTTTAAAAATAATAATTTAGAGAGTATAGAGAATAGTACCATAAATTTAATTTTTAAAAATGATTTAGATTAAAAAAATGAATTGGTTAAGACAAATTATTCAACGTATAAATGCTTTGTTTTATTGACTCAATAAAATTTTTTTAAATAACTTGTTTTTATTTTTAATAATATATTTAATAAGTATTTATTATTTATATGAACAATCATTATATAATTTATATTTAAGGAGTATAATTTTTTGTGTAGTTTATTTATTATATAAATTATTTCATAGTTATTGCATTACAAATGCTAATAAAATAAAATTTTTTTTAATAAATAATCCAAAATTAAATAAAATAGGTATATTTGTATACAAATGATCTCATATTTATTTTTATTGATTATATATAAATAATTATTTATTTAATCAATTAAAAAAATTAAGGTATATTTTATTGTTAAAATATAATTTTAAATTATTAAAAAAAATAATGAATATTATAGATATATGTTTTTATTTTGGTTTTTATTTAATAATTGAATCATTTTTTGAATGTTATGTAGATATATATTATAAATTTAAATTAAAATTATTTAATTATACATATAAAAATTTTTTTTTTTGGCGATTAATAATATTAAGTTTCAGTATATTCATTTCATTTTATTTAATAAATTTTTTATTTGATATAGATTCAACTGAACGTGTAAAATTACCTTTTTACATTTATTTATTAAGAATATTAATAATAAATCATTTTATAATATTTATAAGATCTTTATGGGTATATAAAAAAAATTTTTATTTAATAAATAATGAAATAGCTTCAAAAAATAGGGTATTATTAATAGAAAGTATACATGGTCCTGGTTTTTTTGAACAAACTATATTAGAAAAAATATATAAGTCACGTTATTTTTTAATAAATGTTAATTTTTATGAAAGAAATAAAAAGGGTTTGTTTATAAATAATCAATTAATAGGTGATTTTAATTTGAATGGTGAATTTTTACAAAGCAAGTATTGATATAGATTTGATTTATATAAAAAAGATATTGAAGGTAATATAGCTATAGAAAAATTTAATTGTTTAATATATTATTTAAATATGACAATAGCTCAATATAATTATTGAAAATGACATTTAGATTTATTAGAAAATGAGGATTTAAAGGATAAAGAAGAAAATATAATAATAAAAAATGAAAATAAAATTATAATTAAACATAAGGATATAAAAAATGATAAAAATCATTATATTAAACGTTATATAGAAAAATCTAAAAATGAAAAAACTATAGCAATTATAAAAGAACGTTTAAGTATATATTCAAATTTTATTTTAAATTTTAAGGAAATTTTTGTATTATTAGATAAAGAAAAAATTAATTTTTCATTAATAATAGATCATATATTTACAAAAGATTATGAACATGATATGTTTTATGAAAATATATGAATAAATTATGAAGTTGATATAAATAATTTTAAATTTAAAAATAAAATATCAAACGATATTTTTAATGAAAAATTACAAAATTTAGATAATATTATATTAAATATAGAAAGAGATTATTCTATAAATAAAAATTTTCCCGATGTTAATGTTTTAAATTATGCTACTTCTGCAGGTATACATTATTTCCCAAATGATGATTTATTTATAAATTATTTTCATTTTGATGATTCATTTTTTGATTTAATAAGTGATCTTGAAAAATATGAAATAGAAAGTATAAATATATTAAATATTTTAGCGGAATTAAAAAAAATTTATAATAAAGATGTGATTATAAAAAAAAGGGTGCAAATAATTCCAGAATATGTATTACATTATGTAAATTTTTAAAAATTTTTTTAATTAATATTAAATGTATTTTTTAAATAATTGATTTAAATTATGAATATTTTTTTGTTTAAATATAGTTTTAATTTTATGTTTTCAATTTTTTATAAGTTGGTATGATTATTATTATTATATTATTAATATAATTGTCAATAATGTAGGGGTATTAAATATTATGTACTTATTAAGTTTAGATAATATTTCAGTAATATTTTTATTATTATCAGCATTTTTATTAATAGTTTGTTTGGTTTTAAATTGATATGTAATATATAAAGAATTATTATTAAATATATTAATAATATTAACATTTGTAATATTAATAAATATATTTTTAGTTAATGATTTATTTATATTTTTTTTTTTTTTTGAATCAATAGTGATACCTATGTTTTTATTAATAGGTATTTGAGGTAGTAGAACAAGAAGAATAAGAGCTTCTTATTTATTATTATTATATACATTATTTGGTTCAATATTTTCAATATTTGCATTTTTATTTTTATATCAATGTATAGGTAGTACAAATTTTGTATTTTTAACCGGTATACATATGAAAAATATAAATGTAAGTTTATTGTTTCTATTTTGTTTTATAGGGTTTGCTGTAAAAATCCCAATAGTACCTTTACATTTATGATTACCCGAAGCTCATGTTGAAGCACCTACAATGGGTTCAATATTATTAGCTGGTATATTATTAAAGTTAAGTTTTTACGCTTTTATGCGTTTATTATTTTTATGTTTAAATGGTTGATATTTAATATTAGTATATACAATTTTATTTATAGGATTTTTAGTACCTTGTTTTTCAGCTTTTGTTCAATTAGATATAAAAAAAGTAATTGCTTTTTCATCAGTATCTCATATGAATTTTGGTATGTTTGGTTTATTTTCTAAAAATTTTATAGGATTTATGGGTTGTTTTTATTTAATGATAGGTCATGCGATTGTTGCGAGTATTTTATTTTTTTTTATAGGTATTTTATATGATCGTTATAAAACTAGAATATTATTATATTATGGTGGTTTATTTTTAGTAATGCCTTTATGATCTTTTTTTTTTTTTTTTTTATTTTTATAAATTTTTTTTTTTTTGTTTTTTTTTTTTTTTTTTTTTTTTTTTTTTTTTTTTTTTTTTAGCAATATTAGCAAATTTTGGTTTACCAGGTACTATAAATTTTGTTGGTGAATTTATGGTATTATTATCAATATTTAAAATAAATTTTATAATTACATTTTTTTTATTTTTAGGTTTATTATTAACATTAGGTTATTCTTTATTTTTATATAATCGTGTAGCACATGGTTTTTTAAAAAATGAATTTATTAGATATTTTAGTGATATAACCCGTAAAGAATTTTTTATATTAATTAGTTTAATTATTATGATTTATTTATGAGGTATTAATCCACAAATGTTAATAAATTTTTTATTTACAGTAAGTTATTATTTATTTTGTTTAATTTAAAAAAAATGTTTTTATCTTATATAGCTATTTTTAAATATGCTTGTATTTGTTTAATATTAGTTTTAATTTTATTTTTTTTATCATTTTTTTTAACACCACGTATATATGATGAAGAAAAAATATCAATTTATGAATGTGGTTTTAGTCCTTATGGTGATACTAGAATTCGTTTTGAAGTAAAATTTTATTTAGTTGGTATTTTATTTATTATTTTTGATTTAGAATTAACTTTTTTATTTCCATGAGTTATTGTTTTTTATAATTTAAGTTTTTTTAGTATTTTTATTATGTTTTTATTTTTAATTATTTTATTTATTGGTTTTATATATGAATTAACAACAGGATCTTTAGATTGAAATGTCAGCTAATTTTTTAAAAAAAAATTTGAATATTATTTTTATTAATATTAATTTATTAACATTTTTTAATTTTTTTTTAATTTCTGATTTTTATTTACATTTTTATTTAAAGAAAAATAATTTATTATTAAAAATTTTAAATTTTTTAAAATTAAGTTCAATATTTAATTTAAAAGTTTTAATTGATATAAAATGTGATGATATTTTATTTTTTTCTAAAAATTATAATTATAAATTAACATATGTATTTTTAAATTTATTTAAAAATACACGTTATTTTATTACAATATTTGTAAAAAAAAATGAAAGTATTTTAAGTGTAAAAAATTTATATAATTCAGCATCTTTTTTAGAAAGAGAAGTATGAGATGAATTTGGTATTCATTTTAGTAATGATTTTGAGATAAAAAGAATTTTAACAGATTATGGTTTTAAAGGTCATCCTTTAAAAAAAGATTTCCCTTTAACAGGTTTTTATGAATGTATTTTTTCTTTTGAAAAAGGTCGTGTAAAACAAAAACCTATTTCATTTTTACAAGAATATCGTAAATTTAGTTATAAAAATTATAAATAAAATATATGTTAAATATAAATAAAAATATAGTTTTTATAGTAGTAATATATATATTATTATTATTTGTAGAATTGTTTCATTTTGGTTCTGATGTATATATTATTATAATGTCAGAAAGTTTTTTATGTTTTTCTATTTTATTATATATATTATCATTTATTTTTCAAGAAATGTTTGTTTCTGGTTTATATATAATAACTTTAAAATATAATTATATTTATATTTTTTTTAAAAATATTGTTAATTTAAATGTTCATGTTTATACTGTTTTTATTAATACTTTTAGTTTTTTTTTATTTTTTTTTATAAAAAATTTTAAATTAATTCAAGTATTGAAAAATAATTTAAAATTAGAATATTTAAATAATTTAATATTTATAAAAAAAAATTTAAATAATTGTTTAAAAAATTTTAATTTTAATTTAAGTTTATTCATTTAAAATAAATGGCAAAAAAAAAAGAAAAAGCAAAATTTATTAGAACAAAAATTCATTCTAATATAGGAACAATAGGCCATGTTGATCATGGTAAAACAACATTAACAGCAGCAATAACATATGCATTATCTTTAAAAGGTTTTGGTTCTTATAAAGATTATGATTCTATTGATAAAAGTCCAGAAGAACGTAGACGTAAAATTACAATACAAACATCACATGTGGAGTATGAAACAGAAAATAGACATTACAGTCATATAGATTGTCCCGGACATCAAGATTATAGTGCGCCTTTTTATTATTATTCATTTTTTTACATAGTAGTAAAATTTTTTAATTTTTTAAATAAAAATAAAGATAACAATTGACTTAAATATGAAAATTTTTTAAGGAAAATAGCATATTGTTTAAAAATAATTATATATATTATTTTATTTAGTAAATTTTATGGTGAGGTTAACAAATTACAATTATTAAAAAAAAAAAAAGATGAAAAATTTTATCAATATATTATATTTATATTTTATAATTTTAAATATAAAAAAAAATTTATATTGTTTTTTTTAATAGTAACATCTAAAAAATTTAAACTAATTTTTAATAAGAATAAGGGATATTCTAAGTTTTTTTTTATAAAAAATAAGAATACGGAGTTTTTATATTATATTAATGTATAAAAAATTAAAAAATAAATTATTATTAGCTAATAAGTGTTATGTAATAAAAAATTTTGAAAAATTTTATTATTTTAAAAATTTATTAAAAAATAAAGTTATTTTAAATTTATTTTTTAATATTAATGATATAAATGATGATTTATTTTATCTTTTTTATGATATTTTTCATTGAACAAAAATAAAGAAATGATATTTATTTCGACCACATTATTTGTCTTATTTTTTTTTGATTATTGAATTAAGAAAATGAAGATATACAAGGTTATTAAATAATACAATGAAATATAGTCTTTTAAATATTAAAGATAAGAGAATTACATTTACTTTTTTAAATATTTGATTTTTTTGAAAAAATACACAACAAGAATTATTAAAAAAAAATTTAACTGGTTATTTTTTTTTTAAACAAATAAAAAAATTTTTTAAATTTAAACAATATTATTTTTTTTTAAAAAATAAAAATTTTTTTGTTTATAATATTAAAAAAATTTTAAAGAATAATTTTTATGATTTTATTGTAGTGCATTTTTCTGTAATTTTAAAATTTCAAATTTTAAAAAAAAAAAATAAAAAATTTTTAAATATAATTTTTCAAAATGGTTTATATAAAACTTTAAATCATAATAATTTATTTTTAAAAATATTACTTTATATGAATTTATTTAAATATTTTTTATTTAAAAATAATAATATTGTAATAAAATTTTATATTTTAATAAAAGAAAAACATGAATTAAAAAATTTTTTATTAAATTTTTATTTTATTAACTATATTTTCAATTTACTTGAATTAAGTGTATTTTTAGGTTTAGTTGCAAAAAAGCGTTTAAGAAAAAAAAAAAATGAAAAAAAATTAATATTAAAAAAAAAAATAGTTGTTAGACGAAAAAAACGTACTAATAATCAAATATTAAAGTCATTGATAAAAAAATATATTTTACAAAAACAATTATATTATAATTTAATATTTTATAAAAAAAAATTTAAAGGTTTATATCAACATTTACTTTTAAAAAATTTTAATGTATTTTATTTTATAAATTTTAAATTTAATTATTTAAATGAATTGTTTTATGATTTAGATGTATTATATGTTAGATATTTACCTAGAAATCGTAAATTACATTTTATTAATGTATTAATGGATGATTATTCAGATTTATGGCGTGGTTTTTTTAATAAAAATTTATTATTTAACTTAAAATTTTTAAATTATAAACTTGTTAGTGATTTTATTGGTGATATAAAATTATATAATAATTTAGGTTTAGATACAATTTATAAACTTTTAATTAATTCAAAAAAAAAAGTTGTAAAATATAAAAAAAAATATTTTTTATTAAAAAATATTTTTACTTTTTTACGTTTTCATAAAAATAATAATTTTATGTTAAAAAATTTAGATTTTATTTTTAATATTTATTTTTGAGTAATTTTGTTTTTGAATTGATTAAATAAGTCTAAAATATTAAATATTAAACAAATAATAGATTATACATCTTTTTTAAGAATGATAGAATTATTATATGAAAATAAATTTAATTGATTTGATTTAATATCTTTTGATATTTTTTTAAAAATATTAACTTATAATAATTTGATTATTCAATTAAAATGTAATTTTAATTTTTTATTACAAGAAGTTTGTTTATATTTATATTTTTTAATATTTAAAGTTAAGTCTGATTTAATTTTTGAACAATTTAATTTAAAAAAAAAAATAGAAAATTTAAGAACTTTAAATGATATAAATTTTATTTTTAAAGGTAATATAACGTTTGAAAATAATTATTTAGTATGTTTAAATATTATAACAAAAAGTATTGATTCTTTTTTTTTTGTTAATTTAATTAATAATTTTTTTTTTAATTGTAAAAAATCCATTATTTTTATAAAACGTAATTTAAAATTATATTGAAGTTTATTGGAATTGTCTTATCATATATTTGATAATTATAATTTCAATTTATTAAATAAATTGAAATTAAATACTTCAGTTAAATTTTTACGTTACAAAATTATTGTATTATATTGTATAAATAAAAAAACAAAAGATATATTAGATTTTGTATTAAAAAATTTTATTTTATATTTTTTATATTATTATTTACATTTTTATTTTTTTTTTTGTGTTTGAATAAATTTACAGATTAAAAATTTTTTGTTTTTTGGTTATATTATTTATTTAGAGAATAATGATTTAAAATTAAAAATAAATAATATAGAAATTATAAAATTATTTATTTATTATAATTTTATTCAAATAAAAAAAAGAAAAATAACATTTAAAGCAGCTAATTATTTATTAGGTCTACCTATTATACGTATATTAAATTATTTTTTTAATATTTGGTTAGAGTTATTAACTTTTTATAGTAATTTAGATTTGAAAGTGTTTCATAAATATAGATATATTTTATTAAAAGTTTGTTTTTTAACTATTTTTTTAAAAATAAAAAGTAAACATAAAATATTAAATTTTAAACAATTTAACCTTATTTTTAATTTAAATTATTATAATATAAAAAATATAAAAAAAAAAAAAATAAAAAAATATATTTTAAATAATAATCAAATACAGTTAATAAATACTTTTGATAAAAAAATATAAAAATCTTTTAATTTTTGAGAGCCTTATGATAAGAAATTATCATGTAAGGTTTGGGAAGAGCTTTTTTAAAAAGCTACTTCACTTAAAAATATGATTACAGGTGCAAGTCAAATGGAAGGAGCAATACTTGTGGTATCAGCACCCGATGGTATTCAAGTACAAACAAGAGAACATATTATTTTAGCAAAAGAAATTGGTTTAGAATTTATAGTGGTTTTTATGAATAAAATTGATCGTATGTTAGATGTTGAAATGTGTGAATTATTAGAATTAGAAATATTAGAATTATTACAAAATTATAATTTTGGTTTAGAAAAAAGTGTACCAGTAGTTATGGGTTCAGCGTTAAAAGCGTTAGCTAATGAAGAAAAATATTTAAATAAAATTTATGAGTTAATGGATATAATAGATAAAGAATTACCAGAACCTAAAAGATTATTAGATGAACCTTTTTTAATGCCTATAGAATCAATTTTAGTAGCACAAGGTAGAGGTACTGTTGTTACAGGTAAAATAGAAAAAGGTGTTTTAAAAGTAGGTATGGATTTAGATTTATTAAGTCAAAAAATTTTTAAAACAACATGTATGGGTATAGAAATGTATCATAAAATATTAGATGAAGGGCAAGCTGGTGATAATGTAGGTGTTTTATTAAAAAATATACCTAATAAAGAAATTGAACGTGGTGATGTAATTGCATTACCAAATACTGTAACAAAAAAACAAAAATTTAAAGCTAGAGTATATATTTTACAAGAAAGTGAAGGTGGTCGTAAAACAGGTTTTACAACAGGTTATCGTCCTCAATTTTTTTTTAGAGTAAATAATGTTTCTGGTAAAATAATTTTAGAAGAGAATATGTTATTAGTTAATCCAGGTGATAATGTTATTATTACAGTCGAATTAGTGAAAGCTGTTGTATTAAATGAAGGTTTACGTTTTGTTATAAGAGAAGGTAAAAAAACAATAGGTGCTGGATTTATTTCAGACTTAATCTCATAATATAAAAATGCAAAAAATTATAAAAAAAAATAATTTTTTTTTAAAAAGAGCATTATTAAATCTAACATTTGGTTTAAGTAATAAAGTTGGTAAAAATTTTTTTGGTCGTATTACTGTTTTTCATAAAAGTGGTACTTATACTAATAAAAAACGCATAATAGATTATAAACGTATTTTATGTTCTGAAGGTTGTTTATTTAGTTTAGAAAAAACAGTAACACATACTAGTTTTTTAGGTATTATTTTTTTTTTTATAGGTTTATTAACTTATATTATAATACCTAATAATATGATAGTAGGTGATCATTATAAAGGTTTTTGTTTTGAATTTTATAAAAAAGAAAATTATTCTTCTTTTTTAAATATAATACCAACAGGTACTTGAGTTCATCATATTGAATCTAAACCTAGTTTAGGTGGTATTTATGCAAGAGCTGCAGGTGTTGGTGGTTTTGTTTATAGTAAATGAAATAATTTTGTTTTTTTAAAATTACCTTCTGGTAATTTAATAAAATTATCAAAATATTGTGTTTGTGTGAATGGTTTAGTTTCTAATAAAGATCATCATATAACAAGAATAAAAAAAGCTGGTAGTAATAGATTATTAGGTGTACGTCCTACAGTTCGTGGTGTTGCTATGAATCCTGTTGATCATCCACATGGTGGTGGTGAAGGTAAAAAATCAAAACCAGTTAAACAAAAAACACCATGAGGTAAAAGAGCTAAATTTGTAAAAACAGTAAAGAAAAAAGAATATGTCAAAATCCCTGTATAAAATACCTTTTATTGGTCGTGAGATGTTAATAAAATGTTTTAAAAAAAAAAAAAAAAATGTATCTTTTCATGAAAGAAATACTTTAGTTCCTTTTTGTTTTGTAAATCAAGATTTAGAAATACATCAAGGTATTGGTTTTAAAAGTTATACATATAGAAAAAAACAAATGGGTTTAAAGTTAGGTGAATTTGCAAAAACACGTGCAAATGCTTCACATAAAGGTAAACGTGTTAAAATTAGTAAAAAAAGACAAAAATCAAAAGTATTATTTACGTATGATTTAAAAAGTGATTTTTTTACAAAATAAGTCCAAAATGTTAAAAATAGAAAAATGTCACAAGTAGATTATTTACATTTTTTTAATAATATTATATGAAATTTAATACAATTATTAATAATGTATGTATTAATAAGTGTAGTTTATGTTCAAAGTTTTTATAAAGTATTTAGATTACGTTTATTAAATTATAAAGTATTAAGTATTATTTTAAAAAAACAAGATTATTCTATAAATAATTTTTTAGATATATTTAAAGAAATTCGTAATTTTTTATTTAGTATTTTTAAATATTTTAAATTAACAAAAAATAATAATCAAAAAGTAATAAAATGCTTTTATGAATAATATTAGGAACTTTAATGAATTGTGTGATTCTTTTTTTTTTTACACGTTTTTTTAGTGTAAATTTTTTAAAAAAATTTATTATTTTTAATTTTATTATATCTTTAATTTTAACTATTGTTTGTTTTATTGAGATAGGTTATTTAAATGAAATGTCTTATTTATATTTATTTAATTGAGTAAATATAGGTATTATGAAAATAAATTTAGTTTTATTATATGATACATTAACAATTGTAATGATATTTATTGTTTTATTTATATCTGCATTAGTTCATTTATATTCTTTTTCATATATGCGTCATGATCCTAATTTTTTTAGATTTATTGCGTATTTATCTTTATTTACTTTTTTTATGTTAGTTTTAGTAACTTCAAATAACTTTTTACAATTATTAATTGGATGAGAAGGTGTTGGTTTGTCATCATATTTATTAATCTGTTTTTGGTATACACGTATTGCGGCTAATTTAGCAGCTATTAAAGCTATGTCTGTAAATAGAATTGGTGATATTTTTTTATTATTTACTATATTTTTAATATTTAGTTTTTTTGGTAGTATAAATTTTGGTTCAGTTTTTAATAATGTTATATATTTATTAGATTTTTATTTTGATTTATTTTTTATAGAAATACGTTTTATTGATTTAGTATGTTTTTTTATTTTTTTAGCAGCTTGTGGTAAATCAGCACAATTATTATTACATATTTGATTACCAGATGCCATGGAGGGTTGATTGTTGTGGCTCTCATTAAATTTCACTATATGCTGGAACATCCTTAGAGCTTATAGTCCACTAAGTTTATATGATTTGAATTATAATAATTATATTTATATAAATTTTTCGGAAAAATCTATAAGATTGGACAATCAGCAGGAAACCAAAATTTATTTTTCTAATAATATTGATAATAATTTAAATAATACTAAAAATATTAAGAAAAATATAGAAGTAGGATCTTCAGAGACTGTACGTGAAAAGTATAATTTTAATAAAAAATTTATAGAATGATTTATAGGTTTTACAGAAGGGGATGGGTCTTTTATAATTAATTCTAATGGTTATTTAGAATTTAAAATAACACAATCATCAATTGATTGTCAGGTTTTATTTAAAATAAAAAAAAATTTAGGTTTTGGTTCTGTATCTAAGAAAGATAAAAAAAATAATATTCATCATTATAGGGTTAGAAAAAAAGAGCATTTAAAACTTCTAATAATGATATTTAATGGTAATTTATTTTTAGATAAGACAAATTTAAAATTTTTTAATTGAGTAAATGCTTATAATTTAAAATATAAGGAAAATATACAAATTATAAGTAATTCTTTAAATTTTAATTTAAATAATGCTTGATTAATGGGTTTTTTAGAAGCCGAAGGTTGTTTTAATATAACTATAATTAAACGATTAAAATATAATCAAGTACAGGTTCGTTTTTTTTTATCACAAAAAGAGGAGAAACAATGTTTATTATTGATTTCAAGTTTTATTGGTGGTAAAGTATTTTATTTAAAATCATATAATGGTTATAATTTAATAATAAATTTATTATCTTTAAATAAAATATTAAAATATATAAAATTAAATAAATTTTATAAAAAAAAAAAAATTGAATTTGTGCGCTGATATAAAATATATTTATTTGTTAAGAATAAAAATCATTTAGATCCAAATTATAATGAAAAATTTTTAAAGTTATATAAAAATTGAAAAAATACTAAGATATAGTCCGAACAATTATGAAAATAATTGCGTATATATTATGAATTTATATATTATAATATATCAACATTAATTGCCAACTCCCGTTTCAGCTTTAATTCATGCAGCTACTATGGTTACAGCTGGTGTATTTTTAGTAATTAGATGTTCAATATTATTTGAGCATTCTTCTAAAATTTTATTTTTTATGGTTTTTTTAGGATCTTTAACTTGTTTTTTTATGTCAATTTTAGGTGCATTTCAACAAGATATAAAAAAAATAGTTGCTTATTCTACATGTAGTCAATTAGGTTACATGTTTATGGGTTGTGGTTTATCAAGTTATAATACTAGTTTTTTTCATTTATTTAATCATGCTTTTTTTAAAGCATTATTATTTTTAAGTATGGGTGTTATAATTCATGCATTATCTGATGAACAAGATCTTAGAAAAATGGGTAATTTAGTAAATTTTTTACCTTATACAATAGTTATTGTATTTTTTGGTAATTTTGCGTTATTAGGTTTACCTTTTTTAGCTGGTTTTTATTCAAAAGATATATTAATTGAAGTAGCTTTTGCTCGTTTTTATTTTGATGGTGGTTTTGCTTATATTTTAGGTTTATTAGCAGCTTTTTTTACTGCTTTTTATTCAACAAGGTTATTTATTCGTATTTTTTTTAGTTATGCTAATTTTAATAGATATACTATTTTTAGTATACATGAAGTGGATATTCTAATGTTTATCCCTTTAATCGTTTTAGTATTATGTAGTTTTTTTGTTGGTTTTTTTTTTTTTTTTTTTTTTTTTTTTTTGGTTGTTTTTTTTTTTTTTTTTTTTTTTTTTTTATTTTTTTTTTTTTTTTTTTTTTTTTTTTTTTTTTTTTTTTTTTTTTTTTTTTTTTTTTGTTTTTTTTTTTTTTTTTTTTTTTTAGGTTTGGGTAGTTTTTTTTTTTTTGATAGTAT
>Ga0100380_10004912_pt1 | contig 13893 bp, 13 predicted proteins | sample CryGeymeta201504_FD_80417 | JGI IMG/M metagenome (GOLD analysis project Ga0100380, IMG submission 80417) | Groundwater microbial communities from Crystal Geyser aquifers in Utah, USA - Crystal Geyser metaG 2015-04 | ecosystem: Environmental > Aquatic > Deep subsurface > Groundwater | place... | reverse complement strand
TTGGGCCAAAGGATGAGTTTGGAGAAATTTTTCTTACTCACGAAGGGATAGAAGTTAAAAGAGTTTTGGCCGGGAAAATTAGAAGATATACAGATTGGGAAAGCATTTCCCAAAACTTAGTCGATTGTTTGATTAAAATTCCGGTTGGTATTTTCCAAGCCTTTTTCTATATTTTTATTTTGGCTCCCGACCTAATTTTTAGCAAAGGGGGATTTGGTTCCCTACCTGGAGTTGTTTCCGGTTGGCTACTCAGAATACCAATTTTCTTACACGAATCGGATATCTCCCCGGGACTGGCTAATCGATTCCTCTCGAGATTTGCCTTGACAATTTTTGTCTCTTTCCCAAAAACCGAATGGTTTCCTCCTTCAAAAATGATTTTGGTTGGAAATCCTATTAGAAGAGAAATTTTAGAAGGTTCAAGAGAAAAAGCCAAAGAATTGTTCAAATTAAGCGGCGGAAAACCACTTATTTTAATTCTTGGTGGTTCTCAAGGGGCTCAGAGAATTAACGATAAAATTCTGGAAATTCTACCCGAACTCCTAAAAGATTTTGAGATACTTCATCAATGTGGAGAGAAAAACTTTAAAGAAGTGAGGGCCGAGGCTAAAGTTGTAATCGGAGGAGATTTAGAAAAATATTACCATCCTGTTCCTTTTTTAAAGGAAGAAGAGTTAAGAGAGGCATATTGCGTTGCCAATTTAATTTTGAGCCGGGCTGGCTCAGGAAGTATTTTTGAAATTGCTGCGGCGGGTCTGCCAAGTATTCTGATTCCTCTGCCCGAAGCTGCCCAGAATCATCAAGTAAAAAATGCCTATGCCTACGCCCAAAGCGGAGCTTCAATAGTAATGGAGGAAGCCAATTTCACTCCTCGTTTTTTCTTAGAAAAATTAAAAGACCTTTTTTCTCATCCTGATGAATTAGAAAAAATGGCTAATCGGGCTAAAGAATTTGCTAAGCCTCAGGCAGCCAAAATAATCGCCGATTACATTGTCAGTTATTTGACAAAGTGAAGAATTGTGTCAAAATTGAACTAGAATGATTGAGGATTTTAAATTTATGAAGCCTGGCGAAGTGAGGGTTAGAATCGCTCCGGCTCCCACTGGATTTTTGCATATTGGATTAGCCAGGACCGCTCTTTTTAACTATCTTTTTGCTAAAAAATATCAGGGCTCTTTTATTTTAAGGATTGAAGATACTGATATTGAAAGGTCAGATCCCGGTTTTGAAAAAGATATTATTGAAAATTTAAAATGGTTAGGAATCGAATGGTCAGAAGGGCCGGATGTTGGCGGTCCTTACGGACCTTATCGCCAAAGTCAGAGATTGGAAATCTATACCAAATACCTTGAAAAACTCTTAAACGAAGATAAAGCCTATTATTGTTTCTGCTCCGAAGAAGAATTGGAGGCACAAAGACAATATCAACTATCAATTGGTGAGGCTCCTCATTATTCCGGGAGATGTGCCGGTCTTTCTAAAGAAGAGGCAAAAAAATTCTTAGCTCAAGGGAAATCATCGGTGATTAGATTTAGGGTGCCGGCAAAAAAAATAGAATTTGATGATTTAATCCGGGGTAAGTTAGAATTTGACACCTCTTTAATTGGAGATATTGTTATTGCCAAAAATTTGACTACCCCTTTATACAATTTTGCGGTTGTGATTGATGACTTTGAGATGCGGGTGTCCCATATCCTCAGGGGTGAAGAACATATTTCTAATACGCCAAAACAAATTTTGATTCAGGATGCTCTCAATTTTTCTCGACCGATTTATGCTCATCTGCCTTTAATTTTGGGGCCAGATCGAACTAAATTGAGTAAAAGGCATGGAGCAGTGGCGATCGCTGATTATAGAAAAGCCGGTTATTTACCAGAAGCCATTATCAATTTTATGGCCTTTTTAGGTTGGAATCCGGGTGGAGAGCGAGAAATTTATTCTTTGCCGTCTTTAATAAAAGAATTTTCCTTAGAAAGGGTTCAGAAAGGAGGAGCAATTTTTAACATTAAAAGATTAGATTTTTTAAATGGCTTTTATATTCGCCAGAGATCGATTGAAAAATTAACCGAGCTCTGTCTGTCTTATTTAGCTGAAGCTGGATTAATTACACCAGTATTTGAGGAAATTCAATATCCCCCAGCTTATGGAGCGAAAGAAATGGTTCAAAAATATAAAATCTCTGGAACTGGAGAAGAGGTAAGTTTAGAAATCCTCCAAAAAATTGTTTCAATCTATCAAGAGAGATTAAAAAAATTATCTGAAATCGCTGAATTGACAGATTTTTTCTTTAAGGATAAATTGGAATATGATAAGAATTTATTGAGATGGGCAGAAATGACTGATAAGGAAATCAAAACGTCTCTTGACAGATTGGAAAAAATATTGTCTAGAATAAAAATTGAGGAATGGACTAGGGAAAATTTAGAAAAGGTATTAGTACCGGAAGCAGATAAATTTGCTCAAGATATCAAAAAAGTGGGGGATAGGGGATATCTTTTATGGCCCTTAAGAGTGGCTTTAACTGGAAAAGAAGCCTCAGCTGGTCCTTTTGAAATCGCTGAAATTATAGGAAAAGAAAAAGCAATTAAAAGAATAGGGGAGGCAAAAAGATATGCGAATATCTAAAATAATACCAATTTTAATAATCGCTGGAGTTTTATTGCCGAGTTTTAGTTTTGCTCAAAATCAAGAGTTAAAACAGCCAGAAACTTTTGAGGAGGTGCAAGAAATAGGGGAGAGGGCGGTTGAAATAGGTAAAAGAGAGTTACCAGGAATTTTAGAACAAACTTGGAAAGAGGAGATTTTGCCAATTTGGCAAAAGATGTATGATTGGTTTAAAACTAATATTTGGCCAAAAATTGAAAATTGGTTCAAAAAAGAAGTAGAGCCGAGGGTTAAAGAAGAGGCGGAAAAGAGAAAACCGATCATTGAGGAAGAGTTTAAGAAAGAAAAAGAAGAAATGAAAGAAGAGGTGACAGAAGTTACAAAATCTCTCTGGGAAAAATTCAAAGAATTAATAAAATAGCGAGATGAATTGAAAATTCATCGAAGATCGAAATGAATCGAAGATTCATTGAGGTATTGTGCGACATTTAGGTGAGGGTGAGAAACCGTTAGGGTAGGGGACCTAACGGTTTTTTTATTTTCACTTGACATAAATTATTTAAGTATTTATCATCAAATTGGGAAGAGGGGTGTTGGCCCAATTGACCTTGCCTTGATTGCGTAGAGTCGACTGCGCGAGAAAGGGAAGATGGCACTTCAGACAATATGCTTGCATTGTCAATACCTATAACTACTAGTATTTTTCACCTCAATAAAACTTAACCTCTCTTCCCGCTAAGCTCTTTGACAACTTTCTCTGCGAGTTTGATCGCAAATAAAAATAATGGGGCGCCTCCTTCTCTTGTGCGCCCTCGTTTTTTTATTATACAAAACGCGTAGGGGATAAGGATTTTCCCTCTTGACACAGGCCAATGGTCTATATATTATGAATATAGATATAGTCGCCCAATGTAGGTAAAGCGAACTTTTATGAGTATATCAAAAAGTCGCTTTACCTAGCGCAGATTTTGCAACACTCCCCCGGGTGTCGCAAGAATCTGCTTACCTTTTATAAATATTATGAAAAAATCTTCAACGCCAATCATTAAACATATCCCCGACTTTTTAGATTATTGTGAAGTTGAAAAAGGATTATCAGATAGAACTCAAGAAAATTATCAGCACTACCTCCAAAAGTTTGTCTCCTGGTTAAAGAAGACAAGAAAAGAAGCTCTTCTGCCCCACGAGCTTACAACCGAGGATATCTGGGCCTATCGTCTATATTTATCTCGTCATACAGACGAAAGAGGCCATTCCTTAAAAAAAATCACCCAGAACTACTATCTTGTCGCTCTACGAGCCCTTCTGGGTTATTTTACCGCCAAAGATATAGTTTCATTGCCTGCGGACAAAATAACCCTCCCCAAGGCAGCTATGGCCGAAAAAACGGTCAAATTCCTTAATTTAGAGCAAATTGAACGGCTTTTACTAGCTCCTAATACGAATAGCCCTCAGGGCCTAAGAGATAGGGCTATTCTGGAAACTCTTTTCTCAACCGGCCTGAGAATAGCCGAATTGGTCGCCTTAAACCGGGAGCAATTTACCAACATCAAAGATAAAAAGGATTTGGAATTAGGCATTATTGGTAAAGGCAGTCATCCCCGCACGGTTTATTTTTCTGAACGAGCCCTTTCTTGGGTTAAGAAGTATTTGGAAACCCGTAAAGATAAAGAAAAACCATTATTTATTCATTACAAGTCCCGGAGAGATGCAGAACCTCGACTGACTGCTCGTTCTATCGAAAGAATCGTCAAAAAATACGCCATTTTGGCCGGGGTTCCAGTTTTTACCACTTCTCATACGCTTAGGCACTCGATGGCTACGGATTTATTAACTCAAGGAGTTGATTTAAGAACCATTCAGGAATTTTTGGGTCACCGGAGCATTTTAACCACTCAAATCTATACTCACGTAACAAATAAACGCCTCCGCGACATCCACCGTCAATTCCACAGTGGAAAAAACTTAAAGGATCAATGAATCTGCTGATTTATTTCTACCTTCGACGAATTTTCAATTCATCTCGGTGAATAATATAAAAAACCGTTAGTTCCCTAACGGTTTTCTCTCATCTGCTCAATGAATCTTCGATTCAGTTAAATGTTTCAGAATTGAAACATTTGAAAAAGATATTTTGGAAAAAATATCTTTGCCCGACCTTCGGCAAATCTTCAAAATTTGCCTCGGTATTAAATGTCGCACAAACACATTGTGCAACATGTGTGCGGTGCAATGTCGCACAATGTTAAGTTAGACCGTCCGATATGGTTGCCGATATGGGGGTGATGTAATAAAAAGCTAATGAAATCGTCATAATTTTAAGGGAAGGAAACTAAAAGACGATGAGTCTTTTGTGCCGTCCTGTATCCAATTAGGTAGGACGGCTTTTTCTTTGTTTTCTTATCCTTTTGATGACTTGTCCAATTTTTAACATCTCTTTGTAAGTGAAATAATCTCCTTTAACCCAATTGCAAATAGGACAAGCCAATACTAAATTACCATTTTTATACTTTCCATTATTATTTTTTCTATCTACTTGTAATCTATGTATCTGCCAACACTTGAAATTTTTCCCTTTAATTTCTTCTTCGGAAATTCCACAATATGCACATTTTTTATCTTGCGAATTATACCATTTAATAAAATCTTCTTTTAAAATTTCTCTTTCTTCTCTTCTGTCCTTGCTCAAACTTGTCCAGACTCCATTAGGGGTTAGATAGTATTTTTGGTCATATTTTTGTCTTTTTTCTTTGTTTTTCTTTGCGTATTCCTTACAATAGGTTCTGTATCTTTCGGGATCGCTCCAATAATATCTATGTTGCTTTGCTATAATTTCTTCGCGGTGGGCTTGATAATATTCTTTATTGTATCCCATTTTAATAAATATAAATAGTTAAGCACCTAATCTCCTTTCTCTTTTTGAATAATCTTCAATAATTTTTTCAAATTCTTCCGGTCCAAAAGCCGGAAAAAGGGTTTTAGTAAAATAAAGTTGGGAGTAAGTAGTGTCCCACATCATAAAGCCAGCGGAATTATGAGGATCGCCTTCGCAGCCCGTCCTGATAACTAAATCAACCGGAGGCAAATCTTTTGTCCAGAGATTTTCTTTAATTAAATTTTTGCTAATTTTTACCCCGCTTAGAGATGAATCTCTAACGGGGCTAGTTGTTTTTCTCTTACAAAGGTTCACGATCCTCTGGATACAGTCAAGCATTTCATCTGTTCCATCGTAAGCCAAAAGGAAGGTTAAAAAAAAGTTGTTATAGTCTTTTGTTACCTCCAGGGCTTTTTCAATTGCTTCTTGAGTTTCTTTGGGAAAAATTTCCTTCCAGCGACCCAAAACATTAATTTTAACTTTGTTTTGATGAATCCTTTTATCATCGGCTACTCTTTTGAATTGCTCAGTATAGACTTTAAATAAGAAATTAATCTCAATTTTTGACCTTTTAGTTAAGTTATCCCAGGAACCTCCCCAAAAAGTAAAATAAGGAATTTTTAATTCCCGACTTTTTTCCAAAATTTTCTCAAAAGCTTTTACTCCGACTCGATGACCTATCCAAGCTTTGAGTCCTTTTTTTCTCGCCCAGCGCCGATTACCATCAGGAATAACTGCTACATGTTTAGGAATGTTTTCCATATTAAATTAAAAAATCGCCTTCAATTTTTATATTTTTTGGTAAAATCCAAGGGAAATTGAATCCTAAAAAATAGACCACTTTAGTAATGATTTTTGAAAAAATAATTTTTGGTAAAAAAAATTTTTTCATTTCTTTTTGATATTTTATAAAATCTGGAAAATTTTTCAAGAGTTCCTTAGCCGCTATTAGCGACCAAACCACTCCCCCACCCGACCAGGGCTTAGTAAGGCCGGCAGCATCACCACAAAGGGTAATTGATGAATTTTTTGGAATTATTAAACCCTGAGGAATAAGAGCTGAATTTACCCCGTAGAGAAATTTCGACTCGCTTCGCGAATTTAGGTTTTCTTTCAGAAAACCTTGTCGAAATTCTTCTACGGGGTTTATTTTTTCTAAAGAAAGGTTGTTCTTTTCTAAAAACTCATCAAAGAGTTTTCTGGCTTGATTTGGACTTTCGATTATTCCGTATTCTATTTTTTTTCCTCGAGGAATCTTCCAATAAAAACCATTTTTAGTTGGCCAAGTTTCTACATAATTCGAGAAATCATTTTTAGGAATAAATCCTTGAATTGCTAAACGATAAGCAGGTGTTGGTAAATCTAAACTTTTTCTGACAATAGAATTTGGTCCGTCGCATCCAATAATCCTCTCGAACTCATTTCGGAGCGTGTCGAGGTCAGACCTCGATACATTGTGGTTCAGGATAATTTTTGCTCCTGCTTTTTGAGCTAATTTAGCAGCTAAATTATCGAGCTCAAAATGGCTCATCACTAAAAATCTTCCGGCCCCGAAGGAGAACCTTCGGTTCCCTACGGGGTTCAAAAATTTAATTTGCAAAGTACGCTTTGGGAAATGGACCAAAACAGAATCTATCTTATTTTGGATTAATTTTTGACTCTGGGGAATAAATTCTAAAATTCTTTCGCTAAAAAGCCCGGAACAAGCTTCTTTTCCAATTTTTTCTTTTTTTTCAAAAATCGTTACATCCTCTCCCCTCTTAGCCAATTTCCAGGCCAGATATAAACCATTGATTCCTGCTCCGATAATAGCAATTTTCATAAATCCAAAACCTAAAGCTCAAATGTCAAATCAAGCTCAAAGCTCAAAATCCAAAACTATTTTTTTGTCATTTGGATTTGGGATTTGATTTGTCATTTGGATTTTGACATTTGGATTTCTCATCTCTATTTTAAGTGGTTCTTTCTCTTGTTGTTTGGCAACGATGAAGCCTGCTGCAAAAGAAAGCAAAGAAATTAAAATAACACCAATGACTAATATTATATCTGCTTGATATTTTTTGACAAACTCTTTTATTTTTGCTAACATGGTATTATCACTATGGCAAAAACCAAATCTACTGGCGCAACTCGTTTAGGAAGGGATTCTTTACCTAAATATCTTGGAATCAAACTCTTTGAGGGCCAAATCGCCGAAATTGGTCAGATTTTGGTTCGCCAAAGGGGAACAAAATTCCTACCGGGAAAAAACGTCAAAAGAGCTGGCGATGATACTCTTTACGCCTTAAAAGAAGGGGTTGTTCGCTTTGGCACAAAAAGAAAAAAGGGATTTAATAACTCTCAAAGAATTGCCAAAATTGTCAATGTCGAACCTTAATAGCTGCTCTAATAAATTCTCTAAACAAAGGGTGGGGCCGCAATGGCCTCGATTTAAATTCTGGGTGGAATTGGCTGGCAATGAAAAAGGGATGATTTTTGAGCTCAATAATCTCAACCAGGTCTCTTTCGGGGTTAATCCCAGCCATAACCATTCCTTTAGCTTCTAAAACCTCCCTAAACTCATTATTTAGCTCGTAGCGGTGACGATGGCGTTCAGAGACATATTTAGTCCTCCCATAGGCTTTCCAGCTCCTGCTGCCTTTTTTTAGCTCACATTTGTAGCCCCCCAATCTCATTGTTCCGCCGTATTTTTTTTCTCGGATGAGAGCTTTTTGCTCAAGCATAACATCGATTACCGGATATTTTGTTTTTGGATTAAACTCAGTGGAATTAGCTCCTTTTAAACCGCAGATATTTCTGGCAAATTCAACAACTGCCAATTGCATTCCTAAACAAAGTCCCAGATAAGGGATTTTTTGTTTTCGACAAAATTCAATAGCTTTAATTTTCCCTTCAATCCCGCGACTGCCAAAACCACCGGGAACAATTATACCGTCGTATTTTTTTAATTCTTTAAGACTACGAGACCCGGACTCGTAGTTTTCGGCTGATAACCAAGAGATTTCTGGTTTTCTCTTATAATGCCAGGAGGCATGTTTTATTGCCTCGATTACCGAAATATAAGAATCCATTAAGGTAAAACTTCCGGTTTCAAAATATTTTCCGACTATTCCAATTTTAACTGGTTTTTTAGTTGATGTCTTTGTTGTTTTAATTAATTTTTCCCAATCTTTTAAGTTTTGTTTTTTGGCTCGCAATCCAAATTTTTTTAAAATTCTATTGCCCAAATTTTCTTTTTCAAAATTGATAGGAATTTCATAAATCGATTCGATATCAGGAGCGGAAATAACATCGTCCTCTTGGACATTGCAGAAAATTGAAATTTTTCTTTTTCTCGGCTTATCTAAGGGGAAAGAGGCCCGACCCAAAATAATGTCTGGTTGAATTCCGGCTTCATTTAATAGTCTGACCGCAGTTTGAGTGGGTTTTGTTTTCATTTCGCCAATCTTTTCAGGAATAGGTAAATAGGAAACTAAAATAAAAAGAACATTTTGGGGTTCTCTTAAATGTATCATTCTGGCTGCCTCCAAAAAAAGGAGGTTTTGATACTCACCTACTGTTCCTCCAATTTCAATCAAAACAAAAGCGGCCTTAGTTTTTCTAGCCGCCAGATTGATTCGACGAATGACCTCATTAGGAATATCAGGCACAACTTCAACGCATCTCCCCCCGTATTCAAGGTTTCTTTCTTTGTGAATTACGGTTTCATAAACTCGGCCGGTAGTAATATAATTTAAGGTACTTAGATTTTCATCTAAAAATCTTTCATAGTTACCCACATCCTGGTCGCATTCATCACCATCTTCGGTTACAAAAATTTCCCCATGTTCAATGGGGTTCATGGTTCCGGCATCGACATTGATATAAGGGTCAATTTTAACTGCTGTTACTTCAAAGCCCTTACTTTTTAGAATCCTGCCGATCGAAGCCACCGCCACCCCTTTACCGATACCAGACATTACACCGCCAGCCACAAAAATATATCGCGCCATAGCTATTTCTCTTCCACTACTATAACTTTTATTTCGGCTTCTAAATTATGCTCAAACTTAATTTTTACTGGGAATTCGCCCAGTTCTTTAATTGGCTCGGATAGGGCAATTTGTGTTTTTTTAATATCAAAACCAAGTTCTTTTAATTTCTCGGCGATTCTTTGAGCAGTGATTGACTCAAAAAGCTCATCCTGCTCGCCCACTTTTACAGGGATGATAATCTCCTGGTCATCAACAGCTGAGGCAATTTCCTGAACTTTCTTCAAATCTTCTTCAGCTTTTTTGGCTTCGATTTCTTTTTGGGTTGCTAACCACTGCAAAGCCTCCTCGGTGGCTGGCTTTGCCAAACCTTTTGGAATCAAAAAATTCCTGGCATAACCATCTGCCACCTCTTTTACATCGTATTTCTTTCCTAAATTTTCAACATCTTGTAATAAGACAACCCTCATATTAATCCATTTTATTACAGATTTTTAATTATTTCAATTGCCTTGTCTAATTGTGGGTCTTTTCCTTCCTCATAATCCTCCTCAGTCATTTCCACTTTAATATCAGGTTCTAACCCCTTATCAGTAATAAGTTCGCCTTTTGGAGTTAGCCATTTAGCTACGGTTATTTTTAGAGAGGAGCCCTCGCTTAATCTTTCTAATTCCTGAACTGAACCCTTGCCAAAAGACTTTTCTCCAATAAGTAATATATCACGATTATCCCGCAAGGCACCAGCTAAAATTTCTGAGCCCGAAGCTGACCCCTGGTTTATTAAAATCACCACTGGAAAACCAACTAAACTGGCATTACCTTGGGCTTTGTAAATGTTTCGCTCCTTTCTGGCACCAAAGTCTTCAATGACCACAATTTCTCCTCTTTTGAGGAACCAACCCGAAATCTCCTGGGCTACCTCCAAATAACCTCCGGGGTTATTTCTTAAATCTAAAATTATTTTTTGGCAGGGACTGGCTAAAATCTCAATTGCTGCTATTCTAAAATCGAAACTGGCTTTTTCTGAGAATTGGTAAAGTTTGAGATAAGCTATGTTCTCATTTTTAATTTCCCATTTTAGAGAGGGCACCTCAATCACCGCCCTTACTATTTTGATTTCTTTAGTTTTTTCCCATTCTTCTCGAAAAATGGTTAAAGTCACCTCGCTGCCTTTTGGTCCCCTGATTAAATTAACCGCTTCTTCGATGGTCATATCCATTGTTGGTTTATCATCTATTTTGATAATTTTATCGCCGGCTCGCAAACCCGCTCTTTGAGCCGGGGTACCTTCTAAGGGAGAGATGACTTGAAGCTGCCCCTTTCTGATATCAATTTCCATTCCTACCCCTTCAAAAGTTCCCTTAACATCTTCGATAAATCTTTTTGTTTCTTCTGGTTTTAAGAAAACAGTATAGGGGTCTTCCAAAGATTTTACCATTCCGGAAATTGCCCCATAAATTATTTTCTGGATATCAAATTTTCCTTTATCAACAAATTTCTCTTGTAATTTATGGTAAGCTTCCCAAAAAAGGGAAAAATCAATTTCCTCCGGCTGACAAATTTTACATTGGGTTTTTCCAAAATAAAAACCGAAGCCAGCACTAACTATAACAAGAATTATCAAAGAAATTGAAAGTAAAATTTTCTTGAACTTAAAAGTCATTAAATTAATATATCATATTTATATTAAAAATAAAGGCCTGTAAAGAAAACTTTACACGGGTCAGACCCGTGTAAAAATTACTCATTGAGTGAAGAAGAGGTAAATTTTTTCATTATTTCTCTTATTTTTTTCTTATACATTATCCAGCTTTCCACCCATTGCCGACAACCTTTTTCTTTATCCATTACTTCTAATAAAAATTTCCTTTCAGTAACTGAGGGGAAGTTATCTTTATCTAAATAATCAGGATAACTAGACCATTTATATCCTTCTAAAAATTTAATTATCTTTTTTGGATTTTCAACCCCTTTCTCTTTCCATCCTGGTTCAATGAGCTCTACTGGATTAGTGTGAATATAAGTAAAAACTACTCTTAATTGGTCATCGGTTTTAATATGGACAGCGTTAAATCTATCTTGAAAAAAATGGCCTCTAAGTTTTATTTCATATTTATTTTTAAAGTAGGCAGCGTAACCCGAAGCAATTTTTTGAACAAACTTACTGATTCCTCCATCTTCCAATTGTCTTACTAGTAAATGAATGTGATTTGGCATCAAACAAAAAGCCAAAACTTCTACGATTTGATCTCGACTATCCTTCCAAACTAATGCTTCTGGCACCTTCTTCTCTTTTGAGTTGACACGGGTCAGACCGGTGTCAACTTTATTTTTTTTCAAAGCCTCTTTAAATTTAGCCCGAGCTTTCCGGCGTTCTCTAATTTTGATTGGTTTTGTGGTATTACACTCATAGATATAAAAAATCCCTCGATAATAATCATCGACATCTCCAAAAAGCAATTCATTTCCTATCCTTCTCAACACAAGGTGATAAATCTTGCCATTAACAAATTGTCGAGGCCATCTCGGCATATTCTTTATTTTACACGGGTCTGACCCGTGTAATTTATTATTATAGCAAAAAATGAAATTGCCTAAATTAAAGGCAATTTTTTATTAATCCAGCCCGACAGAGAACTGTTTTTTTATTCTAATTCTTTTTCTACGTCTCTAATTTCCTTACTGATTGATTCTTCGGAGTTTTTCAGAGCTTTCTTTAAGTCTTCGCAGACCTCTCTTTCTTTTTCGGTAAAACCGGGTTGAGAATCCAAAAATTCAATTCTTTTTTCAATTTCTTTTCTTAATTCTTCGAAAGATGTCTGGACAATTTCTTTTACCTCTCTCGTTTCTTTCTTTAAGTTTTTTTTCGTTTGCCAGGTTCGGAAAATAAAGAATCCAAATATTAGAATTCCTAAAGTCAAAATCAAAACGAAAATTAAAACTAAGGTCTTAGAAGCAATTAAAATTGGCCCTAAAGCTATCCCGCTCAAAGAAATTGCAATGGTTTTGGGTTCGGTCAACTGACTTACTGCTCCCCTTTTATCTTGAGCCATAACTGATAAATAATACGTTCCGGGTTGAATTAATTCTTTTGTTGAGAAAAACCACTGTCCTTGACTATTGCTAAACGTTTTCCATTCTTTGATTTCTTTATCCTCTTTTTTTAGGGAAATCATAATCTCGACTTCAGGAAGGGTTGCCCCTTCAATATAAAACGTTTCCTCGCCGGCAACATATTTCTCTGGCCAGATATTTATTTCCGGGGTTTCAATAGGATCAATATCGAGAGAGGTTTTGGTCTGAACAATATTCTTTGCCTTATCTATTGCTCTTACTATGATTTTGTAGTTTCCGGGACGCAAAAGAGATGTAGGAAAAGGATTAATTTGAGCAAGCATCAAATCAATAAATTTTTCTTCTCCAATTTTAATTTTATATATATCAATTCCCGAAGTATCATCTTTTGTTTCAAAATATAAATTTGGTTTAGGGTTAGTAGAGTCTCCGGCATTATCAATTATTATTTCAAAAGGATATGGAGGATTAGTATCAACTTGAATACGATAATGAAAGGTTTCCCCCCAACCGCTTTCATCTTCTAATCTTAAATGAAAATACCAAATGCCATCGGGAATTAGGTCATAATTTTTAAAATTGAGCAAACCCTCAGAAACGGTGTCGGCTATGGTATCCGGGTTTTTATCAAAAACAAAACTCACTCCTTTTATATCTTTGATTAAACTCCATTGAAAGCGAGGGGTATTATTACTGTACCACTCGTTTTCATTAGGGTGAGTAGGAGAGAAAATTCGTGGCAAAGTAGTTGTTGCTTCTAAGCCAATTTTCTCCGGTTGGTAAATAAAATATTTTGCTCCTTTAATAAAAACTAAAATATTCGTTCCTTTGCCATCGTCGGCTAAAACCTTAGATTCGTCGAAAGAAAACAGCGCTTCCCCCTCTTTTTTTGCTTTGAAGTTAATAGTAATTACATTTCCTTTACCATTAAAGCCGGGGTGAGGCAGTCCACCAATGAAAGAAATTTCACCAGCCGAATTGGAAAAGGCGGGTGTTTTTGGCCAAAGAGAAAATATGGAGTTATCTTTTGAAATACTTAATACTTCTACTATATCTGGCGGAAAATAAATAGTAGTTTGAGCAGCATTAATGGGAAGGCCTGCGGTGTCTACCTCAAGCTCTACTGAAAAAGAATCTCCAACAATAAAACTTTCGCTTCCCGGAGAAAGAAAAAGTGAAGCTTCCTCAGCCTTAATTGCTGAAGGAAAAAACAGGGCTGAAATTACTAAGATTATCAAAAAATTGAAAATTGTAAATTGAAAATTCTTACTCATTTTTTGATTTTGCTTTTTTTGATTTTTTGATAGTAGTTTTCATTCTCCTGTGTATAATTTTCTTTTAATTTCTTCGCCATTTTGCTTTGCCTTT
>Ga0100380_10004903_pt1 | contig 13919 bp, 10 predicted proteins | sample CryGeymeta201504_FD_80417 | JGI IMG/M metagenome (GOLD analysis project Ga0100380, IMG submission 80417) | Groundwater microbial communities from Crystal Geyser aquifers in Utah, USA - Crystal Geyser metaG 2015-04 | ecosystem: Environmental > Aquatic > Deep subsurface > Groundwater | place... | reverse complement strand
CTGGGTCGACGAATCATGCAAGCCAACGATGAAGCCTGATCTATAGCACTCAAGGCTGGAGACCCATTTTTGTGGCACAAGATTAGCATTTTCGAGAGTAGGGACTCACTGTGCTGGTGCCATGGGACTATGGGCTGCACAGACAATTCTTGGATTAAGAAGTACTGCTAAAAAATGATTTTCTCTTCTTTCATACTAAACTAAATCAATCTGCTTATCGTGTCGCTCTCTCAGATCAAACTAGAGTTGCTGCTGATCAGTTATCAAGTGGATACCGCGAGAAAACACGCTCGAATCGACTCAATTAGCAGGCTGGCTATGCTACTGATATTTTTGATTTTGAGGATTGGAGTCGCGAGAGAAGGCCAAAGTACATTTGCGGCTGGCTCCAATTTCTTTCTCGTGCTCTGTTTTCGCCTCATCTGGTATCGTTGGCGCGAGGAATTGAAGAGGCCGCGGCGGACAAGATTCTCCTTTTAGGTAGAACATCCGTTGCGGTTTGGCGTCTTGAAGTCTACGCCAAGAAGATCAAGTTGAAGCGTTAGTGTGACCAAACATGGACGAACATAAACAGACAGTGCCAGCTTACAATCAACATACCATACATGTGAAACCAAGCATTGGCTCCATACTTGAGACCCTTTTCGGTGGCTAGTGCCTGATGGGTGGTTCGGCCATCCTTTGCATTCGGATCGTCATTCAAGACAGAGGGCCATAGCAATGCTCTTCCTCGCTTGGGCATGACAGTTATGTTCAGTTTATCAAAGTGCGTCCCGCCACCCGCTTCTACGTCATTTAAGTAAAGATACACGGTCAATATTCGAACCCCTTGTTGTCTGCAAAAAATGATAATGTCAAATTAGTGACGCCAGGCAAGATTGAAAACCAACGCACAATAACAACTTGCAATACTATATAGTACCTGTCTCTGTGGTGCACGATATAATCATGGTGCCTATTAGTAATTGAAAGAATGGTAGCGTATTCGTTAGCGATAGCATACATAATCAAACGTGTTAAGCAGACCCATCAATCTACAACTTACACATCATAGGCTTGACCCTCAGAATATCGCAGCAACTGAAGATGTTCGGAATTCGCCTCCTCTATTCCCGTAAGAGTGGACAACCGATGGACAACTCTCTGCGCCAAGGTATCGTTGTAGCATTCATGCTGACACCAGGCATTGGTCGATGTTCGGCGTTGATTTCTTTCTTTCTCATAAGTACCATCCGGCTTGAGTTTTCCTACTTCATGGCTGCGTTGGTATCCTTCTATCGCGCCCAACTCAATCAAGCGCTCCGCTTCCTCTGGCATCACGACATCTTCCATGGTGATCACCCAAGGGTCATTAGATAGTATTTGGACGGAATACAAGGATAGAAAGGGTTCCTGAGTCAGCCGCTCAAACATTTTATTCAAATCACCAGGAGCCCAAGCGGCAGGCGCATTAGGATCAATCGGACATCGCCCCTCAATAGTCAAATAGTCACAAGAATGGCAGGAGATGGGGCATTTCCTTTTCATGACTTTGGTTGTACGGCATGATTAGAACAATAAGTTGAGAACAAAGAAACAAAGCAAATTTATATACCACCTGCGATCAATTTAAGTCAAAAGTACTTACACTTTTCATTCTTCTCGCATTCACCTATCACTGCCCAGACTGTGCACAGCTCATGTTCATTCTTGCATATTTCATTGAGCTCTGGCTTGATCGTTTCAACGTAGGCAGTTGCTTCCTTTAATCGTCGGTTGGTCTGTGCCGCTGTGACTTGATAAACATCACTTTCAAGCGTCTGGTCAACTCCAGTATCCAAACATATACCACACGACTTTCGGCACTCCACAGTCATGAAATTGGGATTGTTTTCGCACTCGCCATTCTTGGCCCAATAAGGGCACTCGTTAAGACCAGGTTTGTTATCACTGCAATTATTGTTGGCCTTGTTGTTTTCTCGTCCCTGGTGCACCCCATCATTATCCGAGCAGATGCCACAAGATTTCTTGCATTCCTTGGTCATGAAATTGGGATTCTTCTCGCACTCGCCATTCCTGGCCCAGAATTGGCATTCATTTTCGGCTGGGTGGTTGTCATGACAGATACTAGCATTCTTCGCACTTTCATTGCTGCTGCAAGTTCCATCTTGTGTCGAGCTGGTAGCATCTTCCATCTTCACTAGTGTGCCCCAAAGGAAAAGTAATAGCATGACTGCTAGGATTCTAAAGTTTATCAACAGCCTGACCATCTTCGACTTAAAGCTATGTGGTACTACTGTATTAGATAATGATAAACCGATACGATTATGTTGTCATTCTCAATATCATCACCTACGTTCTCTCTACTACTAAATCATAATATTATTATGTCCTTCTTCCTTAGATTCGGATTAAGAGAGATTTTGTGTGAAAGTACAATAATATTATTATTAGTATCGCGGATACGTTTAAATAAGGATAAGGTTAATATCCGATGAAGCGCTGAGAGGTGAGCGGTTGCACCTGTGCTAGCTAGCTAGAGTACGTGCAAGACGATAGTACATCCTAATAATAATATGAATCCACGCTAATTATATAAGCGACGCATCAAGGCTGAAAACGTAATCCTTGTGTCAAAGAAATACAAAACCTGCCTATCTCCGACCCTTTCGCTTTCCAGCAGACTTGCTTCGTCCTCTTCCGCCGTTGCCCTGACTTCCGGCACGGATCAACGCCGACAACACCATCTTGTCTACAACAGGCTTGACATCCTTGTAATATCCAACACCCTGTTTCCCAGCTCGGAAAACATATCCTGTCTTACTACCCTTGAACTTTTTCGACGCTACATACTCTGGATTTTCTTTTTCAATTTTCTTCTTGGCTTCCTTCTTGGTGGGGGGTTCTTCTGCCTTTTCCTTGCGGCGCTTCTTTTCCTCGGTCTTTTGATTTTTTAGTATCGATTCTTCCACAACGGCATCCTTTGTTGCTGCCTTTTTGTTTTCTTGAACTGATATCTCCGTCTTTGTCTTCTTTTTGTCAGACTTTGACTTTTCAGTTGTCGCTTCAATCTTTTCCGATGATTCTTTCTTTTGTTTTTTGAGAGCACGAATGAGAGGACTCTTCCCGACCAATTCTCGTTTCTTTTTAGATTCATCCTTCTTGCTGTCATCATTGTCGTTCTTTTCTCCGGTATCATCTTCTTTCTTTGTGTCCTTAAAGGTTGGAGCCAGACCCGCCGACTTGGCAATCTCCAACAACTCTTCCGGCAACTTGTTATAAAAAGGTAGCGACGTACTCTCGGGTGTCTTTACAGCAATGTTGCGAATATTAGCCCATTTACGAGGAATCTTATCGACGGCATGCTCGGCAATGGCCAGAATGTTTTCCACTAATTTATCTTCCGGCATGCCAGTGTTTCCAGCTCTGATGGTCGTCGGAATGATAATGCCATAATTAATCAGTGGTGAATTCACACAAAAAAGGTCAGTTTTTACAAGTCCATGTACTACGAGATGAACACAACTTGTTTCAAATCAACATCAGCATTTGAATACTCACTTGACCGTAATAGACGTCCCTCGCGAAACGGTCATGTACGTTGCCGACAAATTCTTTTGAATGGCAAAGGGCAAGGCTTCCTTCCGTGTGATGCAAATGGGCAATGGCAATTTTTTGGCCTTGACAAAATCTTTTCCCAGGGCCGCCGTGAGCATGGGCAGAATGCGATCATCGGCCATAAATATATCGTACTTTTGCAAGAGTTCCCGACGTTGTTGAAAGCGAGAATGCTTCTTCCGGAGGGAATCCAGTGTCAAAACTTTCTTGACGCATCCCATGTGTTCCGAAAACTTTTCAATGAATTCCTTAACGGACGCCTTGGCAGAATCTTTGACAATCAGACAGACGCTGGGTTCTTCGAGGCCCTCGTCGTCACCTGCTTTGTCCTCTTCGTGGTGGACTTGTACGATGGGGTTGGGAATGAGGATACGAATGGGCTTCAGTGAAGCATTCTGGGGAGGAATTTCCAATCCAAATTGGACTTGGATGGGACGATCATTTCCCAAAAGGGATAATTTAGAACCATCTTGTTCCTTTTTCGATGACTGGTCATTGTTGTGCTTGATCAAGGCAGCCACAGCTTTGGTGATGAGGCCGCGATCGACGCGGGATTCTGGCTTGTGGCGTTTCGCTTCTTTTGGCTTCAAGTCTTTCTTCTCCTTACTGGGGCTCTTGCTACGCGCCGATTTAGCTTTTGCTACCACCATTCTTCTTTAGTTTCGTTTGTAATATACTCCTGTGAGCTATTGAACTAGCTACTCTGCTACTAGCTTGAATTATAGTTTCAAAAAAGAAAGTGATGAGCTCGAAACATGAAAATTTAATGTGAATTATTTTGATTTTGTTGGTGTGAGAAAACTTTTGTTGGTTGTGGAGAAGCTTTTTAATCATGAGTATTCGTGATTGATACTATCCACAGACCCCAGACTGTACAAAGACACCTGGTCGCGTCGTACTGTAAGCAGGTTCGACCGGCTTTTTTTTTTTCAGCGATGGATACAACATGATTATTTTTTGTTCTTTTTTGTCTTGCTCATCGGATCATTGGATAATCATCCACCGTCGCTATTATTATTATTTTTTCCACTTCTCTACTCGACCCGTTAGATCCTCTGACCTCTCACAACGGCCATTAAACCCAAGAAAGCGAAAAAATGGAGGCACAAGCCTGCGAAAATTTCCATGACAGGACCCGGCCTCTGCACGATGATGCCAACGTACCCTTCTCTTATACGCATCAAGATGATTTGCCGGTCGGTATGAGACCGGCTCTTGCTACACTCACTCTCCTGACTATATTGATTTTATATTTAATTTGCAAAAACGAAGTTTTTGACAATTGATTGATTGAACAAACAACAAACAATATAGATTGAATAATGACAGATCGAATGGATCTTTGGTTGTCTTCAAGGTGGTGGTATTTCAAACAGAACATCAAGCTTAGTATTTTTGTTCTAGTTTGATACCAAAGTGATTATGCCGATGAAATAATGCCTAAATGCAGATGACAGTGTCTGGAAGGCAAAGAACAAAAGTAATACTCTTGGACACACAAAAAGCTGAGGAATGCGATATTCCATGAATCGAAATGACGGGAAACACTTCGCACAGCGCATTTGATGGTGCAGGTAGCACTTTATGATCGACATATGCTCTCTTATCTCTGGAAGGCAAAACTTTCTATGGGATCATCGACTGATTTTGTTTGCAAAAGCCGATAAAAAAAGTTGGGCTCCGTCACTCCAAGAACGTATCTATCGTCTTTTGCATTGACATCAGTGGAGGGTCAACGCCCATGTCCTTTCCTGACACTACACGATCCCTTCAAACTTCAAACAGAGATATGATGCTCCTCCCAGATGTGCATATACTGTACAGCCGTCGATGATCAAGATTTGCTCACAAAAGATGGAGAGCTCTCAGTCTGCAATTTCTGGCTGCCATGGAAATATCCAGTGGCAGTGACTAACTTTTTCATCCGAATGAGGGCTCATGCAATAGCGCACAATAGAAACGTCCGCGAACGCAAGTATAATTGACTAATCACAACTTCTTCTAAACTACAGAATGTTTTTACTGGTAGTCAACAGTCTCCATGACTGTGAACCGTCGTGTTTTTTCTTCTTTTTATAGTGATATCAACATATCTTGTCAAGGACCGTGCTTGATATATTACGTGCTTGGACCAACAATTGCTCCGACAATAGCAACTCAGTAACATCCCTGCCATTCTTCAAGCCCTTTCCAAACTCCTTGGTGTCGTCAATTTTGACGTCTTTAATCGTGGAAAGGACTTTCCAAGAAATTGCCTTGAGAGCTTTGTAGGCATGACTTGCTCGATTTGATAATCCCCTGAGTCTGGAGGAATTCTCCCTCGGCTTTCGATCAAGATCGATGTGGTATGTTCTTCCCTCACGGTCGATGATCAGTTGAAAGTCATATGCTATCCATTCTTCTTGCCTTAGAACCTTTTTCAGAATCTCAGCTTCCTTTTGCAGATTGTGAAAAAATGCAAACTTGTCAGGAATGGCAGCCGCAAAGTCTGGGAATTTTCGCCGGCATCTTTTATTTCGCCGAGAAGTAAAGCCCCATTCAAGCGTTTTGCTTGGTAATATTTTGACACGCTGTATTTGAAAGGTAGGGAGCGACTTTAATTTTCTTTTGGAAGTAATCAGCTTGACCTTTTCCAGTCTTTTTTTAAACTCTTCAATCGAAACCTTATGGTAAGACTTTTTTTCTACTTTCGACAAGATTGCCTTTTGTGTGTAATTGACGAGTCGCCGGGATACTGGTATCCTCTCTGGTTTAGAATCATACAAGTGATGGAGACCGTGCTTGGTCTTCAAGTATTTTGCTAACTCCCACCCCATTGTTAAGTTGGCATTCTCGTCAAATGCAACCAAATAGCCATATCCGTATGTTTCCTCCGCATTGCTACTGACGTGTTTCCCTTTCTTAACGTTCGTCCCGGTTGCAATGCTAAGATTGACTGGCTTGGATCGAAAAAAACATTTGCTGAAGCCACACGTTCCCAGTACGGATGGTTCTATCCAATCCCAATCGAAAGTTTTCGGTTTTGTTTTCGTTTTCCTCGATGATCGTTCTGTTTTGGCTTCTTCGCGTTTGGATTCCTCTTTAAACGTGAGTTGTTGCTTGACCAAGCGTCCATTCAGTCCTTTAATGTAGACTTCGTTGGCTCTCAAAGTGAATTCACCCGTTGCTTGGTCGGACTGTTGGGAATCTTCCAAGAACCCCAGGTCCGCCATATCGTATATGTGGCGTATTCGTGCTATCATTGTCCCAAAAATAAGTAGGCAGAGTACATGACGCCAGTTATGTCTTCGCCAAGATGTTGCTTTCGACAAAAATATACGAGTCATTATCTATTTTATACTTTAACTTTGTATTAATCTCTCAACTGTTGCCGCTTCTTTAATCGGCTGTGTCGCTTGTCGCCCACTGTTCGACCTCGCCTTGTCGCCTACAGTAATACTTTTTATCTGGGTTGTCGTAAGCCAATAAATAACTCTCAAGAAGAAGGTATACTTCGGAAGACTTCCCTTGGCTACGAACAGCATGTGTCATGCACATGCATGCGAGCATGTAAGAATACAATTAATAATTACTCCGAGTAATTGACTATTAAAAGCTAGCTAGTAGTAGGAGTAGATAGCCAGATGTTCGGCGTTGAGGATATTAATTTCTAAAGCAAACTATAGGTGAACTGGCACGTTTCAATGTCAATATCAACATGCACATGCACCATGACTCAGGCAAGTAGACTACATTCATCAATACCGTACTCGGCCCCTCCTCGCCTAGTATGGCTGGTAGTACTGAATCTACTAAAAGCAAAAGTACCAATCGGTTGCTGGCTGTACTGGATGCCCGAAGGTTTTGTTGCTACCAGGTACTACTCTAGCTAGTAGTATGTACTAGCTAGCTAGGGTCTAGTAGTCACTTAATCCAAGAGTATCCATACACATGACCAAACAACAAGCCCCAACACGCTTTATCTTTCCATGTATGTTGAGACTGCTCAAAAGCGAGGGTGCGGCAGATTTCACATTGATTGTTTGGTTTGGCAATAAAGGGGAAAGAACCTCTTCCAAAATTTGAATCTTTTCACACAAGAAAAACGCAAAACCATATTATTATTACTATATTTTACCAGCGGGGGGCTGTGGGCTTTTTGGAGGACTTTCAGTGCAAAAGAATTGCTTTGAAAGTGTTTACAAGCTTCGTTGCTTGTCCATGATACGAAAAGAACATCAGTTTTGTATTGCTAGTGTAGCAGTAGCTGCTACTAGAGGGTGGTGGAACAATTGTCCTCAAATAATACTCCTGATAACGAATTCTATTTTTATCTGGCGCGCAGCCTTGCTTTTAGTACTCGGCACGAGCTGCTAGCTAGACTACTACTTTAGTACTGGTACCAGTGTACTGCTTCGCTACTCGCCGAGTAGACTGGACTACTAGTCTAGCTAGGTAATGGGAGTGTTTATGATGATGGTGTATGTGGAATGTGACTGTAGGTCTCACATTTTTATTAGGGTTAGTTGTAATTGTGTTGAAAAGAAGCATCCGAAGATAACCCGATAACGAACACACAACTTTTTGACTGCGGCGCTGGTGTGATTGCACAATAAGTTCTTTTAAGCTACAGTGGCTAAACAGGATATAAAACTGAACTTGATTGAAGCGCGTCTACTTACCTAATAACGTAATGTTTGCAGAAGAGCTCACGGGCAGCGCTACTCGCAAGCGACAGGATGAGGCGCGAGCACGCAGAAGGCAATTATTGAAAGAGAAGCAGAAGAAGGAAGCCGCTGCCAAGAATGCTACCGATGATGTAGCAGCCAGTACAGCCTCAGTTTCTACAGCGGCTGCAACGACAACGGCTGCCACTGTCATTTCTGGTGCTACGGTCGATGTGACTTTATCTTCGCCTTTGTTGGATAATTCTCCACCGACAACCGAATTTAGTGGTAAATCTGCCGCCGTGGCAAACGCCGCCAGGCAACGCCAGCTGCGACAAACCAATCAGCTTCAAACCAAATCGTCCCAGAAAATCCAGTCCTTCTATCGTGCATATCGATCGAACCGAGATTTGCTAAATCATTACTCGCGTCTTTTGACCAAGACATGCCAAGATTTGGGAAAACTGAAAAGCCTCTTGAATAAGAAAAATCCCGACAGTCCCTTTGTTCCTCCTCCCGCCACGACGACAGCTTTGGTCCGACAACTCTTCTTTCTCACTCACCGCATTCCCTATCATCGAAAGATTACTACTACTACTGCTGCTGCTGCTGCTGTTGCGTGCAACAACACCAAAAGTGATGATATTCAGTTGAGAAACCATCGCGGGCTGTATTCCAATGTGCAACAAATATTGGAATTGTGTGTAATTCCGGGACTTCAGAGCCAGGACGACAATATGAACCCTCTGTTACCGTGGCTAGAGGAGTCCACTCAAGGCACCTACCGATTAAAGCGCTTCATGAGAATTTGTCTCAAGGTAGCCACGACTCCAAATGCGGTCGTATCCTGTGTTTCGGCGGTCGGACAATTTCTGTCCCTCACGTTGAATTTGAATCAGCAACATCCTTTGACTTCCACAGCTAAAAGTATTATTGTCCCTCGTTGTCAATCTTGGTTGCTTGTGGATGCGAGCAAACTTACTCCGACCGATATCGACAAACAAACGTCGGAAGAGACGACGATGGATCTGTTCCAGACACTCCGCCACCTCTTGTTGTTTACGATTGGAGGCGCTCAACCCATTCCTCCTACATCGATTACCCTTCGTGAACGGTGCATATCCGCAAACGAAAGAGCTCATGCAGATGTTTTCTTTCAACTTGTTGTCCAGTGTGTCACCCAAACCAACGTTCATACTGACCAGCGGCGACAATTGGAGGCGAGATTCGTTGCCGAAATCTTGTCCGTTCCCCTTTTGACGTGGAAGCTGTCGTCTCAATCTATTGCAAAATTGCTATCAACAACAATACTTCCGGGACATTCAACGCTGGCAAGATCGAGCAGCGGACAGATCATTCTTCTTGTGTCCATGGTGGCATCGTTTATCGAGCTGAACAAACAATCCTTGTCCGAGGTTGACATTGGGTTGCTTCTGCCTGTCGTGGATCTGCCAATGACGCAATGTCCTGCCACCAATACACAAGTACTTCTGGCAAACTTGGTGGCCCTGGGGCGAGTGTGCCCAGCACTTAATGGATCTGATCGCTCCAAAGTTGATTTCCTTTCTGCCGCTACCTTTTATCAATTCTTGGCCACGTTATTGGATGTTGTGCCTCTGGGAACCTATCTCTCGCGCGATTCCGCAGTAGAGTGGGTAACAGATGGAAAGGGACACCATACAGCCGTTGTCTTGTCGCCCGTAATTCTGGATCAATGCAAAGTGTTATTAGTAGAGTCCTTTGTCCGGAATTTGTTTGGGTGTGCCATTGATAGTGGTCTTCTGAAAACTGAAAGCATTCTTGCAAGTAAAAATGAAAAAGATAAGAAGCATGAAGCAGATTTGAGAGAAACAGCAGGGGCCACTGCGGCCAGTATGGCAGCTCAAGAGGCTCGGGTTGAAAGGAAACGATGGCTTACATCGAAATGGGCTGGCAAGCTCAAAAAGGGAATGACTGAAATATTGACGTCATCGAAGGCAGATCCGAGGGAAAAAACTAACTATGGAGAAGTCGGCAATGGTATGCTGATTGAAACGTCAAGTATGTCAAAGCAACTTGCGAGTGGAGCGACGGTTGTCAAGCAGGCCAGCACAGAATCTCCTTGCAGGGAAAATTCAGCCAAGGCTGGCGCCCCTTACAGTCCCGTCCTATTATTTGCCCTTACTCGCGCGTATACCACTGTACTTGCGCGATGGGGAGGGGGTGGCAAAGATGACATTGTATCCCGCTCGGAAAGTCGCAAAAATGATATCGCGACCAGTAGGCCGGATCCACGCGCCCTAGCACTATTGAATGTGCTTTGTTTTTCGACCGAAGTAGTTCGAACAAGTTGGGGCTTGATCCAAGGCGACAAAGATCTGGCCTCTGAACTTTCAGCGAATGTGATTGATAGAAGTAGATCATCGATTCGGTCATTAGCAGTTCGGCCATCTTTTACTACGTACAAAGATGGCAGGATGGAGAATGACGCTGCTGTGCTCCTGTACATGTTTGTGGCAACTCTCTCTCACACATTGATCATTACAGACGATGCCGAGATTTATGAATTTGACAAGCCTCTTCCAATCCATCAGCTTAGGCGATGCATTCAATTACTGAAGAAGTTTCTGTGTCGCGCTTGCAATGTGGGCGGGGGCGCCTTGGTAGACAAGACTACGAATCCTTTTGGCTTATCCCTGGTATCCTCGTCGGCCAAAGTTATGCGTGATTTGTACGACCGATCGTCCAGAAAACCTCTTTGTGTTCCAAAGCTGTGGTTAGTGGAAGATTTGATGGTCAAAGAGATCGGAGCCTGCAAAACACACGCAGACTACGTCGCGTTGCTGTCGAAACCAGTACTGCGCGTCTGCCCCTTTCTGGTCGCCTTCAAACGACGCCTGAAACTTTTCGAAAGAATTGTGACCACCAGTAGAATTGAAGAGCAAGGAGAGAACAGTCCCAATCCTTTCCACTCCAATCCGCTGAAACCGGGGATACCTGTGCAGATCATGCGTGGTCGTGTGCTTGAAGATGGCTTGGCAACCCTGAACAAGCTCGGGCCCAACTTGAGACATCGGATCAATGTTCAATATTTGAACGAGGCAGGTGCTCGAGAGTCTGGTATTGATGCAGGTGGATTGTTTAAAGAGTTCTGGACGGACCTCTGTGCGATTGCCTTTAATCCAAACTATGCTTTGTTTCGTGTCACCGACGATGACCAGAACTGTATGTATCCAAACCCATCCAGCGGCGCAGCTCATGGAAGAGACACACACATTATCCTCTTCGAATTTCTTGGTCGTATTCTTGGGAAGGCAATGTACGAGGGAATTACGATTTCGCCCCAGTTTTCGCACTTCTTCTTGTCATTCCTTCGAGGCGATTACAATTATTTGCACATGCTGCCCGATTTGAGCTCTGTAGACGCCCAGCTGTACAATAATCTCATGTTTCTCAAGACCTTCGACGGCGACGCAGAGGATCTTTGTCTTACATTCTCAATTTCTAACGACGACTTTGGAGGAAACAGGGAGATCGATCTCATTCCAAATGGCTCGAATGTTGAAGTAACGAACTCTAACAAGCTGCGGTATATTGGTAAGTGACACCAGCCCTTTAGTGTATGTTATTGCAAAGTAATGTTGGGTCTCACTTGTTTTCTGATCTCTCTGCCATCGATAGGATTAGTTGCAAAATACTATGTTGTCGATCGTGTGAAGGAACAGTCCGAGGCGTTTACCAGGGGCCTATGGGACGTAATCGAGAAGTCGTGGCTTCGTCTATTCAATGAACCTGAATTGCAAGTCCTGATAAGTGGCGCAACTGGAGGTGCCCTCGACGTTGAGGACATGCGCGCGAACTGTCGCTATGTTGGAGGGTACACCGGCATTGAACGCACCATCAGCCGCTTCTGGAGTGTGGTGGCCTCCTTGACTCCCAAGCAGCAGGCTGATTTGCTACGATTCGTCACTTCCTGCGAACGGCCTCCTCCATTGGGCTTTGGTTCGCTGAATCCTCCGTTTACGATCCAGCGCGTCGGAAGTGAGTAGAACTATTATGCTGTTTTTGTTGTTTTTCTGAGCTGGTTATGTAGATTGAGCACTCACATAACGAATACTTTTTTTGCCCCGCAGTCATTCGCGACGGCGAGAGATTGCCCACTGCATCCACTTGTTTCAACGTCTTGAAACTTCCAACATACAGCAGCGAGAAGGTTATGAAAGAGAGATTGATCTATGCAATTGAGAGCGGCGCTGGATTCGAGCTTTCGTAGTTCGTTTGAGTTACAGTTTTATATAGATTTGCAAGCCGCCATCATCTTTGACCGAATCAATTCTGTAGATTTATAAGGACAATAAGAATTTTTTATCATAGCTTGTCAAAAAACAGATGACAAAATCACTGCGGAACATATTGTGTAGCAAATTCAAATTCAGTAGTTTTCGATGGACAAGAACTGTGCCCATGGTGAAAAGATGACGTTCACTACGAAACTGAGACCACTATTCTTATACTAACAAAAAACTTGCCTAGCAGGCACAGTCACAACCGCAAATCGATTCGGTGCAATCAAAGTTCAAACCGCTGACAGCACATAATTCCTCAGGAATCTCCCCGGTCAACAATGGGTTTCCGCTGATGTTGAAGACAATTAATGTGTCATTGGAGCCAAGTCCTGACAAACTAGCTGGCAAGGCCCCAGTAAGCTGATTGTCCTGGAGCCAAAGCTCTTCCAAAACAGAGAGTTCTCCAATATCAGCAGGAATATGTCCAGTCAGCAAGTTGCCACTCAATATCAACCAAGTTACGTTCGCCATCTGGGTGAGTTCGGCAGGAATTGAGGACGTCAGCTGGTTGTTTCTCATGTTGAGTCGCTGCATACTTGTCAGCTTTCCGAATTGGGAAGGGATGGCGCCTCCAAGGGCATTTTGACGCAAAAAGAGCTGTTCCATGGCTGTCAACATACCCAGCTCTGTGGGAATGGTTCCAGTGATTTCTGAATTTAAATGGAGGTACAACCAAATAAGATTTCTAAGCCGTCCCAATTCTGTCGGGATCGTTTGGGAGAACAAGTTCTCGCTCAAGAGCAGATATTCAAGAGCCGAGAGCTGTGCCAGCTCTGTTGGAATCGTTCCGGTCATCTACAGAAGCAAGAAAAACAAATAATCAAAATAAGCACGGGGCAAGAAGAAGGCGACTTTTGCTGCACTGACATGGGGATGCATTGCAATTGAACCCAGCGTGACTTACCCTGTTTTGATTGACGTAAAACCAAACCAAGTTAGACAATGCACCGATCTCTGTTGGCAATGTTGAGCTAAGGAAGTTGTTGCTCAACAACAATTCTTTGAGATTTGTCAACTGTGCAAATTCATTGGGAAAAGTCCCGGTCAAGAAGTTGTCAATGGCTGACAAGGTCGTCAGCTTGGTCATGAGTCCAATTTCAGTTGGCAACTGTGTCAACTGGTTGTCTCCGAGAAAGAGTTCTTCCAAGGCAAGCAATCTACCAACTTCACTAGGAACAGCACCCATGAACTTATTCTGTTCAAAATGCATCAATTGTAATCGCACGAGATTACCCAACTCACTTGGAATTCCGCCACTGAGCTGATTGGCCCTCAACTTGAGACTGGTCAGTTGCTCAAGAAGTCCGAGTTGGGTCGGAACAGCACCCGTCAATGCATGACCATCAAGATG
>Ga0100380_10004892_pt1 | contig 13934 bp, 9 predicted proteins | sample CryGeymeta201504_FD_80417 | JGI IMG/M metagenome (GOLD analysis project Ga0100380, IMG submission 80417) | Groundwater microbial communities from Crystal Geyser aquifers in Utah, USA - Crystal Geyser metaG 2015-04 | ecosystem: Environmental > Aquatic > Deep subsurface > Groundwater | place: USA... | reverse complement strand
GTGATTTTAACCGAGTTAACAATGTTTTCAGATGTTCTAGTTGTTACTAAATAAACACCAGAAGCGGTATTTAAATTCATTCTAGAGTTTTCAAGGATTTTTTCATTTAAAACAATTTTTCCTTGCATATCTGTAACTCTTACTTGTGCAGCAGACGTTACATTTTCAATAACCAAGAATTGCTCACTTGTATAAATTTTAGTCGATTCAACAATGTTTTCCTCACCTACGCCAAGTGGCCAGTTGTCTGGATTGTTCACATCAAATTCATCAACAAGCGTAAATGTGGCGCACGCTTCATCATTTGCCGGGTTATCATCTGCATCTACAAATGAAACACAAACATTATAAGTTCCTGAATCTTGGGGTACTGATGGTATGACCGCTGTGTTTGTAATATCTAGATTCAATGACGCTCCTGGAGCCCATGTGGAAGACATAGAGGCAGTAGCATTGAGAACTTCACCATCTAATGAAATTTCAAAACTGAAAGCAGATCCTAAAGTATATTGCATGTTACCAACATTCTCAATTGTCAAAGTCATATCCTCGATTGGAGGAGGGGTATTATTTCCATTATCAATATCAAAACCATCAAGGTTGTTAGGAACATTAATGACAAGAGCTGTTGCCGCTACATCAGGATTCGCAGTAGTTGAAACTGTATAAGATCGACAAAAAGCATTATTTAAAGTATCTGTCTCAGTTGAATCTAACGAGACAACCATACAAACATTTTGTATAGTTATCGAAGCATCAAAAACATAAGGTGCAGAAGTGAAGTAAGTGATACTGTCACCTGGGGCTAAATCTGCAGCGAGAGTTACAGTGTTAGGTCCTACCAAAATAGTTGTACCATTTCTCACTGCAGCACGTTCAAAAGATTGACCAGTAGCAATCACATTTGTTCCAACGTTTTTAATAGTATAGCTAATAGTAGCATTGTGTCCTGGAGGAACTTGATAGTTAGGTGCGCCAGTAGAAGATAAGGACATGGCCGTAACCGCAAGGTCAAATTGACCAAATGCAGTTGAAGACAAAACTGCTAGCGCAGCCATTGAAAATAATCGAGTAAAAGTTTTCATTTCGATAATAATTGATTTAGTGATTTCTATTCGAGACGCAAATCTAAGGTAAAGGGTGAAAATTAATTAAGAAAAAAAGGAGACTCAGAAATAAGCCTCCTTTTTTGGAATGTTAAGATTTAAAATTTCTCATAACTTCTAGAATCATCTAGAAGCATCAATTCCATGATCAATATTTGATTATACTTTTCTTTCATTTGGATTTTGAAATTTATGTAGGACTCTCTGCTCGAAAAGGATTTTGAATCGTGCTCTAGAAGTTGACCGTTAACCGAAAATACTCTGAGTGATTGAATTTCATCGGTGCTAAAATCTTCAGCTAGGGTCTCAAATGATGTTTTACAAGCCGATGAATAATTGAATGTGAATGGAAAGCATGGTCCACAATTGCCTACATTACTCGTGAAACAAATCTGCATATTATAAAAACCATCAGCAGGCGGCACAAAGCCACCAGTGTTGTACACATTATTAGTTGCGTTGTCAATGAAAAAGAATGAGCCAGGAGTTCCAATGAATCCAATGAATCCAGTGAAAGGATTTAGTGGAACGTCACTCAAGCAGTAATTTTGATTTTCCCATGTCGATTCACGACAGTCAACGAATTGTAACGGAAATTCATCAAGATATCTACACCCGTTTCCATCAATATAATCATAAGTAAGTAGAGCTGGACTCTGACAGTTAAGCCAAGGGTCAAATGTTTGAGAAGGTGCGGAACCGACTACTCCGCTACCCGACCATGTGCCGTTAAATCCTCCTAAGTTTGGCAATGAGTGACTAGAGCTTGAGAAATCCCAACAAAAATTATTGTCAGGTGCAAAATTGAGAGAATAGGTTTCTTTTTCAAAGCAGCTAATGTTTATTGAGGCCACTCTTGTACAACCTTCCTCGTTTTGAAAATAGAAATAATATGTTCCAGGCTCGGTGATATTTAAAGACAAGTTGTTCGTAGGAAGTGTATTTGTGTTCTCATAATTGTGAAGTGCATTGGTTGTCCAAGACGTTCCGTTCATCATGTTGACTCCAAATAAGTTAATATTCCAAGTGTAGTTGAACGATCCTTTGTCGCAACATACTTCAACTGTTTGAGGCTCCGCAAGTGGCTCCGAACAGCAAATAGCGTCTTGAATTACTCCCCATCCTTCATATTGAAATGTATATTCCTCTTGTTCTAGAACGAGGTCATAAATAGGTATATTGATATTCATGTATCCTATAGAGTTGTCACCGGGTATCAAGTTCAAGGGGCTTTCATCAGAACAGAAGGTTCCAAAATCCGCATTTATCTTTGTGATAAAGGGTCTTAGGCGCGCGTCTACAGTTGCAAACCCTCCTGATGAAGGTAGGTTAAATGAGGTTACATCTGAATTTCCAAAAGTTAATATGGAATTATCCATAAGAAATTTAAGATTAGATATATAACCATTTTGAGCGCTAAGCTCAAAACCGTCAAGAACGGTTAAGCTATTATCTAAAATAGTTACCATTTTTTGTGGTGCGGAACTAAATGGGTTCAGGTTACCGGCAATGACAAGATTTCCATTGAAATCTCTCAGACTTTTAACAGAATAATTATTTATTTTTTTTGAGTTGGCTACAGTAGCTAAATGTTGACCAAAAGTGTTATCATAGATCCATTTAAATATTTGTGATGAAGGTCCGTTTGCGAGTAATATTCCGGAATGAATAAATTGTTCGTTCCCATTTTGATCATACCCTGAAGGAATGATAGGGTATTGAAAACTGTATTTAGATCTGAGTTCAAATATTGGATTCAGATCGGAATCTAACCTTAGAAGAACTCCAACGCTTTTATCAGGTGCTGCACTGATTTGCGAATAGCTTAAAAAGAATCCCGCATCACCTTCTAACTTTTGAATGAAATTTGGAATCATGTTATCAAATTTATCAGCCGATTTCTTGTAGTGTCTTACGTTTATCAAAGTCCCGTCTGCTTTAAATTTCAATAAAGCTGGGTCGTATTCAATATTTCCAGTGGCTGTGCCATAAGTAGACGTAACCAAGATTATAAATTCTCCTCCTTCTAAAAACTGAATATCACCTACAAACGGGAAAAATAGATCAACCTGCATTGGATTAGGAAAATTTGTGGCAGTAATCAAATTCGAAAAAATAATATTTCCCTGTTGATCACGCTTTCTGATAACCAGCTCATTTTGGTTATTTAGACCGTAAGTCACAATTGAATTATCAGAAGGGTCATAGCCTATGCGTCTGTGCATAAGGTCTTCACTCGGAGGGCTTCCAGCCACGACTGTATTAGGGATAAAGCTTTTGATGCTAAAAGGATCGACAAAAGAGCTCGGCATTTGTGATTGATTTAATAATATTGTTCCATCATTCGCATGCTCCGTTATTACACAGAACCTGCGGAGTTCATTATTGAAATTCCAAAAGAGACCACCGGTAAATGATAGAAAAGTTCCATCTGATTTTTCAACAATATCATAACAATCTTCGAAAAAATTGTTACTCAATTGAACAGTATTTGCAGTGAAAGATGGGGCAATCGAAAACTCTTCTTCAAATGCTAACTGAGCGATGGATGTCGAATTGATAGAGAATAGAGTTAGGAAAATTAATTGTTTCATAATGTTTATTGTTTAAAGCGTAATTATAAAATATTTTTTGAATAAACAAATTACAGTTCAGAACCGCATTGCATGCAAAAGTTAGAACTAGGTAAATGCCCAGTGCGGCCGCAGTTGTGGCAATGGGTGGCTTCTAACCTAATGGCATGGGGGTTGTCTACTTTGCTATTATTAGAATCCTTAAACATTTCAACCCCAACAATTCCTGTGGGCACAGCAATGATTCCGTAACCCAAAATCATCAAAATCACAGAAAAAAATTGCCCTAAGTCGGTATGAGGATGAATATCTCCAAAACCAACGGTGGTTAATGTAACAATGGCCCAATAGATACTTCTTGGAATACTTGTAAACCCATTTTCACCGCCTTCTACAAGATACATGATGGTGCCCATGATTACTGCAATATTGAAAACGGCAAACAGAAACACGCCAATTTTTGTTCTACTAGCCTTTAACGAAAGCCAAAGGGCATCGGCCTCGCGCATAGATCGCCCTAGTTTTAGTACTCTAAACACGCGCATCAGTCTGAATATGCGAATGATCATCAAGTATTGCGAAGAGGTGATGACAAGTTCTAAATACGTTGGCAGCACTGATAGAAAGTCAACAATTCCATAAAAACTGGTTAAATAACCTGTTGCTTTTCTGGCGGTCCAAATTCTTAAGATGAATTCGATAGTAAAGATTACTGTGAAGAATATTTCGCTTGTTTCAAACCAAATGGTGTAAGCATCTCTTAGCTCTTTTACGCTTTCGAGCATCACGATAAGTGTGCTGAACAATATAGCCCAAAGCAGCGCGATGTCAAAGTTTTTGCCTGCACGTGTGTCTGCTTCAAAAATGATGATGTAAAGTCGCTCTCTTAAGCTTGCCATTTTATCCTTCGTTGCTTCGCTCATCATTCAAAAAGATAAATTGCAAGATATTGCAACCCATTTGCAAGGCTTTGTTTCTCAGTTCGGTTGGGTCATTGTGAATGCGCTGATCTTCCCAGCCATCTCCCAAATCACTTTCGTAGGTATACAAGCAAACGAGTCTGCCTTCTTGGTAAATTCCAAAAGCTTGCGGACGAGCGTTATCGTGCTCGTGCACTTTTGGTAACCCTTCTTTAAAACCAAATTTTTGATGAAAAATAGGGTGCGAAGCGGGCAGTTCTACCAAGTCAGTTTCTGGAAAAATGCGCTTTAACTGAACTCGGATGAATTCATCCATTCCGTAGTTGTCATCAATGTGCAGAAAACCGCCAGAAGTCATGTATTTGCGAAGGTTTTGAACTTCTTGATCAGAAAAAATAACGTTGCCGTGGCCGGTCATGTGAACCATCGGGTAATTGAAAATGGCTTTATCACTAGCGTTAACGATAGCTTGCTCTGGATCAATATTGGTTCCTAAGTTTTTGTTAGCATACTCAATCAAGTTTGGTAATGAGGTTTCGAGATTGGCATACCAGTCGCCACCACCATTGTATTTCAATAGCGCTATTTGATACGTGTATTGCGAAAAACCTAGCAATGGCAATGCAAAGGCTACAAAAAGAAGTAGTTTTTTCATAAAGCTCAAATGTAAGTTTCCTATTCAGAAAATGAATGCTGATTAGAAAAGCGCTTATCATACAGAGCTTACGAAAAGAAATGATCTAGCTTTTGAGATGAATGCGCACTGTAGTTTGCTCTGAACTATCCCAAGATCCCATTCCTGTACGCATGATGCAGCTTTTACCCTCTTTAAAATCATCAAAAAATATAGGTAAGTATTGCCATCCATTAAATGCCCTAATGCTTTCGCCATTGGTGAAAGTCACTTTCGATTTTTCTCCGTTATAAGTCATTGTGCCAGTCACAATTTGCTCATCGCCATTTATGTTGAACGTAAATTCACTGTCAGCCTCTTCTTGACGATCCATTTTTATAAAGCCTTCAGGATAAAGCGTATCGTGATTGTAGTAGTAGTTTTGGCCGCCATCCACACTTTGTCCATTAGAATAAACAATCATTTCTATGTCGTAGGTTCCGTTCATTCTTCGTGCAAACTTGTGATCAGGATCTTCTAAGTATCCTTCATACTTGTTGCATGAGTTGAGTAAAAGACCAAAGCTTAGCAAAGCCAGAGAAAGAGCAAAACGTGACATATTCGAAATATTTGTTCGAATGTATCGTCATCATACCCAGAAATAAATAAGTAAAATGACGTATTCCTAAAGGATGTTACTTGCAATGCAGGCGGCTATTGCGGCAGTTTCTGTTCTGAGTCTTTTTTGGCCAAGCGAAAGGCTTTTGAAACCGTTTTGCAAAGCCGTTTCAATTTCATTTAAACTAAAATCACCTTCAGGTCCGATAGCGATTAGTCTACTTGTGTTTCTACCAATTAAGCTTTGAATAGATTGCTTTTCGAAGCTATCAACACAATGAGCGATTAATTTTTCATTTGCTGATAAGTCAATTATTTCTTTGAATTCGGTCAACTCATAAATATCAGTTGCCCAAAGCGCTTTTGATTGTTTCATGGCGCTGGCCATGATTCTATCTAGTCTTCCCAACTTCATGTGGCCACGTTCTGAGTTTTCGCAGCGAATAGGAATGATGGTTTTCACGCCAACTTCAGTGGCTTTTTCAATCACCCATTCAAATCGTGAGATGTTTTTAGTAGGCGCAACAGCCAATATGAGTTGATTCGGATTTTCTTTTTCTTCGGCTATCAATGATCCAATTATTACTTCCGTAGATCTTTTTTTGAGCGAGATTTCTGCTTCAAATAGTTTTCCTTTTCCATCGATCACATGAATATTATCGCCTGTTTGCAAGCGCAAAACGCGCGTGTGTTTTCCTTCATCATCGCTTAGTTCTTGGGTTGAATTGGCAATAGCTTCGGGTAAATAAAATCGAGGTAAGTCTTTTAGCATAACGCTGCAAAAATGCTAGATTGCATTCACTTTTAGTAATCCTTTTCTTTCGTTTGAAAAATCTATCACTTTTAATACTAAGCAGCATTGTTTTGATGCTATCGCTTTCTTCTTGTTTGACTTTTAAAGCCTTTACAACTCATTTTTTCGATGGAGATGAACTTGCGTATAGAATGAGTGGAAAATCAAGCGAGAATTACAATGACGCGCTTGAAGCAACGCAAGCTGTCCGTGTAGAAGCCGAGCATGATTATTTCAGAACTGGAGCATACGTACGATGGCAAAACGCCTATGATCTTACTATGGATACGCTGAATTTTCAGCGTTGTACAGTACCGTTTGATAGCGTGGAGTTTGATCATGTTGGAATAGGATGGAAGCTTGATTCAAGTTCGAAAGTAGAAGTGAATGCCAATAATTTGCTTGGAAAAGAGGTTTCATTGAAAGCCTATTGCAAGCAGCAAATCATCATTGATACGACCTTTGTTTTTCCGAATCGTTTTGTGCTTGATTTTGGTGAAGAAGTAAGCGTGGGCGATTCGTTGTTTTGGAATGGTTCTTCCAACAAAAAAGATAGAGTTTTATTATTGTTAGAATCAGATTCTAATGCTACGAAGGAATTGATTTTAAAAGATCAAGGCTTTTTCAAACTCAAGAAAAAAACATTGAAAGGCTTTGAAAACGCCAATTATCTCAACGTTTCAATTTACAGAGCAAAAGCCCAACGATTTGATGCAAATGATAAATGGAACCGTAGTTTGGGCGTGTTTTATCTGGAAAAAGCCACTTCTACGGTTGACTTGAAAAATGAAAAGCCCTGACAAAACTGTTTCGTCAGGGCTTTCAATCTCAATAATAAACTTAACGTTAAGCTTCTTGCGCCACTTTGGGTGCAGCAGCAAGAATTTCTTCACTTGCTGAACCAGCAAATTTCTCGAAATTCTTCACAAACTCTTCTGCCAATGAAGTTGCTTTCTTATCGTAGGCCGCTCTATCAGCCCAAGTATTTCTTGGATCTAAAATTTCAGCTGGCACATCAGGACAAGACACAGGCATGTGAAGACCAAAAATTTCGTGGGTTTTGGTTTCTACATTGTCCAGCTTACCGGTAAGGGCAGCCGTAATCATTGCGCGTGTGTATTTTAGTTTGATACGTTGGCCAGTGCCGTATTCGCCACCACTCCAACCAGTGTTGATCAACCAAATGTTTACGTTGTGCTGCTTCATTTTTTCACCAAGCATTTCAGCATATTTAGTTGGATGCAAGGGCAAGAAAGGAGCACCAAAACAAGCGCTAAACGTGGTTACCGGCTCAGTGATTCCAGCTTCGGTTCCGGCCACTTTAGCAGTGTATCCAGAAATAAAGTGATACATAGCCTGACCAGCCGTAAGCTTAGAAACAGGAGGCAAAACACCAAAAGCATCTGCTGTAAGGAAGAAAATGTTTTTTGGGTTGCCGCCCATTGATGGCACAGCTACATTGTCAATATGATAAATTGGATAGCTCACGCGGGTGTTCTCTGTTTTTGAACAACCTTCAAAATCAACCGTACTTGTTCCTTCTATTACATCAATGTTTTCGAGCAAAGCTCCAAACTTGATTGCTTTCCAAATTTGTGGTTCTTTTTCTTCGGTTAAGTCGATGGTTTTTGCATAGCAACCACCTTCAAAGTTGAATACACCATTTTCTGTCCAGCCGTGCTCATCATCACCAATCAATTGGCGATTTGGATCAGCAGAAAGTGTGGTTTTTCCTGTTCCAGAAAGGCCAAAGAAAACAGCTGTGTCGCCATCAGCGCCAATGTTTGCAGAGCAGTGCATGCTCAATACATTGCGATCTTGCGGAAGCACGTAATTCAATACAGTAAAAATTCCTTTTTTAATCTCACCAGTATAGCCAGAACCACCTATCAAAGCGATTTTTCGAGTGAAATCTAGGATAGAAAAGTTATGTTGACGCGTTCCATCAATTTCTGGTGTGGCATTAAAACCGGGCACACAAATGATGGTCCATTCAGGCTCAAACGTGTCGAGCTCTTCAGCCTCTGGGCGAAGAAACATGTTGTAAGCAAACATGTTGCTCCAAGGTGTTTCGGTTACTACTCTGATGTTTAGTCTGTGAGCTGGGTCTGCGCAAGCAAAGGCATCTCTCACGTACACATCTTTATCCATCAAGTAAGCGCTCATTCTATTAAGAAGAGGCTCTACTTTGTCAGCATCAAAGCGATTGTTGAAGCTGCCATCCCACCACACGGTGTTTTCGGTAGTTTCGTCAAACACGATGAATTTGTCTTTAGGAGACCTTCCGGTAAACTCGCCAGTATCTATGGCTAGTGCTCCTGTGTCTGTTAAGAAACCGTCTCCATTGATAACGGTATCTTCCACCAATTCAGCCGGGTTGAGGTTCCAGTACGCATTGCGCACTCCACCCAAGCCCATATCGGCAATCGATGAGTTTTTTGGCTTTCTTCCGAATTCGTTCATAGATGTGATTTTATCTTGGTTCTGATTTCATTTTTCACCAAGAAAATTTCGCTGCAAAGTTTGGGAATCATTTCATGCAGTGAGACTGATTTAACTCACAATTTTTGCACAATTAGCCTTTTTTAAGCCTTAAAAGCATAATTCCATCGAGTAACATTAAAAACCAAGCGACAATTAAAAGTGTGCCTCCGATGGGAGTTATTGGACCAAGCCATTTGGCTTCGAAGCCAAAAACGGTTCTCAAATTCAGCAGATAAATAGACCAAGAAAAAAGGATGATTCCAATACCGAAAAGGTTTACAATCCATTTTTCGTAGCGCAAATGAAAGTGATGCCCTTTAAAAGCAATTAACAATAATGCCACACCATGAAACATTTGATATCGAACACCTGTCTCGAAACTAATCAGTTGATCTGGGGTTAGCACTTCTTTCAGCGCATGCGCACCAAAAGCACCTAAAATGACGGCCGTCATCATAAAAAACGAACCGAAAATAAGATGGTAAGGTTTGATGTTTGGAGATTCGATCATTGGTTTTTGATATTAATGGAGATGCAAACCTAAGTTCAGAATCAATTGGAAAATCGAGGATTGTAGAATAATTCAAAGAGTTAAAATTCATCTGAGAAAATTGTTATTTATCACAATTTTCCAAGAAGATTAAGCCTAGATCATGTTTTCTCTAAAGAACACAGAATTCGACTTACTATGTTTTGCATCACATTTTCACGAATAATAACCTCTTTCCTACGGTTAATAGATTCTGAAAACTACTCGACTCGTGCTGAATTACTTTCGATCGAATTGAGCCATATTTGCTCAGCAATCACTATTGATAACCAGAACTCATTCTTTGCCTATGCTTCGCTTTATACCATTTGCGCGTTTCATTTTATTCTCACTCCTCAGCATTTTTACCTTCACTTTTTCTGCCTGTAAAAACAAAGTAGATGTCAATTCCATTCAGGTTGATGCTGGCTTTAGCTCATACATAAGCGCTTTTACTTCGGGCGTGGTGAGCAACAGAAGCACTGTGAAAGTGGTACTACTTGAGCCATATTCAGGTGCTGAAATTGGACAATTGATTGATAAAGAATTGTTTGATTTTAGTCCATCGCTTGATGGCCAAGCCTATTGGCTTGATGAGCAAACAATTGAGTTTAGACCCAACGCCAAGTTGCCTTCGGGCGAAACATTTGTGGTTGAATTTGCGCTTGATAAATTGATGGCAGTGCCCGAAGCTTTCGAAACGCTAACGTTTGGTTTTGTGGTGATTAGCCAGAGCATGTTTGTGGATTTTGAAGGACTTAAAACCATCGATAAAAAGGATTTTTCGAAACAAGAATTGTTTGGAAGTGTGCGTACTTCTGATGTGGCTGATCCTACAGAAATTGAACAATGCTTGAAAGCTGAGCAAGATGGCAATGACTTGGAATTGGTTTGGGAACATGATGAAAATGGAAAATCTCACCGATACACCGTTTTGAATGTAAGCCGTGGCGAAGATGAAAGTTTTGTGGACTTCAGCTGGAATGGCGAAGCTATTGGTGCCGATGTGGAAGACGACCTTGAAGTTCGAATTCCGCCCATTGGCGAGTTTACTTTGATTCAAGCTTCTACCCAGCGCAGTCCAAGTTTGCACTTTTCATTGCAATTTTCTGATCCAGTTTCTACCAGTCAAGATTTAACCGGATTGATCTATCTGCAAAGCGGCAAGAAACTCCGCTTGGCGGTAAAAGACAACGAAGTAAAGGCTTACCCAATAGATAAACTGAACAGCGAAGAAACCGTTGTGATCGAGCAATCGGTGAAGAATGCGCTAGGCACTCAGCTGCAAGAACAATACAGACGTGTGGTCCAATTCAACCTCGAAAAACCAGCGGTAGAGCTTTTGGGTTCTGGTGTAATTATGCCTTCGAATGGTGGTTTGAATTTTCCGTTCAAGGCAATAAATCTTAAAGCGGTAAACATGCGTGTAGTGCGCATTTTCGAGAACAACATCAACCAATTTTTCCAAGAAAATCAGTTTGATAATTACAGCGAATTGAAACGCGTGGGCCGCATTGTATATGACCAAGAAATAGACTTGGCCAGTGCCGAACCTATCGATTATGGTGTTTGGAACAACTTTTCGGTAGACTTAGGAGCTATTATCCAACCAGAACCAGGCGCCATTTATCGCGTCATGATTTCTTACGAACGCTACCAATCTTTATATCCATGTTCTGATGAATATGGCGAAGCCAAACCTCTGAAAAAAGCAGATACTAATTGGGATGACAATGACTATTACAGCTGGAATAGATTCTATGAATCGCATTATGATTGGGATGAAATTGATGATCCGTGCACCGATTCATACTACCTCTATTACGAGCGACAAATTGGGTCGAATGTGTTGGCAAGCAACATTGGTTTAATGGCCAAAGAAGCTGCCGATAATCATTATGATGTGATTGCAACTGATCTCAGAAACACAGATCCTATGGGCAGTGTAGTGATTGAAGCCTACAATTTCCAAAATCAAAAAATTGGCGAAAGCACTACCAACGGAGCTGGTTTAGCACGTTTCAAAACAGAAGGTAAACCTTACCTCATGATTGCGAAAAATGGCCAAGAACGCGGCTATTTGCGCGTGGACAATGGTTCGGCTTTGTCGGTGAGTTTGTACGAAGTGGGCGGTGTGAAAGCCAAAAACGGACTGAAAGGTTTCTTGTATGGCGAACGTGGAGTTTGGCGCCCGGGCGATACCATTTACTTGAGTTTAATGCTTGAAGACAAGCAAAAATCATTGCCGAAAAATCATCCTGTGGTACTCGAATTTTTTGATCCGTTGGGTAAGCTTTATGACAAAAAAGTGACTACCAAAGGTGTGAATGGTTTGTATACATTCAAACTAAAAACGGAGCAAGAAGACCCGACTGGAATGTGGCAAGTAAAGGCGATTGTGGGCAATTCTGAATTCACTAAATCATTGAAAGTAGAAACCATCAAGCCCAACAGAATCAGCATTGATATTGATGCTGGTGGGGATGTGATTAAAGCCAAAGGTTCTGTAAAAATGGCGCTTACCGCCAAATGGCTTTATGGTGCTGTGGGTGCAAACCTGAAAGTGGCTTCTGAGCTGACTCTCGATAACATGAAAACAGAATTCAAAGGTTTTGAGGATTATCAGTTTGATGATCGTTCGCGCAGCTTTTATTCTGATGACGCCATTTTAACCGAGACCAAAACAGATGCTGCAGGTAAAGCGAATATGATTTTTGCCTTGAGCAAGCCAAACAACGCGCCTGGAATGCTCAAGTTGTAACTTGCCACCAAAGTGTTTGAGCAAGGTGGTGATTTCAGCCAAGACTTTATGAACTTGAAATTTTCGCCTTACGACAGTTATGTTGGTGTGAAAATGAGCGCTGGAACCAATTGGCTCACTGCCTTAAATTCTGAAAAACCACAAGCCATCAACATCGCAGCAGTTGATGCTAACGGAAAACCAGTGACTCGAGAAGTAGATATCGAGTTGTATGAAATGGACTGGAATTGGTGGTATGAAAGTGATGAATCGGAAATCACACGCTACATAAACCGCTCTACCAATAATTTAAGAAAATCTTATCGCGTTACCATCAGCAATGGCAAACTGACTTATAATCTTGAGTTTCCTGATCCTGATTGGGGCAAGTATGCAGTGCGCATTGTTGATCGCGTTTCAGGTCACAGTACTTTGCAAACGTTCTACGTGCGCTACAGCGGCTGGCGAAACCGCGATTCTGGCGCTGGAGATGCTGCTTCTATGTTGACCATCGAAGGCGACAAAGAGCAATACAATGTGGGTGACGAAATGGAAATCACCGTGCCATCGGGTGGTGAAGGTCGCATTTACGTAAGTGTAGAAAAAGGAGATCGAATTCTTGACCAATTTTGGGTAGACGCGGCCAATGGTAGCACCACATTCAATATTGAAGCAACCAAAGAAATGGCGCCAAATGTTTACATCAGCGCGGCTTTGATTCAGCCTCACGGGCAAACTTCAAACGATTTCCCGATTCGTATGTATGGCATTTTGCCACTTGCGGTAAACGATGAAGCTACGAAGCTTACACCACAAATTGCTGCGCCAAACGAACTTGCTCCAGAGAAAGAGTTTACTGTAAAAGTTTCTGAAAAAGACGGCAAAACCATGTCTTATACTTTGGCCATTGTAGACGAAGGTTTGCTTTCGCTTACACGTTTTAAAACACCAAATCCGTGGCCAAATTTTTATGCCAAAGAAGCGCTTGCTGTGCGCACTTGGGATATGTATAAGTATGTGATGGATGCTCAAACAGGTAAAATGACCGCGCTGTTGGCTACAGGTGGTGACGAAAACTTGGTGTTTAAAGGCGATGAAGAAGCCAATAGATTTAAGCCAGTGGTGAAATTTATTGGTCCGTTTGAATTGAAGAAAGGTAAAACGGCCGAGCATAAATTGAAGCTGCCAAACTACATCGGAGCTGTGCGTGTGATGGTTGTTGCAGGCCAAGATGGCGCTTACGGAAAAGCCGAAAAGGAGATAAAAGTGAACCAACCGCTCATGGTCCTTTCTACCTTGCCAAGAGTACTTGGGCCAAGCGAAACGGTGCGTATTCCAGTGAATGTGATCACCATGAATGACAATATTAAGTCAGTCAAAATTTCGGTGGAAACCAATGATCTATTGATTTTGAAAGAAACAGAGAAAACAGTTGCTTTCAGCAAAGCAGGTGAGCAAACTGTGTTTTTTGAAGCAGAAGTTGCTCGCAAATTGGGTGTGGCCAAATTCAAAGTAATTGTTACTGCTGGGGCCGAAAAAGCCTTCGAAGAATTAGAAT
>Ga0100380_10004882_pt1 | contig 13951 bp, 15 predicted proteins | sample CryGeymeta201504_FD_80417 | JGI IMG/M metagenome (GOLD analysis project Ga0100380, IMG submission 80417) | Groundwater microbial communities from Crystal Geyser aquifers in Utah, USA - Crystal Geyser metaG 2015-04 | ecosystem: Environmental > Aquatic > Deep subsurface > Groundwater | place... | reverse complement strand
TGACATGACAAGGTGGGCTGGCATGACAAATTGGACTAGAACGGTAAGTTTTTGTGGCGTGATAGCTATGACCTTATTAGTATCTACAACTACTTATGCACTGACAGATACATCTAAAAATCAATGTGATAAAAATTTAAAAACGGGTATTAAAGCATGGGAATTAGTTTCTTTTTGTGGCAAACCAGAAAAAAGCAAAATTGATTACATACCGGCGAATGCAGCAAGCCAGTATAATGTTTTTCGTTACATATTAAATGAAACAATTTGTTACTATCAACCAGATAAAGATGAAATTATTTGTACGCCTACCGACAAAATGCCGGTGTCATTCTATTTTAAAAATGATTCTTTACATAAAATTTATTTAGATAATAAGTCAATAACAGATATCTTCTTGAAATTTCACCAAAAAATAGTATTAGGCGACTCTGAAAAACATGTAAAAGCGTTGTGGGGAGAACCCAATGAAATTTCTCAACAAACCTTATCCATACCGACCTTAGAGCAAACCTGGAATTATTCAAATAAACAAGTGGTTATAACCGATGGTATCGTAACAAAAATAAAGAAAGATTTTAATGACAAGACAAAGTAGCAAAAAAAAGCTACACTTAATATAGACCGATAGGTAGGTTGAAAAAGGATAGTATGGATAAGTTAAGTAATTATGATTTTGTTTTACTAGATGATGATGAATTACTACTAAAGCTAGAAAAACAATTTCTAAAAAAACTTGGGGCGACCAACGTTTACACTTATCAAAGCGTCAAGGAACTCACACCAGAATTTCAGCTGCATAACACACAAAATACTATTTTATTGTGTGACTTAAAATTACCAGATATTGATGGCGTAGAGCTTATTCGACAACTTGCACAGCAACAATTCCAAGGATATATCGTTATTGTTAGCGGTACGGAGCATAGGATTATTGATTCAGTTGTGACGATGGCTAAAGGATTGCACTTAAAAGTGTTAGGCGGTATGCAAAAACCAATACATTTTCCTTCTTTTTCTAAAATTTTGCAAAAATTGCAATATAAAGAACAACAAGAAGTCGTACGTACACCATATAAAATTGATGAAAAAAAGCTACGTACTGCGATTAATAATGAAGATATTTTTCTCGTTTATCAGCCAAAAGTACGTGTTGAGAATGCAAAATTTGTTGGCGCTGAAGTTTTAGCAAGATGGCAACATGCGGAATATGGCGTTATCCCGCCTTTAATTTTTATTGAGCTTGCAGAAAAACATGGATTAATTTCTGATTTAACTTATTACATTTTGAATAAAACATTTCAGCAATTAGCAAAGTGGCAACAACATAATTTGTTAGTACCAGTATCGGTTAATATATCTGAGGCAGATCTACAATATATTGATTTGCCTGAACATATAATGACACTTTCTCATCGATATGATATTGACCCTTCGCTCATTACGCTTGAAATTACTGAAAGTTGCTTAATCGGTGATGTGCCACAACGTTTGGAAGTTATTTCCAGGTTGCGGTTACGTAATATTGGGCTATCAATAGATGATTTTGGTACAGGTTATTCAAGTTTAGAAAAATTACGTAATATTCCATTTACTGAATTAAAAATAGATAAATCGTTTATACAATATGTCAATAGTAGTAAAGATGACTATAATATCGTTAAAGCGAATATAGAATTAGCAAAAGTATTAGGATTGCAAACAGTAGCAGAGGGCGTTGAAGAAAAAGAGCAAATTGCAATTTTAAAAGAATTAGGTTGTGATATTATTCAGGGTTATTACTATAGCAAGCCATTACCTGCCGATGAATTTGAAGTATGGTTACGTAAACATCTAGCAATAAAAAATTAATATTTATAGCCAACATGTACAGCAACAATGCCTCCCGTTAAATTATGATATTCTACTTTATCAAATCCAGCTGTTTGCATCATTTGTTTTAAGGTTTCTTGGTCTGGATGCATGCGAATAGATTCAGCTAAATATTGATAACTATCGGCATCTTTTGCAATTATTTTACCGAGTTTGGGTAATATTTTAAATGAATACAAATCGTAAATGGGATTGAGTGGTTTTACCACCGGTTTAGAAAATTCTAACACAATTGCTTTGCCACCGGGTTTTAAACAACGATACATTTCGGCCAGCGCTTTTTCTTTGTGTGTCACATTGCGCAACCCAAAACCGATGGTAATGATATTAAAATCATTATTGGCAAAAGGTAGGCTTTCTGCGTTGGCTTGTACATAATTAATGTTGTGGCAAATACCTTGATCAATTAATCGATCACGTCCAACAGATAACATGGAGTTATTAATGTCAGATAAAATGATTCGACCTTTTTCACCAATGCGTTTGGCGAATTGCTTTGTTAAATCGCCGGTACCGCCAGCTAAATCTAAAATTTTATCGCCTTGATGTGGTTTTGCAATCGAGATGGTAAAACGTTTCCAGAGACGATGAATACCTAGCGACATTAAATCATTCATAATGTCATACTGTTTGGCAACTGAATGAAATACTTCCGCTACTTTTTCAGTTTTTTGTTCAGTTGGTACTTTTTGATAACCAAAATCAGTGTAGTTTTCATCTGTCATGTGATTATGCCTTAGTTGCTAATTGGTAAAGATAATCCCATGAGTATATACCACTATTGTGGCCATCATCAAAAATAAATTTGACGGCGTAATTACCGACAGGCTCTATGGCAATGATATTAACATTTTCTTTGTTTTTGGGAATGTTGCCACCTTGTCCGCCATGGCCTTGTACCTCTGCTGAGGGCGAATTAACTCTTAAATATTCGCAGGTTAATTCATAATTATCGCCATTTTCATAGATGAGTTTGACGACTTTGGTTTTTTGTAGCAATTGTATTTTTTCGGGTGCGTGCAAGTGATATCCTCTTTTTTTAATTTGCCCTCTCCTGCCCTTCGGGCATCCTCTCCCGCAAGCGGGAGAGGAAAATCTTGGTTCCCCTCTCCCGCTTGCGGAAGAGGGGGTAGGGGAGAGGGTTATTAATTATAAAATAAAATGACTCAAATCTTCATTCTTCATCAGTGCACCTAAATGTTGATCCACATAATTAGCATCAATAGTGATTTCTTCACCACTACGATCTGAAGCATCAAATGAAACTTCTTCCAACAATCTTTCCATTACCGTATACAAACGACGTGCCCCAATATTTTCAGTGGTTTCATTCACATGCCACGCAACTTCAGCAAGACGTTGAATAGCATCATCGGTATATTTGATTTTAAAATTTTCTGTTTGCATTAATGCAATGTATTGTTCAGTTAGCGATGCATTTGGTTCGGTTAAAATACGTTTAAAATCATCAACAGATAATGCACGCAATTCAACACGAATTGGTAAACGCCCTTGTAACTCAGCAATCAAATCAGAAGGTTTGGAATGATGAAATGCACCGGATGCGATAAACAAAATATGATCGGTTTTGATTTGACCATATTTTGTTGACACTGTGCTTCCTTCAATTAATGGTAATAAATCTCTTTGCACACCTTCGCGTGAAACATCTGCACCACTGGTATCTTGTCTGCGAGCAATTTTGTCAATTTCATCAATAAACACAATACCGTGTTGTTCTACTTTTTCGACTGCTTTAATGCGCATCTCTTCTTCATTGATAAATTTCGCTGCTTCTTCTTCTTTAATTAAACGCATGGCTTTTTTAACTGTCATTTTTTTACGTTTTTTGCGTTCAGAACTTAAAGATTGGAACATTGATTGTAATTGATTAGTCATTTCTTCCATGCCGGGTGGTGACATGATTTCTACACCAATTTGACCGGCGGTGACTTCAATTTCGACTTCGGTCTCATCCAGTTTGCCTTCACGTAACTCTTTACGGAACTTTTGTTTGGCGGCGCCATCGCTTTTGGTTTCTTTGTCTTCATCTTCTTCAAAAGGATCTTTATTGGTTGGTAATAATTCTTCAAGAATACGTTCTTCGGCAGCTTCTTCAGCAAGGTGATCGACTTTTGCCATTTCTTGTTCGCGGGTTTGTTTCATTGATGCATCAGCTAGTTCGCGGATAATCCATTCGACATCACGACCAACATAACCGACTTCGGTAAATTTGGTTGCTTCCACTTTCACAAAAGGTGCATTAGCTAAATGTGCTAAGCGGCGTGCAATTTCAGTTTTGCCAACACCAGTAGGACCAATCATTAAAATGTTTTTAGGTGTGATTTCAACACGTAATTCCTCAGGTGTTTGCATACGACGCCAGCGGTTGCGTAGTGCAACAGCGACAGCGCGTTTTGCATCTTTTTGGCCAATAATATGTTTATCTAATTCTTGTACGATTTCTCGTGGGGTCATTTCGGACATAATCTTTCTCTCTTTATTTATTCGCAGTCTAATTCTTCTATGACACGGTTATGATTGGTGTAAATGCAAATATCTGCTGCAATTGCTAAACCTTTTTCAACGATATTGCGCGCGGATAATTTAGTATTGTCCAACAAGGCACGTGCTGCAGATTGTGCAAATGGGCCGCCGGAACCGATGGCAATTAAATTGTCTTCTGGTTCAACGACATCACCATTACCAGTGATAATTAAAGACGTTTTTTTATCAGCCACAGCGAGTAAAGCCTCTAAGCGACGTAACATTTTATCTGTACGCCAATCTTTTGCTAACTCAACGGCTGCTCGAGTTAAGTTACCTTGATAAGCTTCAAGTTTTGCTTCGAATCGTTCGAATAAGGTGAATGCATCTGCTGTACCGCCAGCAAAACCCGCAATGACTTGACCATTGTATAGTCGTCTTACTTTGCGTGCATTACCTTTCATGACGGTATTACCTAAAGTGACTTGCCCGTCACCACCAATGACGACTTTACCGTTACGTCGAACGGATAAAATCGTTGTACCTCTGTATTGTTCCAAAATTGTTACCTCTAAATATAAGAAAGACACCTACTCTACCTCTCCCGCTTGCGGGAGAGGATGTCGCGGAGCGACAGGAGAGGGTTCCTTTTAAAGTGCACCCTCTCCCCTAACCCCTCTCCCGTTTACGGGAGAGGGGAACTGCGCTCTACCTCTCCCGCTTGCGGGAGAGGATGTCGCGGAGCGACAGGAGAGGGTTCCTCAGATAAGAAGATATATGGGGTTTAAATGAGCATTTTCAAGCAATAGGGAAAATATTCAAATAAATCAATATGTTAATTATTCATTTCCAATAATAAGGTTGAGATATGTTGTTCCGCTAATTTAGCCTGCGTGGTTTTTACTATATTTAAATCAGTATAAGTACCCACCAAAACACGATACCAAGAGGTGTCTTTGACTTTAGCTTCTTGAACGCTTGCGTTATAGCCGGCCATTAATAATTTTGCTTTTAAATCATCAGCATCTTTGTAATTTTTAAAAGAAGCGACTTGTAGCACATAAGTGTTGTGATCTTTGTTTGCCGCATGCCCAGGTTCATTTTGTTTATGTGTTTCATCAATCACAGGGGCTTCTTTTTCATGCGCTGCTTGTTGATGTTCTACGGTAGTGGGTTCGGCATTTTCTGCATTGGGTAAGCTGGTGTAAAATTCAAACTTAATAGGGTTTTGCGTTTTTTTGCTAACATGGCCTTTGATAACGGGCGCTAATTTAGCAGGCTGCGCATGCGTGTTGTGGTTCATATTATGCAGATAATACAAACCCAGCACGAAGATCGCGATTAACATAAAAGCAATAAACCACATCAACTTTGACGGCGTGTCGATGGTTTGTTGTTTTTTGCCTGTTTTTTTTGCGTAATCTCTAGCCACTACATTGCTTCCGGCGCACTAATACCTAATAAGTTTAACCCATTTTGTAAAATTTGTTGAGTCGTTAAAATTAACACGATGCGTGCATCGCGCAAATCAGCTTCTTCGACAATAAATTGATGTGCATTGTAATACGTGTGTAAGGCATTGGCTAAATCGCGTAAGTAATGGCAAATTTGATGTGGCTCATAGTGAAGCCCGGCTGATTTTAGCGTATCTTGATATTTGTCTAGCAATTCAATTAAGGCGCGCTCTTGTTGTTCTTGCAATAAATCGGTGTGATTTAAGCCGTTTTGTACATCAATTTTGATCGCTTTTTCTTGCAATTGTCGTAATACACTGCAAATGCGTGCATGTGCGTATTGAATATAATAAACAGGATTATCGCTGGATTGCGATTTCGCCAATTCTAAATCAAAATCTAAATGCTGCTCGTTTTTACGCATGATGTAAAAATACCGTGCTGCATCTTTGCCAACTTCCTGTTGTAAATCGTGTAACGTTACAAAAGAACCACTACGAGTGGACATTTGTACACGTTCATCGCCGCGATACAAAATGGCGAATTGCACGAACAAGGGCATGACTTTGTCTGGATCAATATCAAAAGCTTTCATTGCTGCTTTAACGCGTGGTGCATAACCGTGATGATCTGCGCCTAATACATCGATGACCAGATTGGCGCCGCGTTCAAATTTGTTTAAATGATAACTAATATCGGAGGCAAAATACGTCGGTGCGCCATTTTTGCGGATAACGACGCGATCTTTTTCATCACCAAATTCAGATGCTTTAAACCAAAGATTGCCATCTTTTTCATAGGTGTGGCCTTTTTGTGTTAATTTGTCGATGGTTTTGTAAATATAATCGTCATTGAATAAGGATTTCTCTGAAAACCATTGATCGTAGCGCACTTCAAATTCTGCTAAATCGTGTTGAATGCCTGCTAAAATGTCATCTAAAGCGGCATTAAAGAAAATGCTATAAGCATTACCTAAAATACTCTTGGCATTGGCAATTAAGCCGTCGATATGTGCTTCTTTGTCGCCACCATCGTCAGGAATAATTTCGTCGGTGGGGACGTTTTTTAGTAATAAATCGGGAGTTGAGACATATTCTGCAGCATATTTTTCTTTTAAATTAACCGCAATGTCAATGACATAATCGCCTTTGTAAGCATTGCTAGGAAATCTAAATTCGACACCGTGTAATTCTAAATAGCGTAGCCAAACACTGGTGGCTAAAATGTCCATTTGTCGACCAGCATCGTTGACATAGTACTCTGTGTGTAAATGCGCGCCATTGGCTTTTAATACATTGGCCAAGGCTGAGCCAAAGGCGGCGCTGCGGCCGTGACCGACATGTAAAGGGCCTGTTGGATTGGCGGAGACGTATTCCATGTGTATTTTTAAATCAGCTAAAGATTGATTAAGGCCGTAATTTTCTTTTTGTTTTAAAATCTCTTCAATCACACTATTGAGTGCGGTGGGGGTGAGATAAAAATTAATAAAACCAGGGCCAGCAATTTCCACTTTGGCGATTTTGTCGGATTTTGGCAGATTTTCGATGATAATAGTCGCAAGTTCGCGCGGATTCATTTTGACTTGTTTTGCTAACACCATGGCGATATTACTGGCAAAATCACCAAATTTTTTGTCGCGAGCATGTTCGATATTGATAGTTAATTCGAGAATGTTATTGATTTGTTCATTATTAAGACTTTTTAGTGCTTGTTGAATTAAATTTTGTATATGTGTTTTCATCTCATTATCCAAGTGCCGCGCGCGTTATTTTCCAAAATGTCACGCGCGTTATTGTCCAAATGTTATACGCGCTATTTCCCAAATGTCACGCCAGCGTAGGCTGGCGTCCAGTTATATTAAGTCCCCATTTTACTTGAACTTGTGTCATTAATAAAATTTGTTTATTGTAAGTAATAAATTGCAAATGGAACATATATGTTAATTAACATTATTCAACTGGTTATCGGGATAGCGCTGCTCGCTTTTAGTGGCGAGCGATTTATTGAAGCCTCGGCTTTATTAGCGAAACGCTTGAATGTTTCGCCGCTTATTATAGGGTTGGTGATTGTGGGTTTTGGTACTTCTGCGCCTGAGTTAATTGTCTCAACTATTGCGGCTATTTATGGCAATTATGGTATTGCGGTTGGTAATGCCATCGGCTCAAACATCACGAATGTTGCTTTAGTGATTGGTTTGACCGCATTAGTGAAACCCCTGGCAGTGCAATCGAATATTTTAAAAAGAGAATTTCCCATTTTATTTGCAGCTATGTTGGCTGTTTTTTATTTGTTTTATGAAGGTGTGATTAGTCGTGCTGATGGTGTATTAATGTGTTTTGGTATGGCGATTATTATTTATGGCTTTTATTTAGCGAGTCGTAATAAACCCAATGAACAAGATGCATTGACAAAAGAAATTATCGAACAAGATCAAATGTTAGCGAAAAAAATGTCGCATAAGAAAATGATTTTTTGGCTGATATTTGGTTTGATATTGTTGCCAGTAAGTGCGGATATTTTGGTACGTGGTGCGACAGGTATCGCTGCATTTTTTGGGGTAAGTCAAGTGGTGATTGGTTTGACTGTTGTTGCGTTTGGAACGAGCTTACCTGAGCTTGCTGCGACAATTATTAGCGCGCTTAAAGATGAACCGGATATTGCAGTGGGTAATGTGATTGGTTCGAATTTATTTAATTTGTTAATGGTGTTGGGGGTGCCGGCAATTATTCATCCATTACCGATTGATAAAACCGTTTTATACCGTGATTATCCAGTGATGGTTGGTTTGAGTGTGATTTTATTTTTGATGTGTTTTGGTAAAGGCAAAGGATTAATTAAACGCTGGCACGGTTTGGGTTTGGTAGCGATATATGTTGTGTATATTGTTTCGTTAGTGGTGGTGTTCTATCGTTAGGTTTTGGATTTTTTTGAGTTCTAAACAAATTTCCATTTTTTTTTCTTCTAAATCATAATCTGCCTGTAAACCTAACCAAAAACCTTCAGAGGTGCCTAATGCCCTTGATAATCGCAAATCAGTATCTGCAGTTATGGAGCGTAAACCGTGAACAATTTCGTTAATTCGTCTGGGAGGTACCATCATATCTCTAGCGAGTTTGTTTTGACTAATTTCTAAAGGCAATAAAAATTCTTCCAATAAAATTTCGCCAGGATGAATATTTTTTAATTTTTTCATAATCGTGCTCCACATTGTTAATGGTAATCCACTATTTCAACATCATCGACAATACCATCATTCCAAATAAAGCAAATACGCCAGCGCTGATTAATTCGAATGCTAAACTGCCCTTTTCTATTGCCGCTTAATGATTCAAGCCGATTATTAGGCGGTATACGAAGATCGTTAAGTGACTTAGCATTATTTAACATCCGTAGTTTGCGTCTAGCAATTTGCTGTATGTTGGGTGGTAGTTTTCGAGATGTAAATCCTTCCCATATTTGTGCTGTTTCTTTGCATTTAAAGCTTGAAATCATTACCAGCTTCCTTTTATTATAACGCATGACGTTATATAACGCAACGCGACATATCTACTAATTGATATAAATGCTATCATAAAATAAAAATAATTAAAAGAATATACTTCAGGTTAGGCTTGATGTAGGACCTTTTTTGGGGGATGTCTCTATCACGGGATTTTTTTGCTGTAAAAATTCAGCATATATGTTTTTATTATCTTCTTCGTATGCAAAGCCTAACTCTAAGAGTTTATTCACCGTGGTAGCAAGTTGTTGTAAATATTCGTCATCATATCCCTTTAAAGCGATAGCGCTTGCGACGCTGGCGTTTGTGAGTATCATATCAAATAAAATAGGGTGTTCAGCGGGGGGGTAATGAATTGCGAGATAGGCGTAGGCTATGACATGGCTCTCAAGCGAGCCGACTAAATTTGTAAAATACGATTTAAAATTTGCAATATCGTTGACATGAATAAGTGCATTATCCATGATGGCATTGAGTAGCGTGGTTTTTTGTTCGCGATAGCGCTGAAAGTTTCTAGTATTAAAGATATCATCATGTATTAGTTGCCGATAGTTATCATGCCGTAAAATTGCAGCAATAACAGGCGCGTATTGCTGAATAGCTACAATGTTAATATGGCCATCTAGATCAATAAAAAGCGTTTCATATAAAGCTTGAAGAATTCTTTCTAAGGTAGAAATAAATCCATTATCGGTATTTAATTTTTCTTGTAGATTATTTTCATCAAATTTAAAATCCGCAATATTTTCCTGAATCAATACCAAACACTTATGAATATTTTCAACTAATGGTGCAAAAGGCGATTCATTTACTGTTTCAAAAAATCTAACCACGTTATCAACCTTTTTTTATTTACATCAAAATCATAATAACCATATTTTGCTTGACTAAACAGCGCGATAGTTGATGTATTTTCCGTTAACGAAATAAACCGCACCGTAATAAAATCAGGAAATTTAAAAACCGCTGAACGCGCCACATAAAAATATTGTTGTGTATTCGGATCTTTATTGATGAGTGTCACGCGCGGTTGCTCACTGATCATTTGCATCCATTTGTTTTCCAACTGTTGTACTGACATTGAAAAAACAGGACTTATTTGATTAGGCGTTGCTTTACAAAAATTTTCAGGACAAATTAAATAATAATTCGGCTTATTAGGCGGCATTGCCGCATGAAAATCAAAAGGGATCATAATGACTCCATTAAGTTTATTTTTTTTACAAATCATCTCTAAAAAGCTGATAATCAGCTTTTCAATACCTTATACTCACGGCATATTGAGAAACGGGCATGGGTTTAATTTGTCCCAGATTCACTAAATAATCCGCCATTTGTTGATAACGTGATTGATCTAACGCTGCCGGTGTTAACGAAAATCGAGGAATGGTGGCTAGCCAAGCATCATGATTCAGTTGATTATTTAATTCAGGATGTTGTTTTGCAAACGTTTGCCAAGATGATTCAGGATGATTTACTAAGTATTGCACGCCTTGATTCAAGGCGATAATGAATTTTTTCAAACGCGGGTCATTCACATTTTTTTTGTTGGTCACAATAATCAATTCATCATAAATCGGTATCCCATGTTCTTCAGGATAAAACGCATAAGGCGTGAAGCCGGCTAATTTAATTTGTGGAATTTCAAAATTACGCACGACACCAGTAATTGCATCGACTTTATGTGCTAATAAGGCTTGTGTTAAATCATAATGCACATTCACTAATGTAACATCTTTCAGTGTTAAGCCGGCAGAATTAAGCATGCCAACCAGCATGGCGTGATCAACACCATCAGAAGCATAGCCAATGGTTTTACCTTTTAAATCTTTTAAGGAATTAATATGACTATCTTTTAAAACTGCAATCGCATCAAGCGGTGTTGCAACTAAAGTCGCGATTCGAATAATAGGCAAACCTTGATTCACATCTAACATTAATTGTGGTTGATAAGTAACACCTAAATCAGCTTTGCCAGCAGCGACTAATTTAGGCGGATCAGAAGGGTCAGCTGGCGGGATGATCGTCACATCTAAACCTTGTGCTTTAAAAAAGCCTTGTTGTTCCGCTACAAAAATCGGCGCATGATCAGGGTTAACAAACCAATCTAATACTAAGGTTAATTTTTCAGTTGCGAATACAGAACAACAAATGAAAAATAACAAACCACCAATAAAAAATTTTATTCTTGCCATGGCATTAACCTTTTTAACATAAAATCGATTGAATAATACAATAATAAAGCAAAGACAATAATCACTAATAACACAGCAAACATCAAATCAATTTGCATTCTGGCATTTGCATTTAGCATTAAAAAACCTAGCCCCTTGCTCGCGCCCACCCATTCACCAACTACCGCACCAATAGGGGCAATCACCGCCGCCATGCGTAAGCCGGAGGCAAGTTGTGGTAAGGCGGCTGCAAATTTAATTTTGATTAAAACATTCATCGGCTTTGCATGCATGACCTTGGCCAAATGCAAATAATCTTTAGGGGTATTATTTAAGCCATCATAAAAAGTGGAAGTTACTGGAAAAAATAACATGATGATCGCAGTAATGATTTTTGAAAACATCCCATAGCCAAACCAAATCACAAATAAAGGCGCTAAGGCAAACGTCGGAATCGATTGACTGATAATCACCAATGGCAAAAACCAACGTTTTGCAAATTGAAAACTCGATAAAAACAATGCCGCGATAATGCCAATGAGAATACCAAAAAATAAACCTAGTATTGTTTCAGTGACAGTTGGTAATGCTTGATGCAAGATCAATCCAATATTTTGGAATAACGATTGAAACACTAACCACGGTGTCGGCAAAATATATTTAGGAAAATTAAAAATATAAACCAGAAATTGCCATACAAGTAATAAGATAAACGTGGTTGTTAAAATACGCCAATATTTCATATCACATCTCCAACCAATAATTTTAATATATGTTGGTAGTGTGATAAAAGTTCTGGATCAGTGACATCGCGTAGCGGTTCATCATCGGGTAATGTTACAGCGGTTAATTGCGCTGGGAATCCTGCCATGACTAATATTTGTGAGCCCAAACGCAACGCTTCCCAAGGATCGTGTGTAACTAATAAAATCGTTTTATCTTTTAATAATTCAAATGCCAAACTTTGCATACTTAAACGGGTTAACGCATCTAATGCACTAAATGGTTCATCCATTAATACCACGGGTTTTTGTTCCATTAAGGTTCTGGCTAATGCAACACGTTGGCGCATACCGCCCGATAATTGATGTGGATAAGCAAAACGTTTGCTATAAAGACCCACGTTTTCTAATAAATTTTCAGCTTTTGCAATCAACGCTTTTGATTTTTCACCACGTAATTTATAACCCAATAAAACGTTATCAATCACTTTCAACCATGGCATTAATAAATCTTGTTGCGCCATGTAACTGACATTTTGCTGTTGCTCAGTAATGACTTTGAGTAGGGATGTTTTGCCCACACCACTGGTGCCGAGTAAACATGTCCAACGGTTTATTGGTAAATCAAATGAGAGATTTTCAAAGTAAACAATATTATCGGTTTCAAAAGAAGCATTTGAAATACGCAAAAACCAAGCCCTCCAACGAATGCCGTTAGTGTAGCGCTATTGTGAACAAGGCGTCAAATTGGGCTCGCCAATTTGTAGGGGCGAGGCTTGCCTCGCCCGAGCGATATCCTCCGTTCATCCTAAGGCGTCAAATTGGGCTCGCTAATTTGTAGGGGCGAGGCAAGTCTTACCCGAGCGATATCCTCCGTTCGTCCTGAGGAGCGACGAAGTCGCGTCTCGAAGGACAACGGAAAATATCTCCTCAGGACAGGATTTGCCTTGCCCGCTCGAAATTTAAACACAATGCTGAATTATCTTTGTTTCAAGAAGTTATGATTGTCATTGCGAAAAAAATCGCAGTATGAATTTGTTAAGCGAAAAGATTCGAACGCGATTTTTTGAAGCAAACCAGAATGCAGTATTGAAAAGTTTATGATAGGATTACCTACACTCATAGCGGCGCTATAATTCCCGAAAAATAGGTCGCTATGGGTTTATTTACTGAGAAAGAGCACTCCACGGCAAAAATGAAAGAATTTTTAGTGATGACTGGATTATGGGAGCCAAGAATCATATTAGGCAACAGGGGAACATAAATGCATAAGGTTTATTTCTATTTCAAGCGCTTATTAGCAGCGTTGTGTGGAAAAGATTTGGCAGATTATCAGTATTTAAAAAATATTGTTGAGAATTTACCTGAATATGTATATTGGAAAGATAAGAAGCGTATATATCGAGGATGTAATATTCATGTTGCTAAATATCTTGGCTTTGATTCCGTTAATGAAATTATAGCTAAAAAAGATGTTGATTTTGATTGGGATGAAGATCGAATTAATAGTCTTTATCAGATTGATATGGACGTTTTGCAAAATGGTGTGGATAGAGCCATTGAAGAAGTGATTCCAAGAGAAAATAATAGTTCAAGAGTGATGTTAACTAGCAAAAAACCTTTAAAAAATGGAGCTGGCAAAGTAATTGGTATTCTAGGGATATCAACCGATATCACAAAACAAAAAAAATTAGAGAGTGAATTAATACAAGCCAAACAAAACGAAGAAGAACTCCGCAAAGC
>Ga0100380_10004879_pt1 | contig 13954 bp, 15 predicted proteins | sample CryGeymeta201504_FD_80417 | JGI IMG/M metagenome (GOLD analysis project Ga0100380, IMG submission 80417) | Groundwater microbial communities from Crystal Geyser aquifers in Utah, USA - Crystal Geyser metaG 2015-04 | ecosystem: Environmental > Aquatic > Deep subsurface > Groundwater | place... | reverse complement strand
TAAATATCATATAAATTAAAATCTTCAACATAAGAATTAAGTCTTAAGCATCTAAGGAGTCATTAAGCAATCCACCATCATCTTTTAAATTTAATAAAGGTTTATCATCATTTGACAAGTAAAAGTCATTTTTAAAAGTCTCTTTCTGCTCATCTTGCTAAGAAATTAAATTAATATATATATTTTTATAATAAAAATCAATTAATATTCTTAATTATTCCTTACCAACTTTTGTATTTTCATATATAAATCCTTTTCATATATACAACACTCTCTAAAATATGTTTTAAACTCATCTAAGTCTTCTTTGAAGTTTCTTCTTCTTACAGAAAGTGAGTCTAAATCAACACCAGTAAATAATAATAATTTATTTGGGCTTTCATCAATAACACATAATAATTGATCCATTGATTTTATAACAGATAATGCTTCATTTAAATATTCACTTAGAACTACAAACTTAGTTCGATATATCTTTAATTGTTGATTTAATAGTTTATTGTATTCTTTATTTTCTTTACTTATAGTATTTAGTTTGGATTTTTCCTCTTCTAATGTTCTTCGTGTTTGGATTTGTTTATTCTTTTTTTCGTTTGAAGAAACATCACTTTCTAATAAACTCTTTGTGTAATTTGTTTTTGTATTGAATAATTCAGAACTTATTTATTATTAATATTAAGTAATAATTATACTATTTTTTGTTCACATCCATATACTTTGAGTCTAAAATTTCTAATTGTTTTTTAAAATTAATTATAGTCTTTTTTGCAGTTTCGTAAATTTCATCTTTTTGTTCGTTTAAATTTGAATGCATTTTTTTGTGTTCAACTACCCATTTTTTATCACTGGTTATCTCTGTCTCACGAATTGTATATAAATCTAAAGCACAAAATGTTTTGTCTAAACCTCCAAGAATTGTAAATTCTTCAGGGTTGAAATTTGAATTATAACTTGATGAATGTCCAAACCTTGGATTTGGGGTTACTCCTGCGATAAATGGGGTTGATATTGTTTTTTCTTTTAAATTAACATAATAAAAGTCATTAGCAATTTCGTAGTTAGATTCGTTATCTTTACGGAGCTTACCACCAAATATAAAAAGAGTATCTTGTTTAAAAAAATTCATTGTATGTTGAAACCTACATCCAGGATTGACACCTGTTGTAGCGAAGATAGTCCATTGTTTGTTTTCTATTGAATATTGATAAAACTTATCATCATCTAGGCCTTTATTTCCTATACCACCATATAAAATAATTAATCCGTTGTAATAAATCATACAATGACCTTTTCTTGGTCCTGGTTTTTGACCCTGTTTAATTAGTATTAATTAGTATTAATTATTTTAATAATTTTATATTGCTTAATAATTTTATTTAATTTGAAAATAATATGTGATGCTAAATAAGATTAATTACCTTTTTATCGTATACTAAATTCCATGAAGAACCTCCTACTTTATCGTGGTCGGTACTTTCAAAATGCATATCAACTATGGTTAAAGTTATTTTTATTGTTATTTTTATTGTTATTGTTATTTACCATAGTTATATTTATGAATATCACTAAAACACGAGTTTTTTTTATCGTCGAAGCCACCGTAAATATATGCTTCTTTATTATTAGTTTTTATAGCTGCATGATTATATCTAGGAGGAGGTTGATCCATAGTAAATGCCTTCCTCCATACCCAAGTATCAGTATTTAAAAAATATGTATCAGATAATGATATTTCTTTATTTCTTCCACCATGGAAGAAAAAATACGGTGCGTCATACCAATAAGCACAATGTGATAAATCTTTTGGAATTTCTCCTGTTGGTTTTTCTAGATTCCATTTTTGTTCAGCTAAATTTAATATTAGTTTATATTTATATGTATTTATTATACTTGGATTAAGAGTGAATACATCAGAATATCTTGTATTAGAAATTCCAGCAAAAATTAAATAACGATTTTTATCATTGAGAAATATCATAGAATGTCCTTCTCTTGCTGTTGGTCTTTGATAACTTTTTTCAGCTTCGATTTTATCCCAAATGAATGATGTTTGATTAGGCTGATTTGATTGATTTGGTTCAAGTTTCATTTTATTATTAAATTTAGTTATACAATAGAATAAATAATATTAATTTATTTTAAATGAATATATGTAATTAATAATTAATGGAAAATAATGAAAAGAAAAATTCAGTATGATTAATAATAAAAATAACAAATAATAACATTGCTATATTTGTAGGATTATTTATATAAAGTTGAACGTGTATGTGGAAATGGTTCATTTGGAATAGTGTTTCAGGTATGTCCCAACAAAATAAAATCATAATTAATAATTATAACTAGGCAAAGATCATCCACACTGGTGAAACAGTTGCAATTAAAAAGGTATATCAAGATAAAAGATACAAAAACAGAGAATATACAATATTAAAAGAGCTTAATCACCCAAATATTATAAAATTACTTCATGCATTTTATACGACAGGAGAAAAGGTAAGCATAACAATTATATAATAAACATGATAAAACGATAATTTGTTATAACACATATAATTCAACATAACACATATATAAAATCTAAATATATAGCAAGATGAAATATACTTAAATTTAGTAATGAATTATGTCTCAGAAAATTTAAACAGAGTTACAAGAAGTTATATTAAACAAAAAGAAGAATTTCCAATATTTTTAATAAAATTATATAGCTTTCAGATGGCTAGAGCTTTGGCATATATTCATCATCAATCTTTAATACATAGAGATTTAAAACCACAAAATATTTTAATTGATACCTCGACAAATAGAGTTTATTTATCAGATTTCGGAAGTGCAAAAAAAATTATAGATAATGAACAAAATGTTGCTTACATATGTAGCCGATATTACAGATCACCAGAATTAATATTTGGTAACACAGACTATAATAACTCAATCGATATTTGGTCATTTGGTAAATTTAGATTATTATTAATAACTATTCATACTATTCATTCTAATTATATTGTAAACTCTAAAGGCTGTCTAATTGCTGAAATGTTTTTAGGTAAGCCAATATTTCAAGGAGAAACAACAGTAGATCAGTTATTGCAAATAATAAAAGTAAGTAAAAATTTAAAACACCAATACATTTTAAAACAAATAAGATATTAGGAACACCAAACGATGAACAATTAAGTTTTCTAAATAAAAACAATACATTAAATTTTACATTTCCAACCGTTGTAGCATATAAAGTTAGCAAGGTAATTATAAAAATTATAATGTTTGTATAAAATTTATAGTTGATGGCAGGAAAGCCAAAAGATCTAATTAATTTATTAAATCAAATATTTGTTTATGATCCTCTTAAAAGACCATCAGCTTTTGAAATAATGGCACATCCTTTCTTTGATGATTTAAGAAGTTTGGATAATAATACAAATGGGAATTATATTATACCACAGTTATTTGATTTTTCAGAATGTAACTATAATAATTGATAAATATAAATAATAATTAATATTACTTTAGCTGAGATTGCTTTATATAAAGATAAAAAGATATTAAAAAAAATAATTCCAAACTGGTCAGAATCGTATAAGCTAATTTAAGCAAATATTAACAAATATAAGCTAATTTATATAATATTAATTTATTCATAAAACTAAAAATGTGTATGTATATTAAATAAATAAATCATATTATTTTTAAATTTTACATGATTAAAAATTAATAAAAAAATGTTAAAGCCAAATAGTCAAACACGAAAGACAACTAGCTTTGATTTGACTGCTGGCAAAAAGGCAGAGCAATTAATAGGAATAAAGGATAATAATAGTATAAGCAATAATATAAACAATAATATTAATGAATTCGAATATAAACGCTCACAAATGTCAGAAAAGATAGTAGCAAAAGATCTAATGTTTAAAAAAATAAGCAATTTAAATGAAATTATAAGTCCAGTTGTAGAACAAATCAAATATGAATGGAATTTACCAAATTTGCCATTTATAAATATAAATATAAACAAGGTATAATTGTTACAATATAATTAAGAAAGAAAGAAAAGACTCATCAACTCAAGTAGAAAACGAAGAAAGAAATGAAAGAAATTCTTTAACTATTACAAATGCAACTAATAGTAAATTTGATAAAGTAGAAGATGAGAAAAAGCCAAAATTTAGTAAGTTAATCGCTCAAAAACAGTCTCCAGTTAAACCTCCTAATAATTTAGCTGGCGGCCCAAGAATGAAATTAAATCCTTTAAGTGTGACTAATTCTAATTATAATAGCTATAACACTAACTCGAATAATAATAAAGAAACTAATAATGCTTGTAGCGCTAATAATGCTACAAGTAAAAATGTTAATAATAATTATAATAATCCTCAAGTTCTTAATCATTATAACAACGAAATACAGAAGCAGAATAAAAAATTACCTACAGTTTTAAACAAACTTGAATTAAATATAGAGAAAGAAAAAGAAAAACAGAAAAAAATAGAAGTAAAGAAGAATTTAAGTAAGAACAAAGTAGAAGAAGTGGTGGTCGAACCAATGTAATAATTTTAAATATTTTAATAACTTTTGACTAAATAACTTATCTTAATTTTAATTTATAGAATATACAAGCCAATAATAAAAATGAAAAATATGTCTTCACTATCATCAAATAATATTAACGAAAATATAGCTCCTTATACAGTCGATATAAAAAAGTATTCAAATTTTAGATTGTTAACAGACTCATCACAAATATCAAAAATATATGATTCTATGATTCAAGAAGACATAATTGTAATTAACTTACTAATAATTATAGGACTCATTTACTCAAAGCAAAAAAAATTCCAAAATCCTTAGTGATTCTTCATCAAACTCAAAATCTAATAAATCTAACAGATCAAATATATCTTCCCTTAACGATTTTAAAAATATAGATATAAATAACGACGATATGTTTTTCTATGATAAGCAAGGTTACTTCCCACAATTACAAAAGCCTAATTCTCAGAATAATAAACTTAATCAAAAACTAAGAATAAAAAGTAAAAAGAACAAAATCGATAAAATAGATAAGATTGATATTAATAGTATAAAAAGTAAAAGTAGTGAAGAAAGTAGTTCAAGTAATAAGAAAATGCACAATAAAAGTTCAAATACTGATATCACGACAAGTCAACAGTCATTATTCCATACTATAGTTGATAGTGATAAATTTATTACAGATCCAACATTAAATGTAAAATAATAAATTATTTACTAATTAATATTATAGGGTAAAGTAAATGGCGAAAAAGTTAAATGGATTGCAAATAAATTAATAGCTGAAGGCAATAGTGCTAATATTTATAAAGCTATAGACCAAGTTACTAAGTGTGAAATTGCAGTTAAAAAGTATAAATATTATAATAAGGATAAAGCAATACTAGAAAGCTTTATGGTAATATTATTTATTCTAATAGTTATAGAATGAGGTACAAATATTGCAAAGGTTGAATAACCAAAATATAATAAAATATATTAACTCTGAAATACTAAATGATGAATTGTTTATATATTTAGAATTTATTTCTGGTGGAAGTTTAAAAGCATTTACATTGAACAAGGGAATTAAAAATGAATTAATAATCAAAAGTTATATAAATGATATCCTTAATGCCTTATCATATTTACACAAAAAAGGAATTGTACATAGAGATATTAAATCTGATAATATATTAATAAGTGATGATGGTTCACTAAAGTTAACAGATTTTAGTTGCTCAGGTCAAATAATAATTTTAGATGAGGTATTGTTAGAGGATTCGGATTTATTAGATAGCTTGAAGGGTACTTTATTATGGATGGCCCCTGAAGTTATACGACAAGAGAATTATGGAAGAAAAGTTGACGTATGGTCATTAGGCTGCACTTTATTAGAAATTATATTCGGAGGAAATCCTTGGGGTAATATAAAAATAGAAAATTACTTTCAAGCATTATATAAAATTGGTAAATCAAATGAGATACCATGTATTCCTAATGATATTTCTGATAAATTAAAAAACTTTATTGAATGTTGTGTTGAAAGAGATAAAAATAAAAGAAAAAGTGTAGAGGAATTACAAAATCATCCATTTTTAAAATAGTTAATATTAACAAGTTGGTTCATTAGGTTAAATAGGTGAATAAGTGTTTTTATGATAAAATAGGTATAAAGAAACGGTTTGACTGTTTTTATTGTTAAAAAATTATATATTATAATATAAATCTTTAATTATTATATTTTTATTATATTATTATAATATATACAAAGTTATATAAATATTATATTTTATTATATACATAGATTAATAATATATTTTTATTATCTTATTAAGAATAAGCTCCTATTATTCGTCAGAAAGAACTTGTGTACTTAATCAGTAAACTTTTAAACCGTAAATACCTTGACATTACAGTCTACTTGTATTGAATTAGATAATGTTGTTGGTCTATATGTAATATTCTGATTTGATTTACTTATTTGATATACAAAATCAAAACATTTATCAATATACAAGGATTTAAAGTCTGAGTCTAACTTACTCTTAATGAAATAAGCATTATTACAACTTTTAGTAGGCTTTATTTTTTCAAACTTATCATAATTGTTCTCTTCCATATTATCTAGTGAATTTAGGTAATCATCCTTTAATTCAGAAAGTTTTAATGTATTTTTGTTTGGATTATTATAACTTGTTTCTTTATCATTATCAATATTATATTTTTCTTCTCTGACATAATTTTGATCGCCTTTTCTAGATTTAAAGGTATGTTCATTACATTCTGTATCAAATTTCTTTTTGTAAGTAAATCCAAATTCATGGGAATAATCAACTATATTAGCCATATTTATGTTCAGCTCGCTTAATACATTTTTCATGTTTGATTTTTCTTTTGGTGCAATTCCTTCAACTCTTACATTGCTAAGACCTTTTTTACCATTTTCGAAGTTATTAGTAATACTTATATTAGAATTAAACTCAGTGACATTATCAACATTATAATTAGGTTCATCGAAACCATCAACTGTTGTGAGAGTACTTTTGTTATTAGATGTTCTATTATTGGTAAATGCTGATTCTTCTCTATTGGAAATTTTATTCTTGTAATAAACTACATTTAAATCAGTTTCTAGCCTGGCATTAAAATATTTTTCTTGCTTTTGAGTAGGTTTTTCTTTTTCTTGTCCTTTAAATATTGGTAAAGATGAAATAGCTATGTTATAATCTAAACAGCAGGGTAGGTTATCACCGTCTATTATAAGTTCTTCTTCACTTTGAGATTCTACTTCATCTGTATTATAAAAGTCACTGGAAATTTTTTTGGTTTTTTGGTTATATTTATAGATGTCATTAATAGAGTTACTAAAGCTACTACTGTTTCGGGAATAACATTTCTTTACAGAAGATGGAATCAATTCATGAATATTCATAGTACTTTTAAATAATACATCCTCATCATTTTCTGTTAAAAGTAATTTTGTTGGTTCTTTATATGAATTTAATAAATTTAAATTTCTAGCATTATTGCTGTCATTTAAGCTCTCTCCTTCCTTAATTTTTGGAATTTTGTTTAGTAGCATACCATTTGAAACAATTCTCTTTTTTTTGTCAAAGAAATTAGAAATACCGAGTGACTTGAAGCAGGATTTTTGCTCATTTCTATTCAACTCTATATCCCTATCATTGTATAGGAAATTGTCGGCCGTTAATCTGTGCGAATTGTTCCTAATACTTTCTAATTTCTCCTCCCTGAGTTTACATTTAAGATAAAAAGGACTTAGTGTAGGAAATTGATTTTTGATAAAATTTTCACTTTCTTCTTTTGAAATTTCTAATAAAGTATGTCTAACTTGTCTTGCTCTCTTTATTTCATAAGTTTTAATACATTTCATTTATTGATTAAATTAGATTAAAATGATAAATACTTACTTTATTTATTTATTTAATATTTAAACGTTATTATTAATTTTACGTAGTAATTAGCAGTTAATTATATTATTATTACTTATTACTAAATAGAATCTAGCATTAAAACTTAATTATATTAATAAATATTAATATTATTAAGTTAAATATTAATTAGTATCTGGTTTTTTAATTCACTATTGTTTACAATTAGTTTGATAGCTAAAAAAGGATCGTTAATGCTTAATGCTTTTGCAAGTATAATTAATATTATATCATTATAAAAAACATTACAAAGTATTTTATTATATTAATACAAAACAAAATATAAATACAAACATTTTTATTAAAATTAATATTAATTTTATTATAATAAATGCTTAATAACTTCTTTTATTTCGAAACGAGAAGAAACTAAGAAAATATAGGATGATCAAACTGTGTAAACTGATATACTATTATCATTAATAATCGTACTCATCGAATTAAATATATTTTTTAGCTTAATTCCACTATTTTGATTTGACTTACTTACTTGAAGATCAAAATCAACAACGTTATCCATTATAGCCATTAAGCCTTTTTCTAAATTACTCTGAAAATATTCGACATTAAGACAACTATGATTAGGTAGTTTTGTTTCGATTCCATTTTTTCCTATTTTCTTATATTTCTTATGCTTGCTAAACTTGTTTATTAAGTTTTCTAAGCATACAGGTGAAAATAAGAGTTCTTCATTTATTTCCTTTAGACTATTTCGGTTATCAAGCCTGAACTCTTCACCTTCATCACATATTACAATTGCATCATTGCTAGGTTTTGAGGAATTAGTTTCTTTATCGTCGGTATTATATTTTTCCTCTCTAATATAGTTCTGATTTCCTTTTTTAGCTTTAAAGACTTCTTCAGTAGGGTCTGGTTTCGTTTCCTTGAAAGTAAAGCCGAATTCATGAGAGTAGTCTACTACATTTTTAAAATCGAGACCTTTTAAGATACTTTTAAGATTAGATCTTTCTGTTTGCTTAACCTCTTCTTTGCTTTCACCCATCCTTAGTTTATCAGCATTACTATTAACGATGCTTATGTTAGAATTAAATTCGGTAACATTGTCTATATTATAATTAGGCTCTTCACATCCACCAACTGTAGTATGTGTACTTAGATTGTTAAAACGGTTTTGGAAAAGGGCTCTAGACTCTTTATTTGTCTTTTTGATGGGGATACAAATTACATTTAAGTCAGTCTCATACCTCTCCTTTTCTAAAAAAGTACTCTTTTGTCTCTTTTGACTATATTCTTGTCTGTTTCTTTTTGATACTATAGGCAAAGAAGAATTAGAAATTTCAATACAATGTTCATTAAATAAACTTTCCACGTAGCCATGAAGGTTATCAGCATCTAGAATAATTTCTTCCTCTGATTCTACTTCATAAGAGGTATTCTTACTGTGAAGATCTTTTGATTGCATTTTAGCTAAATTTTGATTAAACCTGTTCTCACTACAATCAAAACTGTCATTTACATCATAACCTTCACTGCTTTCACTACTATTTTGAATCAAACCTTTCTTTACTAAGTTAGGAACTAGTTCGTGAATATTCATAGTGCTTTTAAAAATATCATTTTCTTCTGTAGTTAGAAGTAACTTTTTTGTAGATTCTTTGTGTGACTTATTTTTCTTTAATTTTTCGTTGTTGTTTAAGTCTTCTTCATAATCAATTTTCGGAATTTTGTTTATAGACTTTCCGTTTGAGATAATTATCTTTTTGTTATCAAAGTACTTGGAGCGGAAGTGAGACTTTTGAGATCTCTTTTGGATAATAGTTTTTAGCAATGCAGTATCAATTTCAACGCAGGGGAATTCAGCAGTTGTTTTTTGGAAATTTTTCTTTTTACTTTCTAAATTAATCCTGCCGTACTTTTTATTTCTAGAAATTGGATGACGAATTGAAGGGAATCTTTTTTTTATGAAGCTTTCAGTTTCTTCTTTTGCTATGTTATTTAAATAAAGTCTCACTCTATTTATTTCTCTCGTTTTCATTGATTAATTAAAGATTTAAAATACATAAAATTAAAACCTTAAATATTAAACTAATTTAATAGTTGGTTAATTATACATAAATTTATGATTACATATAATTTAATAACAGACATAGTTAGTATTTGTTTATGATACTTAGTTATTTATAATAGAGAAATGAAATGTTAATAATAGTTAGCTTATTCATTAAGAAAAGTATATAATATCATTCCATATATTATAATTACGAAGTAATAGATTTAAATGGCAACAAAGAGAATAAATACTTTTTATATTATATAATATTATATAATATTTTATAATATTTTATAATATTATCATTATTAATAAAAAATAAATATTATATATAAAATTATTTATTAATATAGCTTCATTCATTACTGGCTCCTTATTGTAACATTTAAAATCTTTAAAGTACTGTGATCATTTCATTTTAGTCAACAAAAGCAAATTAACTTGAAATTAGACCGAGTTCACAGAGACATATAATTCGTTATAGATATTAGTTAAATCAAGAAGTGAACAAGTATTTCTTTTGGTTGGTTCTCTATTAAAACTAGCAAGTTCAGATTTACTAGTGTGATGCTCTTCAAAGGCCTGGTCAAAGTTTGTTGATATTAAGTCAAATTCAGACTTTTTCTTATTAAGTTTAATTTTTAATATGTTACTATAATTTTGTTTTTCTGCTTCAAGTTTTGAACTTACTGAAGTAAAATTATTAGAATTTTTTTTATTCCTTATCTTTATGAAATTTTCAAAACATGAAGATGAATTCAAATTATTTTTTTTCGTTTCTTCGTCATTCAAAGTAGCTACTTTTAACTTACCTTTATAATTATTTTCATCAATTATTTTAATATTATCGTTTTTATGCATATCATTATATTTCATTTGGTAATCTATGTTATTATATATATTAATTTCAGAAGCATTTTGACTCACATTTTTTTCATTTAAAGATTCATCATAAATATCTATATCATAATATTTTTGTAAATTTAAAGCTTTTATTTTATCAGGACTATTTTTGAAGTTAAATGTAATTTTGTTTAAAACATTCTTTTGCTTAGTTTTTCTTTTAGGAGCTAGTACTTTTTTACTCTTAATTTCTTTTGTATCACTGTTATAGACTGATCGATCGCCTTCTATATTATCGCAATTGTAATTTGGTTCCAAATCTTGACCAATACTGGTTCGAGTGCTTATGTATTGTAAAGCGGGATTGCTTACTTTGCTATCGGATTGATCATAGTTTTTTGATAGTAGTTTATTAAGCTGGATAGTATTTAAGTCAGTTGGAATCACTTCTTTCTCTTCAAACTTCTCTAGCCTTGTTACTTCAGTTATATTTTCAGTATTAAACTTTTTATTACTTTCAATAAGTATTAATTTATTAAAATCATTTATAATTTCTTCAGCTGGAAATAGGTCTTTCTCAAAAGAGTGATTAGATTTTAGTTCAATGCTAGAGATTTTGACAAGTTTATGTACATTCATAGAGCTTTTAAATATTGCTTGTTCTTCCGAGATTGATGAATCTGAACTTTGATTTTGAAACATTATGTTATTTTTTTCGATGCATAAACTCTTTTCTTTACTGTCGCTTAAGTTAGAATCTGATGAGTCATATATGTTTATTTTTTGGCTTTGTAATTTTCTGCTTGATAGAACTTGTTTTTTTTTGCTAAAGCAATTGAAAAACTGTTGGGTTTTTATTTGTTTCTGAAGCTCTGTATTTGCATTATCATCTATTTTACGAACATTTTTATTATTATTCTCTAAATTAATTTGACTACTCTTAGTATTAAATTTAGTATTAAATTCTTGATAAAAGGCATCATTCAATGAAGGGAACTTGTTAATAAGAAAGTTTTGAGTTTCCCTTTCGGATACAATAAGTAATAGAAGTCTAGTAAAATTGGTTTTTGCATATGTATTATGTTTCATTATAAAATAATATATATATAAAAAATATAATAATGATTAAAAAATTACCTTTATAAAATAATTATAATAATTGTAGATTAGGGTTTTTATTAATATTATTTAAGTTGATTTTGAAAAAGTCAACATTTTAAGATAAAGAAAGTCTATTACTTTAATCTAATACCTGTATTGTTTAATTATATATTTTAAAATATATCTCTTGTTACTTATTCCTGTCTAATAGCTTGTAATGAGCTTTTATTTTGTTAAAGTATAAATATTTAACCTAATAATATCAAAAATATACAATATACAATTTTATTCATTTTTTTATAATCATTATTTAAAAAGAGAAAAGCAGATAAAAGAGAAATAAAAATAAATCATTACCAAATATGTTCATTAAGTTTTAAATATATAATATTTATAACATATTAAATTTATAAACATATTTTATAAAGTTTATACTTATTCAAAAAATCATTTTTGTGTCCTCATTCTTTTGTTTTTAAGCAACTTAGAATTTTTATTTGTGTTTGATGATATATTTGTACTATTTGTACTACAAGTACTACTTGTATTGTTTGTATTATTTTTGTCATTACACCTTTTTTCATCATATTTTACTTCATAGCTATTAAAATTACTGTTAAAATATTCATTAGTTATAACTTCGTTATTAAGTTCAGTTATCAATTTATTTCCTTCAAATATTTCCCTTTTTGAATTAACTATTTCTTTGGTTCCTAATATCCATTTATGATTTTTAGCTTGAATAAAACTTAGTCTGTTTTTATAGTCTTTCTCCAGTAATCCAGTTAAGAAATCTTTACAACAGTCACTTATATTTATTCCTTCTAAATTAAAATCAATTCGATAACTAGTTAAGATTTCTAAGTAAACTTCATAACTTAATGAACTTTTATAATTGAATGGATGTTTGTTAAACAGTAGAATATACATGACTATACCAAGACTAAATAAATCAAGTTTTTCACTCTCACTAAAAGTTAATATTTTTCTTTCTTCTATACATTCTGGTGATAAATATGGTAAAGTTCCACTTCTTGAGGTAGTAATTGTTTCATTCCCATAAATTCTTCTGGCTAATGTAAAATCTCCTAGCTTCACATTATAATTTTGATCAAGTAGTATATTTTCAGGTTTAATATCTCTATGGATAATATTAATATCTTTTAAATGACCCAAAGAGTTTAGAATTTGAATAATAAAATGAGCAGTAAGGGCTTCAGAAAAATTCCCTTTTGGATTAAGTTTTTTGTTTTCCTTAATAAATTGCTTTAAATCACCGTTATTCATATATTCGAGGACAATCAATATATAATTCTTATATACGAAATAATGATATAACCGCATAATATTTGCTGATCCAGATAAGTAATTGACATTTATTTCCTGCATAACAAGTTCTTTATTTTTGATTATCGGCTTCTTTTTAAATTTTTTGTTTTTTAAGTTAATCTATATTAATTTAAAATCAAATGTTCAAATATAATATATAATATAAAAATGAATACTCAAGTATTACTACTTACCACTTTCATAGCGAAATTCTTTTTAAAACTTAAACTGTAAATTAATTTGACTGTACTAAAACCACCATATCCAATATTTGATATTATATTGATATTTGCTGCCTTCTCTAATTCCGCTACTTCAACTTCAGTTAAATCATACTCATCTGACTTAGCGCGAACTTTAACTAGTTTAGTTTCGCTTTCTTGGAGGATAAATGAGCTTTTACTCTTAGTAGATATATCATATTTAGGATTAATCTTATAGTTTTCTTCTACTTTTGTGGATGTTTCAATACTTTTACTCTTAATAGGTTTAATAAGATGTTTGTTATTCATTATATATTTATATTAATTCTACCTTCTATATAATTACATTATAAAATTAAATTCCACAAAATATGTTTAATATTATTTTAATTTTACAATAAATATTATAATATATAATTAATAAATGTGATTTTTAATTGAATATAAAGTAATTACTGAATTTTAATTATAATGAGATGAATCAGTAAAATAAGTAGCTG
>Ga0100380_10004871_pt1 | contig 13964 bp, 10 predicted proteins | sample CryGeymeta201504_FD_80417 | JGI IMG/M metagenome (GOLD analysis project Ga0100380, IMG submission 80417) | Groundwater microbial communities from Crystal Geyser aquifers in Utah, USA - Crystal Geyser metaG 2015-04 | ecosystem: Environmental > Aquatic > Deep subsurface > Groundwater | place... | reverse complement strand
TTTGTTCGGCTTCTTCAATTTGCGATAGCGAATCAAGCAGGTCGATATTATCACGGAGAACCTTGCGGTGGCGCTCTTGGTCGCCTACGGCCTTCTTGACGTTTTCAAGGTCAGGCTGAAGAGCATGGTATTCCTTCTTTTTCTTATTTATCTTGGCGATTAGCTTGTCGACTTCAGCAATAATGCGATCGAGACCACCTTCGTCCTCGTTGCTGGAAAACTCATCGATGCGAATGCTAAGATCTCTGAGATGTTTTACATCTGACAAAAAGGTATTGAGCGTTTCGTTCAGTTTGGACTCCTCGTCGCTACTGTGGTTGTACAAGCGAGACTTTTCGCCTTCCTTCGCTCGCACCTTTTGCGTAAGCGAGGTAATTTTCTCCCCAAGCTTGGTAACCTCCCCGACAATAGCGTTCTTTCGAGTCTCCAGCGTCTGTTTCCGTTCAGAGGCACGCTTTTCTTTCTCGAACTTCTCTTCTTTCTGGCGAAGATTTTCCTGGGTTTTGCTACACTTGGAAGAAGCTGCCGTGATTTCTTGGTTGATTGCCGTGACTTTTCCAATAATGAAATTGCGACGTAAAGCAGTGCAGAGCCAGTTAGAAACAAGGAATGCTCAATGCCGTTTCTCCAACAGGCAAAACCCCACGACACACGCCTAGTGAAATTTTACCTTTTTTGTTGCTCTTGGTGATCTTGTTGTACAATTCATCCTTCTCGTCTCGCAAAACTTGAATCTGTTCCTCAACTTCTTCAAGACTTCCTCCGACAGCGTCAGCGGTTTCAATTTCGAGCTGCTCGTTGATATCGTTGATGTTCTGGGTTTGCTCCTCAATGCGACTAGCATCGCTAACCCAACCCTTGCAAGCATTCGACAGTTCTCGGAGGGCTGTGGCGACACGTTCGCTTTCCACCACCGCTGCATTGTTCGTTTCCAGCTCCTTCTTATGCTGCTTCAAAAACGCATCACCACCCTGAAGCTTCTGGGCGATTTCTTCACACTCTCTAATAGTGCGTCTGTACTCAAGCAATTCGTGCATGGACTCATAAACGATTTCCCTCCATTTTTTTGTTCGAGCAAGCTCGTTTCGATATGCCTGTACTTCTTCTTCATTGCCTCCCTTGATCAAAGGTGAAACGTCTGGGTCTGAGAATACTTTGATGGTGTCTGAAAAGACGCGGTATTCCTCCTCGTTTAAGCCACGGCGACAGCACGGGCATTCTCGATTATCGTTGCTTTTGCCTTTCTTTGCCAGCTTCTTGATACGCTTAACAAGCTTGGCGACATTGTCCGGGGGCAACTCTTCCACTGAATTCGCTTCGAGTTTTTGCAAGTGCCCGTCCAACAAGTCGAGCAGCTCCTTCGGATCATCCTTTTCGACCGCAAATCCCTGAACTCCATAGCCATTTTCCAACAAGGTAGGGAGAAGATTCTTTATCTTACCAACACTCCTATCGGCCTGGCTCAGCACTTCCTTTCGCTGCTGAAGGGAATTACGAGACTGGATCAGAGAATTACTCGTGCCTGTTTGTTGCGAGATTAGTGACTGCGTCTTTGTTTCGACAGCTTTCGCTTCTTTCACCTTTTTGGCCGCATCAATGTTCTTTTGGCTAATGGTGTTTTGGGTGGCCCGAACGAAAGGGGCGATATTGGCCTCATTATCAAGGTCAGCTGAAGGGTCAATGTCAAAAGATTTCAAAACAGAGATCTTTTCTTGCAAAAGCGCCTTCAATTTGCTTACATCCTTGGAGCGATTCTCGCGAAGCAAGTTGAGCTTATTCGCCATGGTCTGACTGCGTTGGTAGCGCTTTCGCATATTGAGTTTGGTTTCAATTTCTTCGTCAATTGCATTGATCCGTTCGTTGTGGCTGCGGATAGCGGCCCCCAGCTGGTCACGTTGATCGTTCTTGGTCAGATTTTCCAGTTCCTTGGCGAATTCCTTGGCCCGCTCACGGAGTTCATCAATACTAGATTTCTTGATTTTATTGGAACCAAGCGTCTCGTCCAATGTTTTCAATTCCTGGTTAATAGCCTGATTCTCGTCGTTCAACTTCTTTCGTTCTGCTCAAAGTAAAGGCAACGCACAAAATAAAGAGTGGGCCGTGTGAGAGACAAGACAACATTTTTGAACCTTCCAATTAAATTGAAATGACGCAAACGTACCATTTTCAAAGGAATTTTTACTTCCAACCAGTTCCTGCAGGACCTTATTGTATTCGTCTTCCTGTGCTCGGAATTTAGCCTTGTGGCTGCGCAAATTTTCCTTGAGCTCGGCTTCCTTCTTTTCGAGATAGCGAAAGAACTTGTCCATTTCTTCCTTGGAAATTTTGACGGAGGCACCAGTTCCCTCGATTTCGTCAGGCGTAAGCAACGTTCCTTGACTCATACCCATGGACGCATCCATGGCTGACAATTGTGTACTCGTCAACTGGGTGAGAGACGACTGCAAATCGAGCGCGTAGGTAGAGGCCATTTTTGTCATGATGAGCACCCGCTCCGACAGACGTTTTTCCTGGGCTTCCTTTTCTGCCGCATATTTTCCTTTCGACGAATTGAGTTTAATTTCCTCTTGTCGCAACCCTTCAATTTCATTTTGAATGCTAATGCACTCCGCGACCAATTCTTCTTGACGATCCTGCTGTTGTTTTATTTCTTTGTCAAAATCCCGAAGCATCTCCTTTAGCTTGGCTATATCATGATCTTTTGTTAGATCCTTTTCCAGCATGGACCGTTGCTTGCTGACACCTGATCGGAGATTGCTGAGTTCATTTTGCTTTCCCTGAATTAAATCATTCAGATTATCGACTTGCGTGGCAATCTCCAACCACGAATCGTGTACCTTCCGACCTGCCGCTGCCTGGTCCTTGGACTCTTTGATTTCGTCTTCGAGCTGTTCCAACTGTTCATTCTGTTGGCTCAGTTCCTTTTTGAATTCGTTTGCTGCATGCCGATGACTCTTGTAGGTGTTCATATCAGCCTGAATATCCTTCAATTTAATGGCCAATTCCTTCTTGGTCTTTTTGAAACTATCGAGGGCCTTGGAGTAACGACCCGTGTCAAAAATTTCGTCGAATCGTTTCTTGAGCACGGCCGCTTCTTGCAGCGGCCAGCTGCTGTCTTCCTGATGCACAAACAAGACGTAGTCCAAAATAGCCTTTTTGACTCCCATGAGTAGTGGAATTTGCTTGTCCAATTCGGAACACTTGGAAGACAAGGTCACGCGCTCTCCAGTCGAAGGATCAACCGTCCGAAGGGCTCCGTCCAATTGTTTGAAAGTCATGGTATTTTTTTTCTTGGTCAATTCCATAGCTGTGAGCAAATGATACGAAAGGACATTAGACAAAATTGCACAGGTTTTGTTATCACACTACTGGAGCCATGAGATGTATCGTATCATAATATCTGTACCTACTTCGGATCACTACTTGAGATTTGCCGGCCTTGTTGGTAAATCGCAGTTTGACCACGGCTTTGACGGTCGTTGCATCAATAACACGAGGATCGTGAACAAAAACTTGTCCTGCTGAACGACTGGTACCACCCGGAGGCATGGAACCACTGAGAGCATATTTCAGTGCCTCGATAATGGTCGTTTTACCACCTTGTGTATAAAACAATAATCATAAAAGATGGTAGGTTTTTTGTGTGAGATAGGTAAGTAGAAGAAGAAAGAAGTAGCGAGTAAATGACGTTCAATGCAAATCGCAAAATCAGCTGTACTTTGGATCACAGCAATTAGTACAGCACACAACACCATACATACATCACTCCATCGTGTAAATGATATATTATTATATTTATGCAAAAGAACGTACATCCATTGGCTCCATGAATGACGGTCAAGGGATAATAAAATTCTACCACTTGTTCTTGATCGTCAGGACTAAAAGACCGAATCCCTCGCAAAGATAGTTTATTGATGGACGCCATGATGATGATAATAGTGCTGTAATAGATAATAGTATGCTGTGAAAAATGAACGTGGAAAAGAGTCGGCAGCAAGTTCGTTTTTTTTTTGATGCAGATCCAAGGTTGTTGCAAAAGAACCACCCCCTCTCTTGACTAATCTCAAATAAAATCAAGTTTTATTCTTATTGTCTCTGCATGCACAAATATACGTTAAAAATGAGTTCAGCTCTTGTCGATTAATTGAGCTGTTGGTGAAGATTCACAACAACAAGCAATCGTATCATTACAAGATTTTAAATTTTAATTGTAGGCTACTAGAGAAGTATGATACTTTTTTCATTAAAAAAATGATGGAGAATGAGATCACGAGACCCTGCAAAAAAGGCAATGACATGCCATGTGCAGAATAAATCTTTCGCACTGCCTTACGTAGGCCAGACCAAAGTACAAGTATGCGTCCCAGTAGTGATAATTCTCGCAATTTTTCACAACGACACAAAAGACACCGTACAAAAAAAAGCCAACCAAAACCAGTGTTATTTTCGCCATACGATATCACACATTATTATTTTTTTCTTCTCGCGAAGTCACCTTCGTCGGTTGCTCGCTACAAGTGAAAGTAGCTAGCAATAACACTCAGTATTTGCGACGTCTGTTACGATTATGAGTGACGATCTCGTTGATTCATTGACGAAGCAATTGGCAGATGATGTTCACATCAACAACAACAATAATAGTAATAACGACAATGATAATGATGATAATAAGAATGAGAGCAGTAGCCTGAAAGATGATGATGATGATGATGATACTAGTATTGAAGGAATTGAATTCGTCGATTACATGGATGAATCACAACTAGAATATGTCATGGATTTGGTAGGACGAGATTTATCCGAACCATATTCGAGTACGTAGGCTATTTTCAAGTTTTGCATGTTTTCGTTTTGTACTAGTACGCGTAAATTGCTTGCCATTTTGTGACAAATAAAATATTATAAAAAGGCTCTCTCATATCATCATACATCATCATCACCTCGACCTTTTGCAGTTTTTACCTTTCGATATTTTTTAACTCGATATCCCGAATTGTGTCTCTTGGCTGTACCCAAAACGAACGCTACCACCAAAACAAGACCAGAACCGATTGGTTGTGTGGTAGGAAAGATCGACAACGAAGAAGAGGGATATAGTTTGCACGGTAATGGAGCTACCTTTCCGACGGGATATATTGGCATGCTTGCCGTCAGTAAGGACTATCGACGACGAGGGATTGGCAAGGCTTTGGTCCAGCGGGTCGTGCATCGCATGAAGAAGATGGGATGTCGATCCGTAACGCTCGAAACGGAAGTATCCAACGTGACAGCACAGCGGCTGTACCAAGAGTCGTTTGGATTCATACGAGAAGAACTGCTCTGTCGGTATTATCTGAACTTTGGAGATGCCTATCGGTTGAGACTGTGGTTGTAGAAGAAGAAGTTATGCGATGGATGCAATGTATTTGCCAGCCCCAAAACAGTACTGTACTGCATAAATAATTACGAGTACCACTGAAGAAAGAATGCTACAAGATTTTGACAGTATGTACTGTACTATTGTATTACTCTTGAGTAAAATAATGCTATTTTTTCTGTTTCTTGTCGTTGTTGAAGTTGATTCTGCTGCTGTTGCACAGCACAGCTGCACAGACCATCTCCTTGCGCATAATCAGTATATATGTGGAAATAAGTTATAAGACGCCAGCTTTTCGCGCCGGAGATCGTGATATCGCTGGCGATGGTTTTGCTTTACCGCCACCACCACCATCACCAGTGCCTCCTCCTCCTTTGCTCTTTCGTGCCAAGTATTTTCGTCGAATCTGGTAAAAAATGACAGAGAACACCAGAAAAGCTCCAGCAGTAGCCTTCCAGGAAATGAAGTGACCAAAGATAACGGCCGAGATCAAAATTGAAAGCATTTGACGTGTCGTCATGATGATGGTAAACACGATGGGTCCAAATTCCTTGATGGTGTAAAAAATACACAGCTGGCCCGACGCTGAGGTGATGGCCGTAATGACATTGTACCGAAAGACCTGAGGATTGACCGTAAGGAATTCCCAAACAACGGGAAAGTCACCCGTCACGATCAGTCCAATGGTCGTGATGATAATGGCAGAAGAATTGACACCAAGCATCATTTGGTAGGCATCGACATTGGCACGACCGTATTCGTTGTAGACACGGTCCTGCCATTGGGAAGTGAAGGAATCAAAGAAAATGTAGGAGCACATGAACAGCAAACCAATAACTTCTGTTTTCGCATCGGAATTGGGAGTTTTGCTGTACATGGAAAAGATGGCCACACCAATGGTAATCAGCAAGGCCTCGACGTACTGTCCGAGCGGATACGAGGTTCCCTTGAGCAGTCTTCCCATGCCCATGACTGGAATAATTTTGGAACTTTTGAATACCGTTTGGACTGGAAAGGACACGTACTTGAGAGAAGCATACTGACTCCAGCTGGACATGGTATTGCTGAGGGCACAGGGCGTAAAGGCCAGGAGTGGTGCAACATTGTTGGCAAAAAAGGCTCCCTTGCGCACTCGGACGGTAATGAGGGCCACAATAACGGCCAGGAAACGGTTGCTAAAGACGCAAAAGGCGGCACTGGGAAATTTACCACTGGGTACACGTTCGGTGGGGGTGAAGACGGTCGTCATGATCAGTTCTTGCATGTACCCCCAGGTCAAGTAGGATGCCTGCAAACCACAAAAACACAAGAGAAATTTGAAGGCTTGTTTGAAGAATTCGGGATTGTGGGAAAAGAATTTATCAATGAAATTGTCTATGAACGATGCTGGCGTGTCGTTGGCATGATCACCCATTGGAACATTGGGTTCTACCATAAGGGGTTCCACCTCTCTGCTTATTGGTCATCAAATTGGGAAGAGAGTTGATAATGTTGTTCAATGTTTAAATAGTGGATGATATTAAGTGTGAGTGCAGTGTGATAGAGATACAGTAGGAATTGATCTGAGTAGGAAGTATCATCAGTAGCACCATTTATTTTTAGCCCGTCACGATGTCCCAAGATATTGTAGAAAATCATTTTCCATCAAGATGACATACAAACGAACAATCAAACAATCAAAACATAATGTCTCACCGTTCGGAATCACTGCCCATTCTTCCACCTTTTTCGAGACTACTGGGTGCGTGTTCTTGGGTGGAGTCGTCTTGTAAATCAGTTGGATCTCGAGCAGGAGACTTTCGAGATCTTAACATTATCGCTTTTCGAGCGGAGATCTATTCTGATGATCAGCAGCAACAACCAAACCTTTTTGTAGGTTGTTGTAGGTAGTCTGAGTAGTTTGGTAGTGGGTGTGTGTGTACCGTGTAGAGTACCTGGTATGTGCCGTGTAGTTTTGGCGGCCATTTTTTTTTTTCAAAACGCGGAGAGTTGAGATCCAATGACCCACCCAGACTGAAATCTTCTTTTAGTCATGAGTAATATGTCATTTTTATTTCAACCATTCATCTTTCTTGTTGCCGAACAAAAACACCGAAACAACCAAACAAAATTTATCACACAACATCATACATAGAAGAACAAAAAAAGAGCTTTTATTTAAAAAGAGCAGCTTTATCAAGTCAAGCTGAAAACAAACGGTCTTGTACCTATTTTCAACAAAAAAATAATGGACGGCAACAACGATGATGACAAAACGCAATACACGGTCGTACTCGATACTCTCAAGTCTCCTTCCAACAAACGAGATCCGAGAACGGTACGATTGGCCGCTGTAGCGGCAGCCATGTCGGAAGTAGTGGGTGGGACGGATGTGTCGGCTGCAAAAGTATACGCCGCGACTATTTCGGCTTTGGAAGGAACGTTAACGTCATCATCATCATCGTCATCGACAACGTCAACTGGCAATCCAGTGGACAGTAATAATATGATGGATTCTTTGTCAACTCAAGTGGCTCTGTTGGAGCTACTGAGACAGACAGTGCCACACGTAGCGAATCCTGTCATTTTTGATGCCTCGCTGTCTCTGTCGTCGCGAGTTTTGCGTGGAATTGTTTCTTCGTGTTTGGGTATGGACAACAACAACAACAACAACAACAACAACAACAACAACAGCAACAACCAACAACAACAGCAAAAACAACACACGATGGAAACCAAGGATGAATTGGGTGGCATCAATGCCGTACTGAGAGCTGTTTGTCGAGCCGTGACTGAACTGCTCAAACGTTTGACACCCAAGTGCGATGCAAAATTGGTCAAACAATTCTATTACGGAACCATTATGGGACTCTTCGAGGATCATCGTCCCAAGGTCCGAAAAGCATCGCAAAACGGAATTATCGAAATATTGTTTTCGTCTTCGGGTTGCAATCCTACCGTTCTCAAGGCCACTAATATGTACTGTCACAATAAGCTCAATACTATCTTGAAACGAACCAAAAAAGCCGATCAAGAACCACAACCAGAGTTACTTCATCTCTTGGCCTTTTTGGAACGAACCATTGGTCGAATGGATATTACCATGTTGGGAACCGATGTGATGGAATTGCTAGTAGCTATGTTGCAACGAACATCTGCCAATGCTGCTCAGTCCGATTATGTGGCTCTTTCTAAAAAGGATTCAGCATCGAAAATCATGGCCATCAATGCTCTCCTTTCGACCGTCAAAGAATTGGTCGAGAGTTCCTCGGAACTACAAGAAGAGGCCATTGATGCCTTTTGTCCTCGGGTTCTGGCGACACTGTTGCAAAACAATCCATCACTCGTCTTTCTCGAGGGATCAATCGATCGAGATCTGTTGCATCGTGGTCGTCTCCTTTACGGAAATGTCATCCTTTCGGCTTGTCAGCGTGTCATGGGAGCAGATCCAGAACTTGCCTCCAAGTTACTCCCTGTGTCGATCCAGGTTGTTTTGCAGTTGGGAAAATCGGGTGATGAAGTTGACGAGGATGTTGCCGAGCCACTATTGACAGAATTGTCAGCCTTGCTGCGTGTCAACTTTCGACAACTGCTCCTCTCGACGTGTTCCAGAACGAGTTTGGATACCTGCATTGCGAACTCGCTCAAGGCTCTGGAACAAGTAATGTTACCTACATTTCAATCTACTTGGTCTGTCTCGCTCAAGACGTTGGTCATTTTGTTACAAATGGTAGATAGCCACGAAATGGTTCCGGAAATGGTAGACACTCTACTGGATCTTCGGGACGAATCGTCCTACGATGTCAACAGCCAACGTGCTGTAGAAACGGCTGTGGGATCTTTGATTGAGGGAGTTGGTATCGAAGAGTTTTGGAAATGGGTAGAATGGACACCATCCTCGACTGACCCAAGCAAAAAGAATACATCCAATGAAGCTATCAACTTGGATTACAACTGGTTGTTGCCTGTTATGAAAACAGCGACGGGTGCCTCCCTTGGGCAGAGGCCGCACCTAGAGTTTTTCCAAACGAATATTCTTGGTCTCGCCCGCCAATGTGCTTCCATGGTAGCAAAAACGAAAGATAAGGATAAATACGATTCTTGGGTCGTGGGACTATGGTCTTTATTCCCGATCTTTTGTCAGCGTCCAGTGGATCTCGTGGAACACATCGAGAAGCTTACTCCAACATTAGTTAAAGCAATGGAGGACAAACGATATCCTCATATACTGGGCCTGGTTTGTGCTGGGTTAGAAACACTAGCCGTCAATACAAAGGAGAAAATCGAAATGGAAGAGGGTACGGTCTCGGAAGAAACTCAGCGTGAAGCCGACGTCATGTCAAAGACTGCTGTGCTTCTACTCCCGGTTCTCTTCAAGAATGTCGAAAGGCTGCATGCAGGTCCTTCGCGAACTGCCACTGACGAGATGGACGTCGAAGAAGAAGAAGAAGCGCCCGAGCAAGGACCAGTAGACTCTAATCTATCCCAGAAGACTTGTCAAGCCATTGCAAGGTTGGCTAGTCTTGCCCCAAGCCAATTCCTGCACAAACTCTTCAAGAAAGTGATGCGTCGATTGCTCGAAGCAAGCCAGTCCGAAAGTAGTGAAAGTGATAAATTGTGTTCACTGCTTACTCTTTCGCAGGCTCTCGTAGCCTCCAAAGCTCTGGACGAGTCTAGCGTGTCACTACTGTATCGTACAATGAAACCAATGATTCGAAATGACGAGAACGGTTCTAAAGTACAAAAGCAGTCTTACAAGGTCCTGACTGAAATATGTAGATGCCATCACACGTATGTGTCAGAGCCTGAAACCCTGAAGGAGCTCATTGAGCTATTGACGGGAAGCGCTGTCACATCTCAAGTGACTGCCAGATCTGTTAGATTAAAGTGTATGGCATTTCTCGTGAATGGATTTGAGGACGGGACTTTAAACGACGCGGACGTTATTACCAAAATGACAGGAGAGGTTCTCCTTTGTCTAAAGGATTCAAAAGGAAAGACCCGGGATCATGCTTATGAAGTATTACTTGCTTTGGCAAAAGCGTCGGGCAATTTGACGGAGTTCCTGCGCGTGATAATGTCGGCTCTCGCCGCTGAAACTACTCACATGCGATCTGCTGCTGTCATGGCTGCATCCAGACTTGTCTTTGAGTATGCCAGAGAAGACACCAGTATACAAGCTGCCCTACCATCTCTGCTGCAGACGGTTCTAATTTTATTTGATGAGCAATCAAGAGAAGTTGTCAAGAGTGCAGTCGGCTTTGTTCGTGTGTGTGTTGCAGCGATGGAGCCGGATCAGCTTCGGCCTTTGCTACCGAACGTGGTAGGGTCTCTTTTGAAATACGGAAAGGGAAAAGATCGATTCCGTGCCAAAATCAAGATTATTTTAAAGAAACTCGTACGACTGTACGGGTATGATGAGCTGATGCCGTACGTTCCAGAAAGTGAAACGAGGTTGCTGGTGCACATGAGAAAATTGGACGAGCGCGCCAAGCGCCGAAAGGCTTCCAATCGTACCGATGGTGCGCCCGACCGTTTCGACTTTAATAACATGGTCGATTCGGACGAAGAAGATTCGGACGACGGCAAAACGCTCATGACGGGTGCCACTGGTTTGACGAAAATGACAGCAAAGACCAAGATGACAATGCAAAGTGCTGCCCAGTCCAAGGCTAGTAAGACTCTCGGTACTTCGCTGCGAAGTAAGAAAGGACAGCCTACTGGTTCGCTGAAGCTTCCCAGCGAAAATGATGGTGAAGTTGTTGACATGCTGACACTGAAAGAGAAGAATGTCAAATTTGCCGACATGGACGACGACGACAATGATTCAGACGATGGAGGTGTGATGGAATTCGATGACATGGGTCGACTTGTGGTCCTTGACGACGACGACGACGAGGGGGGGGCAGGAGCGACCGAAGAAGCCAATTACGATGGTCGTGATGGCAAACGACGACGACTGGGTCAGCATCATGGTGGTGGTGGCGACGACGTGGACAGTCACAAGAGTGGCAAGAGTACTAAAAGCGTCAAGAGCGCCAAGAGTGGAAAGAAGGTCCGCGAACTTGGAGCTGCCTACAAGAGTAAAAAGTCTGGAGGAGATGTCCGCAAGAAGGGACAACAATTCGAACCGTACGCCTATGTACCACTGGACGGAAGAAGTTACTCCAAAAAGAATCGTCGAAAGGCGGTGGAACAAATGGAAACAGTGGTTCCTCACGGCAAAAAGCGAAAGCATTAGAGACTTGTTTTGTTTTTTCAAAATCATCAAAATTTTGTCTGCCCAAAGACACTGCTACTGCAACTGCAACTGCTATTGTTGTTGCTGTCGATGATATTATTGTGTACTCATATACATGTACAAGTGCAGTAGTCTAGTAGAAACAATATTTTGAAGCCATGATCTTTCATTTCCAAATATTGACAGTTTTAAAATACCAATCATAAATTTCCATCATTGCAGCCCGACACTTGTGCACTACTATTGTAGAGTACAGTATTATTTATTATGGAAATCCTCGATGCGAATTCAAGAGTGCACTGAGATCATCATTATCATCATCATCATTATTGTCGTCATCATAAATGGTATTGTTTTGTGGTGATAATTGTTGTTGTTGTTGTTGTTGTTGCATAGTACTACTAGTAGATTCTAATTCAATCACACGTCCACCCAATTTATGAATAATGTTTTCCAATTCTGATAACACATACTTCAAATTTGGTCGTCTTTTTCGATCCTGTATTAGCATGGTTTCGATCAATTGTACAGTATCTTGTGAATACCATGTAGCAGCAGCACAATTCGATGGTACTTTTGGTATACCTGATAATACTTTCAATTGCGTACATGGTACGATCCGGACTTGTCCATTGGAGCGTATAAATTCTGTCTCACTTGGTGATGCACCATACAGTGTTGCAAAGAAACTACAGCCCAATGACCAAACATCGACTTTAATAAAATCCACTGTATCACCACTGCATTGTCGCAATCCACCATCAAATAATTCCGGTGGACGATACGATACCGTTGTATGCGATGATGCATGATCTATAATCGTCATGACTTGCTGTCGTTGATCAATCGGTTCTTGTAATGGTCCTGCCGAACCAAAATCCATCAGTATGGGTGTTCGTATCGATTGGGAATGTTCGAACATGATATTTTCAACCTTGACATCACGATGGGAATACTGTACTTGATGCAAGGCTTGAACACCCCGTGTCATTCCTACAAACATATTGAGTACATCAATTTCATTCCATGGTGGTCGTGTTGTTGTCGATGATTGTATTGTTGTGGCTGTGGTTGTGGTTGTTATCGTTGTATTGTTGTTTACAAATAACCGTTGATTGATTTCTTGTCGTAAACTTCGATTCATTTTAGGAAATAACATATAAACGATGCTCTTTTGTTCCAGTATGGCAAATCCTAATAGTGGCAAAATATTCGGATGATTGTGATGTCCTGCAGCACGATGTACAGCAGCTTCCTGACGACAATTATAAAGCATGGATGGTTCTGGACATCGAATTTGTTTCAAAGCGTACTGTTTCGTAGGTGTGTTCTTGTTCTTGTTCTTGTGGAAACGGAAGGATGTTGATGTTGATGATGCTGATGCTGATGCTTTTGATTCTTGTTGGTCATTATTCGCATCATTATTGATTACGATTGCTTCAAAGACGTAACTAAAACCACCTTCGGCAATTTTGGATCCTATTCGCACTTGCAGACCCGTATCCATGGTAATCGCTGGACCTGTACCTGCAGTCTTAAAAATCAACCGTAATAGTACATGAAATACTATCCAATGCAAGAAATTGATTACTTTCTTCCACAGATTGTTGTCGTGATCATTGTTGTTGAGATTATGGTTATTATAATTATTATTGTACCATTGTTGTTTGCCGTGTTTGCTATTATCATTGTTAATATGATCATTATTGGTGTTACTACTACTACTACTACTACTACTACTACTACTACTACTACTACTACTGCTCATCATGATGATTGTGCTGTTGTTGCTGGTAGCAGTAGTAGTGGTGGTGGTAGTGGTGGTTGTTTGATAGCGTCGAATGGTGGCTGTATTGTTTTAAATTAGTATTATTATGATTATGATACTATGTTGAGTTTCACGCCCTTTTTTTATATAATGGTGTTTGCAAAAGCAGTGTGTATGCTGATGAGGAGGAGGAATTATAAAGCGAGTTATGTTTACTTTCGTTGAGTTTAGTTTAGTTTGTGATGATGATACAGCATACAGCTGTTGATGCAATTGATGCGAATGAAGATGATGATGTTGTTGTGAAAGCAGAAACCTTGTCGAGTAGTACAGTAGACCTGGCGGTAGTTTGGTAGTCCAGTACTTTCAAAAATTCGTTGCAATGCAAGTCGTGGTGGAGAAGGGTTTTGGTTATTGAGGATGTCGATTAGAGTTCGAATTACGTATCATTTTTTGTTGTTGAGTTTTTTTTTGTCATTGGTGCGTACATTGCCACAAATTAAGCCCAGGTGGACTGCCATAGGACTCAGGAGTTAGGTCTTACTCTATTAGGTCGTGTGCCTATGCCTGCTTCCTATACACACACCAACCACTAGTCTCCTACTCTAGTCATAATA
>Ga0100380_10004853_pt1 | contig 13994 bp, 9 predicted proteins | sample CryGeymeta201504_FD_80417 | JGI IMG/M metagenome (GOLD analysis project Ga0100380, IMG submission 80417) | Groundwater microbial communities from Crystal Geyser aquifers in Utah, USA - Crystal Geyser metaG 2015-04 | ecosystem: Environmental > Aquatic > Deep subsurface > Groundwater | place: USA... | reverse complement strand
TATGGGCAGAAACCATACAATACTACCCTTCGTCTGCCGAAGCGATTTCTGGATTTGTAATGGGCTATCGCTCTGATTCGGAAGAGGATGAAATTGAGTTCAACTACTATTCTTTTGCTCCTGCCTACAAGTTGGGTATGAACAATAACCCTTGGTATTGGATTACTGCAGACGAAGCCGAAGGCCGTTTCAGTGCTGAGCAATGGGTTTGTATTCAAGTCATTCAATCCTATACCTTACGCAAAAGACTAAACCCTTACTTTGAATCTGTTGAATAAGAAGACTAGAAATTTTTACCAAGAAGCTCATAACCCCCGTTGTGGGCTTTTTTTATTTACTAAATTGGCTCCAAACGTATTGATAGACATGAAACTTTCTCTCAGTTTACTATTCACTTTATTCTTTGGATTTACCTCAGCTCAAGTATCGGTGAAGATTGCTCCAGACGAAATGGGCAAATTATCGATGGCCAGCTTATATTCTGAATTCAAACAAGAGCTGCATGCATCCATTAAAAGTGGCCGCATTCTTTTGTATGATTCACCTTCACTAAGTGCGGCGCTTAAAGGAGAGAGTTTAACGGATTTTCTAAACACCGAAGAGGCTACTTTAATCCCAGCAGGCGATGACCCTTGGGCTGAGGATTGGATAGATACCGTCTTGGTTTATGAAATTAATCCCAAAGATTGGATCTCCATTCGATTTGAAAAAAACTACCTCACCGTCCAGTATAATGAATTCAAAACAGCCTATATTTCTAACAAAGACCTGAAGAAACTCAACTCTTATAATACGGAGATGCTCGAGAATCTGCAGCGGGAACATAACCCAGTAAATATTAATCCTGAATTCATCCATTCTTATGGCAACTCCCCATACGATTCGTTTCAAAGCGATCTTTTCCAACTGATTCAGTCCGGAAAAATCACTTCATATACGGCCAACTTGCTTGATGAGCCGCTAACTGTTAAGCAATTCGATACCCTCTTTGACCAAGAAGAATTTGTAATAATTGAAGATTTTGAGACGGGTGAATTCACAGATGAACGAATCCTTGTTGAATTCAATACGCAGGATATAAGCGGGATGGCCCTTCGTTATGAATTCGCGGAGGATAAAAATGGACTACAAATGAACTATACCCACATTGGATTCTGTTTTCAACCTTGGCAATTTGAAGGAAATCAAACAAATGTAGTGATGGTATGGATGAATTGGGAAGACGTTAAGAAACACCTCACTGAAAAAGAGTGGCTGTTATTTCAGAAAATCATTTGTCAAACAGGCCAATTGCAAGATCAGCAAGAACTTCATTTTGTCGATTTTTAGACTTATCTAAATTTATTTTTCGTTTATTCTAATATTAGTTTTAGATTTGCCTCATGATTCAAGTGAGGTATTTTGTGTGTTTGCTATGTATCGGCCTGCTCAGCATGGGAGCGAACGCACAAAATTCAGGAAAAATTAAGGGACGCGTATTTGATAACAAGGGTCCAATTGCCTATGCCAACATTGGAATATTGGCACTTGGCATTGGCGGAACCTCAAATGATTCTGGCTACTTTTTGCTCGAGAACGTCCCTGCTGGCTCACATAAGCTCTTTGTTTCAGTGCTTGGTTATGAGACATATGAAAAGTCTCTCGTGCTAAAAACGAATGAAACGGTAAACTTGGAGGTTCAACTTATAGAGTCATCATTATATACAGACGATATTGTTATTTCCGGAACATTGAGCCCGGTAAGTCGAGACAAAAGTCCGGTTGCGATTGAAGTCTACCGACCGAGTTTCTTTCTTAAAAACCCAACGCCAAACCTATTTGAAGCGCTCCAGAATGTAAATGGAGTTCGTCCTCAGGTCAATTGCAGCATTTGCAATACAGGAGATATTCACCTGAATGGTCTAGAAGGCCCTTATACAATGGTTACGATTGACGGTATGCCTATAGTAAGTGGACTCGGTACTGTTTATGGGTTGAGTGGTATTCCGAATGCCTTGGTAGATCGAATTGAAGTGATCAAAGGTCCAGCATCCACTTTATATGGATCAGAGGCCGTAGGTGGATTGATCAATGTGGTTACCAAAGACCCCAGCAAAGCACCGCTAGCAGCCGCCGACTATTTTGTTACTTCTTGGGGCGAACATAACCTCGATCTGGGCACAGTCTATGGCAGAAGAAAGGTGAAGCACCTGCTCGGAGTTAATCTCTTTCTCTACAATTCTCCCATCGATAAAAACGGAGATGGATTTACTGATTTAGCCAATTCAAGTCGCGCCTCGATCTTTCATAAAAGTACGTGGCAGACTAATGCAGGACAAGCCCAAATTGCACTCCGAGGGGTTTATGAAGACCGTTGGGGCGGACAAATAAACTGGACACCGCAATGGGAAGGCAGTGATTCAATCTATGGAGAAAGTATTCATACCCGCAGAGCAGAAGTTTTGGGCTCTATTCCTTTTCGCGTAGCGAGTGACACCTTGATTTATCAACTTTCAGCGAGCTGGCATTATCAAGACTCCTGGTATGGCATTACACCCTATAAAGGAGATCAGCGCATTGTATTTCAACAGTTATTATGGCATAAACCCATCAATTCCGCGCACCGACTACTTTTTGGCGCGGCAGCAAGGTATGCGTGGTATGATGATAATACTCCGGCCACCGAATTCATCAGCAGTGGACCGACCCGAACAATGCCCTCCAAAATATTTTTGCCTGGTATCTTCGTCCAAGAATCATGGATAATAAACGAGAAACAAGAGATCCTGAGCGGAATTCGGTATGATTATAATAGTTTGCACGGCTCAATTCTATCCCCACGGATTAATTATAAAATAGACTTGGACCAAATTGGGACATTCCGTCTTGGAACTGGAAATGGCTACCGCGTAGCGAATGTCTTTACAGAAGACCATGCAGCCCTAACTGGAGCCAGAACGCTTGTATTTGAAGAAGCACTGAAACCAGAAAAAAGTTGGAATGCAAACCTACAGTGGAGGAAGTTCTACAATCTGAAAAAAGGTTTTATCCAAGCTGAAGCCGCCGTTTTCTATACGTACTTTAATAATAAGATCATCCCTGACTATATCAGTAACCCCACAGAAATCCGCTATGGCAACTTACCCGGCCATGCCATCTCTCAAGGAATCCAAGGAAATATTGAATGGATGCCGAGCGGGAAAATTCGTGGACAATTGGGCTTTACATGGATGCATAATTACTCCGTTGAACCCAATTCACAGGGCGAACAAATCAAAACCACTCAATTGCTCACAGAACGTTTTTCAGCCACTTGGTCCTTGAGCTACCAATTGCCTTTTTGGCACCTCGATCTAGACTATACCGGAAATCTGTATTCACCGATGCATCTTCCAGTGCTGGGTCCACTCGACCCACGTTCCAATATGTCACCATGGTATTCTATCCAAAATTTGCAGTTGACGAAAACCATTCCTTTTGGCTTTCAACTTTATGGGGGGATCAAAAATCTTTTAAATTTCACCCCTGCCAGCAATTCAATTGCAAGAGCTCATGATCCATTCGATAAACAAGTTCAATACAACAACAATGGGTCTATTCAATCAACAAGCAGCAACCCCAACGCATTGAGCTTTGACCCTTCTTATGTCTATACCTCCTTCCAAGGCCGCCGTTATTTCATTGGCCTACGTTGGTCATTCAAATGAGACAATGAGATGGTTAGACAAATTTGATCTAAAGGAAAACCACAAGCTCTCCTAATACCATTCAGAACAAAACCTTCATCTTCTCCCCATCCTCATCCTTAACGAAAAAAACCCCATCTTTCGACGAGGTTTCTACTATATTTTTTATCGTTGGCCTAAGCCGTAGCGCTTGATTTAACTTTGTTTTGAATCCATTCAGAGGTTACTGATTTTGGTCTTTCCAATGGATGTCCTAATGCGCGGTCCCAGACTTGTTGGGCCAATACACCAAGGGCACGAGAAACACCAAACAATACGGTGTAGAAATCATATTCTACCATTCCGTAATGTACCAATAGAGAGCCTGAATGGGCATCTACGTTTGGCCAAGGATTTTTAACTTTTCCTAATGATTCAAGAATCTCAGGAACCACATCGTATACGTTCCATACAGTTTCGATGGTATCGTCTTGTTGGATATTACGTTTTGCAAATTCCATCTGTGCAGTGAAGCGAGGGTCGGTTTTACGCAATACCGCATGTCCATATCCTGGAACCACTTTCCCTTCTGACAAAGTTTTGTTCACGTAAGTAGCAATTTGCTCTTTACTTGGTTTCTTCGTCCCCAAGGAATCTTGCATTTCGAAGATCCATTTGATTACTTCCTGATTGGCTAATCCGTGCAATGGGCCTGCTAATCCGTTCATCGCAGCAGCAAATGAAAGATAAGGATCACTCAATGCAGAACCGACTAGGTGGGTAGTATGTGCAGAAACGTTTCCTCCTTCATGGTCGGCATGGATGGTCATGTATAAGCGCATAAGGCGTTTGAAACCTTCTACTTCCCCAAAGCCTAGCATATGAGCAAAATTAGCTGCCCAGTCGAGTTTTGGATTTGGTTCAATATGCACGTCGTTTTTGTAGGTACGGCGGTAGATATATGCGGCAATACGTGGCAAACGACCAATTAAGTTCATTACATCCTCGTACACGTAGCTCCAATATTCTGTTTTATTGATTCCCTTGCTGTAAGCGGCAGCAAATTCTGATTCAGTCTGCATGGCATTAATCGCCACAGTAAACTGCGTCATTGGGTGTGTTGTTTTTGGCAATGAGTCCAGCACTTTGAACACATGGTTTGGCACATTACTTCTTCGCGCCCATTCGTTCGATAGATCGCGAACATCATCCCCAGTTGGAAGTTCTCCTATGAGCATCAAATAAAATAAGCCCTCAGGCAGTGGTTCAACACCTCCATCTGCTTTTGGTAAACGCTCTCTGAGTTCCGGAATGGTATATCCTCTGAATCGGATTCCTTCTTCTGAATCAAGTAAAGATGTTTCGGTAATCAGACCAATAATGCCCTTCATTCCACTGTATACTTGTTCCAAGGTATATTGTCCCATAACAACATTACCATGCTCTTTCAACAACTTCTTACTTGAAATAGCCAGTGGGGCAGCTACCTGTGCAAATTTTTCCTTAATTCTGTCCATGTGAGTTTCTAGCGCTTAACTACGATTAACAACGGCGCAAAGGTAATATTTGTTCATCGTTTTCATGAATAATACGTCGATTTTTAATTAATTGTGGCTAAATTATTGCTAACTATAAAAAACAAGCTTAAAAGAGGGAAAGCAATACGCGTTTATTCCTAGTTGTAGATATTCACTTTTTTCTAGGCTCAATAACTCATTACACAAGACCAAAAAATAATTTTCTTCAACTATTATGGAATAAATCCAGCCATGATTATTGATTTTTCGTAATTTTAATTGATTTTTGCTAATTATAACGATAGTGAAATCCTCCAGTAAGATATACAAATCCAGCAGCAACAAATTCGGCACATGCCCGAAATGCGGCCACAGAAATGGACTTAACCCATTTCGATTTGGCGGACTTAGCAAAGCTACATACGAGCTGACGGGGCATAAAGTGATCCATCATAAATGTAAAAAATGCCAGTGGCAAGGATATGTCCTAGTCAATGCTGAAAGTATTTGGATGAACCGAATTACGCATGCGGCATTTTTTGTTTTTTGGACATTGGTCATTGTTGGAATACCGGCAGGCCTCTTTCTTCGTTTCTTATAGCCGTACCCTACTTCATAAAAGACATTAAAAAGAAAAACCCGGCAATCTTAACGAATGCCGGGTTTTATATTCTAAGCCACTAATTAATAGCGGTAGTATTCTGGCTTGAATGGTCCTTCAACCTTCACTCCAATATAGTCTGCTTGGTCTTTATCCAAAGTAGTCAATTTTGCTCCAATCATTTCCAAATGGAAGGCAGCTACTTTTTCATCTAAAATTTTCGGAAGTACATATACCTTATTTTCATAGGCATCAGTATTTGTCCAAAGTTCTAGCTGAGCCAAAGTTTGGTTACTAAATGAGTTACTCATCACAAAAGACGGATGTCCCATTGCACAACCAAGATTCACCAAACGTCCTTCTGCCAAGACGATGATTTCGTTTCCATCAACATTATAGATGTCAACTTGAGGCTTCAAAGTGTATTTGGTTGAACCATAGGTTTTGTTCATCCATGCCATATCGATCTCATTATCGAAGTGACCGATATTACATACAATTGCTTTATCGCGGAGGCCACGGAAATGGCGCTCACGGATGATATTTTTATTTCCTGTAGCAGTAACCACGATATTAACTCGCGAAACAGCTTCTTCCATAGTCACTACTTCAAATCCGTCCATAGACGCTTGTAGTGCACAGATTGGGTCAATTTCAGTTACCAAAACACGGCATCCTGCACCACGAAGTGATTCTGCAGAGCCTTTACCTACGTCGCCGTAACCAGCAACTACAGCTACTTTACCAGCAAGCATTATATCGGTAGCACGACGAATCGCGTCAACCAATGACTCGCGGCAACCGTATTTGTTGTCGAACTTAGATTTCGTTACCGAATCATTCACATTGATTGCAGGCATTGGAAGTGTTCCATTTTTCATGCGCTCGTACAAACGGTGAACTCCTGTAGTGGTTTCTTCAGAAAGCCCTTTGATGTCTTTTACCAACTCAGGAAAACGATCAAGAACCATATTGGTCAAATCGCCTCCATCATCAAGAATCATGTTCAATGCTTTTCCACCTTTGAAGGTGTTTAAGGTTTGCTCAATGCACCAATCGAATTCCTCGTCATTCATTCCTTTCCAGGCGAAAACAGGAATTCCTGCTTCAGCAATCGCTGCTGCTGCATGATCCTGTGTTGAGAAGATGTTGCATGATGACCAAGTCACGTCTGCACCAAGTTCTACCAAGGTTTCAATCAATACGGCTGTTTGAATCGTCATGTGCAAACAACCTGCAATGCGCGCTCCTGCAAGCGGCTTTTGTGGCCCGTACTCGGCACGGATAGCCATCAGACCGGGCATTTCTGCCTCAGCAAGTCTGATTTCTCTTCTGCCCCACTCGGCAAGCGTGATGTCCTTAACTTTGTAGTTAAGCTGTGTGGATTGTGTTGTCATAATATATTATGTATATAGATGAGACAAAGATACAGAATAATTGTTCGGAGTTGCATGGAAAGACATATTTAACATAAAGCTCACATTAGCCAGCTTTACAGTGGCTGGATTTTAAAACGAATTGGAACTACCTTTGCTCCTTTCTAGATTAAAACGATAAGATATGTATCCTGAAATGCTAGTTGCTCCAATGCGGGCAGAACTTACAAATATTGGTTTCAAAGAATTAAAGTCTACCGACGAAGTTATTTCTACTTTAGAAAGCAAAGAAGGCACCACCTTAGTGGTTGTAAACTCAGTATGCGGTTGCGCTGCTGGATCTGCTCGCCCAGGAGTTGCTGCGGCAGTAAATGGCAGTAGCAAATTGCCGGCTAACTTAGTAACTGTCTTTGCGGGTATGGAAAAAGAGGCTACCGATAAGGCTCGCTCTTATATGCTTCCTTATCCTCCATCTTCTCCCTCCATCGCTTTGTTTAAAAATGGCGAATTGGTGCACATGATTGAACGTCACCATATCGAAGGCAGAAGCGCTCAAATGATTGCCGACAACTTGAAGTTGGCCTTTGAAGAATACTGTTAGGAGAGGTTCAAGGTACTGGGTCACTGGTTAGAGCTGAAACTTGAATTAACATTCTACTAAAATATAAAAACCCCGATATCAAATGATACCGGGGTTTTTTAATGCTTTATACTTTCGGATTATTTACCGCCGTTTCCAGCTGGATTTCCAACACGCACCATGGCGCAACGGAACCCGAGGGTCGACAAGGCTTGTTCTTCATCCAAGAAGCGGCGTGTACCAGGTGACAACCAATATGCACGATCATCCCAGCTTGCTCCTTTATAAACGCGTGCTCTGTTATTGATCATGGAATGAACTCCATATTCATATTGCTGTGCTCCATTATCATACACTTCCTCATCCATATAACCGATATTATCGGATACTTGGTAGTTACGACGATCGATATTGTCTTCTTCAGTTACCGCACGGTATTTTATACGACCCAATGAATCTTTCTCCTGAACATATCCGTCTGGATCCAATTCTTTTGTCATGTATTCATTCCCACGGAATGAGTTTTGGTCATCGAAATCTTGTGTTGATAGTGGACGATATACATCCATTACCCACTCAGAAACGTTACCCGCCATATTCCAAAGTCCAAAATCATTTGGCCAATAGGATTTAACTGGAGTCGTAACAAAACCATTATCATTCAATTTACCAGCGACACCCGCGTTATCTCCACGACCTCTCTTGAAGTTCGCTTGAATTTCACCACGATTTTTCTCAGGAGAGGCTTTACGCGTTGTTAAACCATTCCAAGGGTAAATCCTTTTGGTATTGATGTTTTCGTATTGAGAATTTCCAACTAGAGACATCGCTGCATATTCCCATTCTGCTTCTGTAGGCAAACGGTATTCAGGAAGCAAGATTCCGTCCTCGATACGAACCGTTCTTTGCGTTCCACCTGGTGTGATATCGCGGAGACTGTTTTTCTCCAATCCCATGTACTGCCCATTGTAGTAAGCATCGGTATTGAAGTTATCTTCGTTCACCTGCTGAGCGATTACTTTGATGTCCTGAATTTTTTCACGAATCAAAATATACTCATTCACGCGGTCAGTTCTCCAAGCAGCAAATGCAGTTGCTTGAATCCAGTTAACGCCAACTACTGGATAGTCGTCGTATGATGGATGGCGGAAATAATATTTAACCAAAGGCTCATTATAAGCCAATTTTCTTCTCCAACTGTTGGTGTCCGGTAGGTTTTTATCATGTACCTCAGGGTAGTCAATGAAAACACGTGACAACCATTGGAGGTATTCACGGTATTGGTGATTGGAAACCTCGGTCTCATCCATATAAAAGGACGGAACGGTTACCCTACGTTCCACGTTATCGTGGGAATAGGTAACGTTCTGCTCAGTAGAACCCATTGTAAAGGTACCACCCTGAACCAAAACCAAACCAGGGCCAGTTTCCTGCCCCTCGTATTCCAACTTCTCAATACCACCCCACTCGGTACTATTTAATGTCCAACCAGTTGTTGCCGACTTCTCCTTCTGACAAGAAGTACCAAGTCCCACAGTGGCAAGTCCCAGAAATCCTAATAGATACTTTTTCATAATAGTGCGAAATACAAAGTAAAGCGACTTTGCTGAATAAACGCAAGATAGCTCAATAAAATTGTTCAATAATAAAGAAAATGAAGCAAATAGTTAAAAGCCTCTATAAACTTGACCCATAAAGTTGGGTCTGCTCCTCCTTTTACATACCCTAGCTGGAAGGATAAATCGCATGGAAATTTCATGTTTTGGCCCAAAATATACAATCCCAGATGTTCCTAGAGAATAAGAATAGTTAGCACGAATAACTCGAGAATGAAAACCTGCAGAAAAATGAGCTTCATAAAAGGAATTTATATCGGCTCCAATTTGTAATGGCCCAAAATTTAGAAAACTTCCAACCACAATTTCAGCCAAGTCATAATTTCTAAAATAAGCTACGGCTTAGGACTGTGCATTCCAAGACCACAAATCCTTATCAGCCTTATTAAAGGGTATTCTAGCACATTATTCCGAGCTAGGCCCGGGTTCATTTGCTATTTCGAAGTTAAACTGCCTGCCAAAATCTTGAGGTGAAAATTTATGCATTATAATTTCGGACAGTTATCATCCAACCAGTTCGGCTTCGTTCGGTGTGGCAAGCAAAACATATAGGCAAAACTAAACTCATGCGAGCCCTTCACCGCTGCTCTGGCCTGTGAAACGGTTACATCATACGAATAACCAATTTTATACGACTCACCTTGCCAACCAAGAATTGCAATCAAAGCATCTGGATTTGCACCTGACTGCCTGAACCAAACACCTGTCACAAAGCCCCCCTTGTTTAGATAGAAACCCAAATTCAATTGGGTGAATTTTTCCTGAATGGAAAACAAGACATTCGGCGAAAGAGTAACTTCATCTTTACCAACCGGACCACGGCGGTTACCCATCCGTAAATTTAATCCAGCATGTAAATTCATACGTCTTGGCAAATACGTACCTGGACCGCTCGTTCCATAAAAACTTTGGGCAGGCTGATTGAGATGGAATACCGAAACTCCAGCATAGAAACCTTTTCCTTGAAGAACTGCACCTGTTGAAATACTCGGCAAACTGATGCTTTCATTTGGTCGAGCTTCTTCTGTTGGCCGAACGAAGCCTTTCTTAGGGTCAATTTGATCTGCAAAAGTTAGCTTATCGAAATTGATACTCCGCTGAACAAAGGTGCCTTGAAATGCCGTATAGACGGACCAATCTCTACTAAGTTCGATTCGATAATTATAAATTAAGTTGACTGAAGTGGTGGTAAGTAATCCGTCGCCAGCCACATCGCGGAGTACGGAAACGCCATAGCCGCCTCCCAATTTTGGAGCCACTTGATCATAGGCAAACCCGAGAGTTCGGAAATTATTCCCGAGACTTGGCCATTGATTGCGGTATTGCATTACCGCTCGACCACCGCAAAGTCCGACACCCGCCAATGCAGGATTGGTCAATGTTGGGGCAGCGTAAAACTGGGAATAGATAGCATCCTGCGCGTTTAGATGAATCGCCAGCAGCAGGGATAGGGCGAATGGGAAAATTCTTTTCGTACGCATAACAACCTAAAGTTAGGCAATTAGAAAATATGCAGGAAAAATTTTCGACAAAGAAAAAGCCATCCGTTTCGGGATGGCTTTCTAAATATCATATTAATCGAAGCCAGACTAAAAGTCAGGACAAGTCAATTTGCGGTAACGTTTTGAACGTTTCTTCGCACACCATTCAATGGCGGCAGAAATTTCATGAGAACCAGGAGCCGCTGCTCTTGCAGACGATACTGTTACGTCATAACTATATCCAAACTTGAAGTTATTATGACGGAAGCCTAAGAGCACTAACATGGCATCTGAGTTTGGCGATGTTTGACGGAACCAAAGTCCAGCAACTAGAGGTCCTTTATTCAAGTAAAATCCGAAGTTCACTTGCATGAATTTCTCTTGCATCATGATTAAGATATTCGGACTAATCGCCAAATCAGGTTCTCCGCCTCTTTTACCCTCTTGCAATGGAATGACCATTCCTGAATGCAAAGTCCATCGGCGTGGCACGGTAGTACCCGCATCTGAGTTTCCATAGAAGGATTGATTTGGCTCATTCAAGTTATGTACTGCAATTCCCGCATAAAAATTCTTGGTATATCCAATCATTCCCGCGGAAAAATTCGGATAGGAAACGCTTTCAGCCGCAAAAGCTTCGTTTGTTGCATTCACAAAACCACGACGTGGAACAATCTGGTCGGCGAAGCGTAGACGATTCCAATCAATGGCTCTTTGTTGAAAAGTGGCTTGAATGGCTGCTCGCATAGTAAATTTTCGACTAACGTTAATCTGATAGCTATAAATTCCTGACACTGCAGTGGTAGTAAGCAAACCATCGCCTGCTACATCTTGCATGGCCATTACACCAATACCCCCACCAATCGCATCAATATGCTGATCATAAGAACCGGCAAATGTTCTGAAAGTACCTGGCAAACTTGGCCACTGGTTCCGGTAGTTCAGAACGATTCGTCCGCCACAGTTCCCCGTACCAGCAAAGGCCGGGTTGGTATAAATCGGTGCCGCATAGAACTGAGTAAACTCAGGATCCTGTGCTTGAGCATCCGTATTGAGCAAGAGCATCACGCCACCAAGGGCGATACTTTTGACAAGCAACTTTTTGAGTAGAACTGGTGTCATATTTTCAAAAATACTTTTTTTAAACTTACGAAATAAATCCTGAACGCTTTCGTTACGAAAATGGCAGGAAATTCGCTTTAAATGCAAAGAATTGAATATAATTTATAAAAGCAAGCCTTCCAACTCAAAGCTAAACGTATGAAGATGACCCCTTATTATGTGCTTTCGTTGCTTATTACCCTGCTAAGCACGACTATTTCTACAGCACAGCACAGCTATATCAACGAAGATTTTTCGTGGAAAGCAAAGCAGGTTATACAATTCGATTCGAGCGAACTTATCATGCCCTATACAGAAAGCGGGACACAGGTTGAATGGGGGAATGCTCCCATCTATACCCAGCAAGTTCCATTAAACCCTGGAGAGGTGATTGAGTTTGACCCGAATATTTTTGCTGTATACGAAGACTTAGACCCAACGCTTTATTCAGCTTATGCTCAAACATTAGCTATTGAAGTTGGAAAAATTCAACCGAAGGTCACGTACCAAATCGCCAGAAAACAGCGCATTGCCGTGATTGAAATTCCTCTTTTAGAAAAAGACGAAAATCAAAAAATTCAGAGACTCACACACTTAACACTTAAGTGGTCGGTAAAAATGAATCCGGTAAATAATCTTCAGGCAAAAAAAGGGGTTGTTTGGAAATCAGAAAGCTTGCTCAAAGAAGGGAATTGGGTAAAAGTAATCTTTAGCGAAACTGGAGTTTACCGCCTCAGCACGAATGAAGTACAAAGCTTTGGACTTGCTGCAGTTGGCGAGGATGTATCAAAAATTCGGATGTATGCTTATGAAGGCGGAATGCTTCCTGAAGACAACTCGCTCACCAAGTTTGACGACCTCGAAGAAATTGCCATCGAAGTGCGCGATAAAAATGGAAACGGAATTTTTGATGGCGATGATGACATTCTATTCTTCGCTTATGGTCCGCATGAATTACAATTCAACCAGGGAAGTAAAACATTTACCAAACAAATCCATCTATACAGCGATTTGTCCGCCGCCTTCTTAACTGTTGGTGCACCTGGTGGGAAAAGATTAGGCACAAAAGCATCAAGCAATACTACTCCAACCTATATAACCAACTCTTTTGACGAAGTAATTCATCAGGAGGACGAAAAATACAATCTGATTAAGTCGGGCAAAGATTGGTTTGGAAAAGAATTTGGGAGAACCAATACCGATTTCAACGTGAAGTTCGATTTACCCGAACAAGTATCTGGAGAACCGGTGCGCATTCAAACCCGTGCATCCGCTAGAAGTTCATCTCCAAGTACCTTATATGGATCCATCAACGGACAAACTGTTCATCAGCACAGTATGCCGGCAGTGAATGTTTATTTCTACGCTGCTCAATTTGCCTCATCACCGAGTCTTATCGGTTCTAATTATACCGGCAATGGACCTTTGAATATTACGCTTACCTATAGCAAACCAACCACTGATTCGAAAGCTTGGCTGGATTATATCGAAGTGGTATACCGCCGCAAACTGGGCAATAATGGTCAAAGCATTTTCCGCGACGGGCGCAGTGTAGGTGTGAATTCAGTAACACGTTATAATTTGGATGGCCAGGGATATAGCGTTTGGGACTTAAGCGACCCACATGCCGTGGCAAAAATTGACTTGCAGAACGATGGAGGCAACCAATATTTTGTGGCTGAATCCTCCATTCTTCGCGAGTATGCGGCATTAAAAAATGAAGACTTTAAGTCTATCCATAGCTTTGAAAAAGTGGCCAATCAAAATATTCATGGTCAGAAAAACATTGACTATGTGATGGTGGCCCACCCTCTATTTGTTAATGAGGCAAAACGATTGGCTGATTTCCATACCGCACAAAATGGACTTAATGTGCTCGTGGTTCAGCCCCAGCAGGTATATAATGAATTCTCTTGCGGAGTACCTGATATATCCGCCATTCGAAATATGATGCGTTATTTCTATGAAACTGCGGCTCCAGGTGCCGAACCCAAATATTTGCTCTTTTTTGGTGACGCTTCGTACGACTACAAGAATATCCTCAATATCAATACGAATTTTGTACCCACCTATGAAAG
>Ga0100380_10004849_pt1 | contig 14001 bp, 19 predicted proteins | sample CryGeymeta201504_FD_80417 | JGI IMG/M metagenome (GOLD analysis project Ga0100380, IMG submission 80417) | Groundwater microbial communities from Crystal Geyser aquifers in Utah, USA - Crystal Geyser metaG 2015-04 | ecosystem: Environmental > Aquatic > Deep subsurface > Groundwater | place... | reverse complement strand
TTTTCTTCTTTTTCTGGATCATTACTCTTTTCTTTTAATCCTTTAAATTTTTTTAATTTTTGTACTAATATTTTTTTACAATATAAATATTTTTCTAATTTTAATTTTTTTTTTAATTTCTTATTTAATTTTAATTTTCTTCTTACAATATCTTTTAATTTCCAAAATTTTCGAAAATTATAATATCGTTTAATATTAAAAAAATATGAAAATTTTTTTTTAATATTAAACCTATTATAATTTTCGATAGCCATCCTTAAAGCTTTACTTTTTAATGGCATCTTTTTATTAATTTTTTTATTTCTTTTATTATTATTATTATAATTAAAATTAGAAAAATAAAAAAGATTACCATTTTTATTATTATTTAAATTTTTTTTATTTTTTTTTGTTAAATTATTATTATAATTTTTATTATTATAATTTTTATTATTATAATTTTTATTATTATAATTTTTATTGTTATAATTTTTTTTATTTTTTTTTGTTATCCATATTTTTTTTCCTCTTTTATAATAAAAACTAACCTTATTTTTTTTTACAAATGGTTGTTTATTTCTTCTTATAGGAGGTACTTCACCCTTTTTATAATATTTTTTCATACGTCCTACTATTTTATAAGGTCTAATTTTTTTCATATAAAATTCTACTGGTTTTCTTTTTATATTAATAACAAAAATAGTATCACCGTATTCAAAAAAATTAGGTTTTAAATTATTAACAAATCTAATTTTTTTGAATACGGTTTTCCTACCATTGTTCTTTTTCTTTTTAATAAAAATTCTTGATCATATAAACTTAATTCTTCATCTTTTCTTCTAGATCTTAATTTTTTATACTGTTTATAATAATTTGATTTTAATATACTACTTAAACTTCCTTCTTTAAAAGCATCTATATTATTTACTGATATTATATCTCTTATTGATTTATAACCTAAAGATAAACAATAAAAAAAACTATTTAAAAATCTATAATATTCTAATTGATGATTCATATCTACTTTTCCATTTAATTCTCTAAAAGTATCTTGCTTTTTAGCACGTAATACAAAAAAATTAAATACTAAAAATACAAACAATTTAAATTTTAAATTTTCATGTTCTTTTTCATTATATGGATTTAAACCTATCCGTATTCTTAATGATTTATCATTTGACATCATTCCTAATAAATATTTTAATTTTAATGTATAATTTATATTTTCTTCATTTTTTAAAAATAAAGTATTACAAATTCCTTTATTTACTTTCTTATTTATTTTAAATTTTTGATACATACCCAAAAAAGGAACATCTGGCAATCTTATTGCTATTTCATTTCTTCTAACTGTTCTAAATTCTTTATAAATTTTTTTTGCTTCAAAATAAGGTAATACATTTTGCAATAATTTTCTATTATCCATTTTTACAGATAAACCATTTAAGAGATTATTTCTAGCAGGTTTACAAGACATTCCTGTAAAACGTTTTAATGCATGACGAAATAATCGAATTGCTCCTGTATATGTTACTAATCTAAAAGCCATAGAAACTCCTTTTTTTCTATTTATTCTATTCATAGGACTACTTTGATAATATTGCCTACCTGTTATACTAGGAACTAAAGGACAATAATATTCATCATAAAAATTTAACATATTATTAAATTTTACAAAAAATTGTATATTACCTTTTACTAATAAATTTTTTAAATTAAATAAATATAAAGAAATTTTATTTTTATGAAAAAATTTTAACATATAATTTACTTTTATTTTTCTTCTATTAAATAAAAGAAAAACTTCAAATTTATTATTTCTTCTTTCATTTCTTATACGTTCTTTACATTTATTCACAATAGAACCAAACCAAACTCTATGAAAAAATCTAAAAAGTATATCATTATATTTATATAAATTAAATTTATATAATACACTAGTTTTATTATAGTATAAAACATTAAATAAAAAATTCAATTTTATTAAATTAAAACGCATTACTCGAGAAGTATGAGCATTTAATAATACTAAATTTTCAAATATAACACTTTCATTATGACCTGATAAATTTTCCATATAACCACTATGATGAATAAATTCATCTTCTCTTCGTCTAATATATTTTAAAACATTCCTTCTAAATTTTAAAATATTACCCCATCTACAACTATAAACTTCTAATTGAAAAGCTTTATATTGTTTTTGATACATTTGAAATCTAAAATTATGTAAAGCTAATCTATCTCTATGAAATAAATTAATACCCATTTTTCTATTATAATTTTTTAAATAAAAAAGAAAATCTAAAGCACTCAAAGAGCCCTTTAAATTTTCTACATCACTATATTTATCAGCTTCTCTTTCATTTTCTTTTTTTATTTGTAAAGTACCAATATTTTTAAATGTATTAAAAGAAAATAAAGTCTCTCTCCAACTATCTTTTATATAATATTTATAAACTAAAATATCATTTTTTAAACCCATATCTACTAACACTCTAAAATCTCCAAAAGATTTTACAGTCTCCTCACCTATTAATCTACCTTTTACTCTTATATATTCATTTTTTATACCCCCCCACTCTTTATAAGGAAAAAACAAGTATATTTCAAAAAAATGACCTCTATTTAACCAACCATCAAAATTATTTAATTTATAAGATTTAACTAAAATATCATTTTTTAAATTTTTTTCAGATATATATTTTATAACCATTTATTATTTTAATAATAACTTTATTTTTAAATAAATTAATCTTTTAATTTTCAATATTATAATTATTCCTAATTGGATTTGAACCAATGACCCTACGATTATCAACCGCATGCTCTACCTACTGAGCTATAGGAAATATAAGGCGACTGGTGAGAATTGAACTCACGACTTACAAAACCACAATTTGTCACTCTACCACTGAGTTACAGCCTTATATAACCTTATATTTTAAAACTTCAATACACCCAACTGGATTCGAACCAATATCATAACCGTTATGAGCAGCATGTCTTAACCATTAGACTATGGGTATTATATTTTTTTTACTTTTTATTTAAAACTCTAAATACGTCGAGCCTTTCTTTTTTTACATCCATTTCTAGCATGTGTAAATTTAAAATCATCATAACGTCTTAATAAATAAATACCTTGTGATTTTATACCATCTTCTAAACCATTTAATATATAATTATTGTACCTACCTTTATAAGAAAAAGCTAAAAAAAAATAATTTGTATTAAATGCTTTTTTACCTATTAAAATACCTAATTGTTTAGCTGTAGCACTATTTTTTCTAAAACTAACTCCTTTTCCTCTTGGTGCCACAAATAAACCTGCAGAATAAGTAGTAACAACTTTTCCTTGCTTATTTGTTAAAGTTACTATCATATTACTATATGTAAAAACTACATGTACATATCCAAAATAAATTGGATTTACTTCTTGTACCTTATACTTTTTAAAAGATATAGGATTTTTTAACTTAAATTCTAATTCATATATATTAATCATTTTTTTTTTTTATATTTTATTACTAACATATTTTTATTTAATTTCTTAGATGTATTACCATTAGTATGAGTACGTTGACCTCTTACTGGTAAACCTTTACTAAAACGTACAAATTTAAAAGTCCTTAATTTTTTAATTTTATTTATATCTTGTATGTTTTTTTTAATTAATTCTGATTCAAACACAAAATTATCTTTTAAAAAATTTTTTAATATATTAATTTGATATTCATTTAAATTCTGAAAAAGCCATTTATATCTAAAATTTAAACCTAATTTTTTATAAATCATATAAATACTTCCATGACTTATACCAAAAATTTCTTTTAAACTATTATATAAATTATCTGTTTCTTTAAACTCAATATTTAATAAAAAAATTGACATTTTAATTTAGATTTTTTTATTTTTTATTTTTTTTAAAATTCTTATATTTTTATTTATTTTAAAACTCATTAAATTAAAAAAATCTAAATTAAAATAAAATTTTTTTAATTTTTTTTTTTTTATTTTTTTTATATTCATTAATAATACATTATCATTTTTTACAATAAAATTTTGATTTATTTCTAAATTTTTATTTCTTAAAAACATTTTATTTTATTTTTTCTTATCTTATCCATTTTTTTCCACTTTTTAATAAAAACGTTTCATATGAATATATAAAACCTCTAGCTTTATATGAATTTATAGGTAATAAACTTCTAATATTAAAAGCTATATTACTTAATAACACTTTATCACAACCTATTAAAATTAATTCATATTCAAAATCTTTCTTAAGAACTCCACTATATACATTAGAAGGTAATAAAAATTTTAATCCATGACTAAACCCTAAATCAAAATAAATATAATTATTTTTTACAAAAATTTTAAAACCTCTACCTTTTATTGTTAATTTTATTTTCCAACCATAATTTACACCATAAAAATTTTCAATTATTCTTTTTAAAAAAGGCATCAAAAGTTCTTTTTTTAAAAAAAAAAGAACTTTTGAATTTATTAATTTTATAATATTACTATTTTGTTTCCCATTTTTAAATTTTAAATATTTATTATTTATACTATATTTATTTTTACCTAATAAACCACAAATATCAATACTTATTATATTATCATCTTTTATAACAATACTTAAATCAGACTCATTTTTATAATTATGTACTAATTTATTAAATCTTAATTTCATTAAAATTTTTTTTATTTTTCAGTATATTTTTTTTATTTTTTTTACTCTTCACCGGATTTGAACCGATATCTCTGCCGCGAAAGGGCAATGTCCTAACCATTAGACGAGAAGTTAAGAATTATATTTCTATATATAAGGATATAATTCTTCACAAGTTAAATAAGCAATATAAGTAGGAGCATACATATGTATATATATATATAAACGTAAAAAAAAACTATCTTTTGGTATTTTTGCAAATTTATCAAATATAAACATATCTCTTGCAAAAAAATATTTACTATTATCATGAATAATCACATAAACTTTATCTGTCTCTTCAAATTTAGGAATTCTTCTTAATACTTTATATTTTTTTTTTTCTTTTAAATATTTTGATAAATATGTATGTCTTATATATTTTTTTAAATTTTCTTCTCTTATAAATAATCCTATTTTTTTTGTTCTTTTATTTCTTCGTTTTTCAATTTCATTTACATATTTATAAACATATCTTAAAGTTCGTTTATCATAAATTTTATTTTTAAAAACTCTAAAAATATGTTTAATAAATCTTTTTTTTTCACAAAAATCATCAAAAACACCCCACTTAATTAATGTTGCTGCTAATTTAAGATCCAGATTTCGTTTACCTTTTTTTAAACTATTCCTAATTTTAAATCGAAAAATTCGAGCATAATATTTTAAATTTTTTTTTTTTCTTCTCATTTTATTAAATTTTTATATTATTAATAACATTCTACCACCTGTTCCCCAAAATATACAATGCCTATTAGTTAATAAACCTGCATTTGTACTTAATATTATTTTATTTTTTAAACCAAAAAATCTTTTTATTTTTTTCAATGTTAAAAAATAAAATTTATTATTTCTTTTAACATTAATATATTTCATTTTATTTATTAAACAATTACCATTATAATATTTTAAAAAAACTTTAATTCTATTATTATTTTCTTTTTTAAAACCTCTAATTAATCCTTCTAAATATAAAATTTTTAAAATTTTTAAATTTATATTAGAAAAACTAACATAACCTTCTGTATCTTTCCTTAAAAAATGTACTTTTAAATTAGAAATTAATATTTTATTCATTTTTATTTTTATACTTATTTTTATTTACCAACTTGAATTATATAAACCATTTATTAATCCTTTTGATCCTAAATCTTTAATTTTAAAACGAGACATTTTAAAATTTCTATATACACTTTTAGAACCATTATCTAAAACACAACGATTTTTTATTCTATTATTCAAACAATTTTTTGGTAATTTTGTTAATTTTATATAAGCATATTTTCTAATTTCTTTTGATAAACCTCTATTAAGATAAATAGATCTATAAAACAATCTATTTATCTCATATTTTAAATATAAACGCCTTTTTCTTTTATCTTTAATTAAAAGATATACTCTAGAAGCCATTTTCTTTTTATTTCTTTTTCTTTCTTAATTTCCCTTTTTTAAATTATATAAAAAAAAATTAAAAAAATAATATAAATATAATTTTATATTATTTTTATAATTAGAATTTAAAGGCATTTTTGTTTTCATTTTTATTTCTACTACTATATTATTAAAAGTACTTAAACTTTTATCTTCTATATGTAGAAATCCTTTAAAATCTCTTAAATTAATAATAATCTTATCGTCTTTCATTTGAACGTTATAAAATAATTTTTTAACCTTAATTATTTCTGCAAAAAAAATTAAAAAATAATTTAAAAAATTAATACTATTTTTTTTTCTTAATTTTACTTCAGAAACTAAATAAATTTCATCCACTTTATAAAAACCCATTTTTACCATAGAAATATAAGCTTTTTGACCTGTTATTTTTTCTAATAAAAATAAAGAATCTAAAATCTTTATATCTATTAAATTTTCTAAATCATCTATTTTTACAATTAATTTAATATAATCTAATTTTACATTTTCATTAATATTTTGTATATTAAATTTACTTAAAATAAAATTTCTAAACAATAAAAATTTATTCTCAAAACTTGTTATAAATAAAAAATTTTTAAATTGTTTCATTTTTTATATTATTGATGGCGCTAAACTTATTAAAAACATATATTTTTTTCTTAATTCAACAAAAACTGTTCCCAATATTCTACTACCCAAAGGCAACATTCTATTATCTAATAATACTACAGAATTATTATTAGCACTTATATAAAAATTACCATATCTTTTTACTTTACTTTTTGTTCTTACTAATACTGCTTTAAATAAATCTCCCTTTTTTACCTTTCTATTAGGTCTATAACTTTGAACCGAAACTAATAATAAATCTCCTACTTGAGCTCTTTTATTTAAAGCTCTACCATAAACTTTTATACATTTTAATAAAAGAGCTCCTGAATTATCTAAACAAGATACAATAGTTCCTCTATACACCATTTTATATATTTAATTTTATTATTTTACATTTAAATGGCATTCTTTTTATACATTCTTTTAATATATTACTTATTCTTTTTTGATTTTTCCCACAAACTTCAAATATTATTCTTCCCTTTTTCACTGGAAAATACCAATAAGCATGACCTCCTTTTCCTTTACCCATACGAACCTCAATTGGTTTTTTAGATCCTCCCTTATTTGGAAAAACTCTAAACCAGATTAAAGAACCCTTTTTTAAAGATCTTCTTAAATATAAACGTAATGTTTCTAAATGTTTTTCACATATTATTCCAGATTCTAATGATTTTATACCACAATCTCCAAATTTTAAAGTATTCACATAATTATCAAATTTTTTAAAAACAAAACTTCTACTTTTAAAAAAAGTTTTATATTTTATCTTTTTAGGTGTAAATCTCATTTTTTATGTATTATATTTTATTCTAAATTTCATATTTTTTTTTTCTTTTTTTTTAAATAATTCTCTTTTATTTCTTCGTTTTTTAAAATTACTAATTCCAAAATTTAACCAAATTTTTACACCAACTATACCTGTTTTTGTTCGAACATAAAAAGAACTATAACTTAATTCACTTAATCCTCTTCCCATTTCACATTTACCCCCTTTTAAAGATAAACTTCTACTTCTTGGATTTTTAGTTAATCTACCACTTATTTTTACTTGATAACCTTTTAAATCTCCTAAAAATAACATATAATCTAAAATATTAGCAATACTTCGAACTACCATAAAAGCTTTAACATTATTTTTAATTTTTTTTTCCATATATTCTTTTAAAATAGTTGCATCTAATTTATATTTATCATATTGTAATAATTTTAAATTTAAAGTAATTTTTTCTTTAAAACTTTTTATTAAAAATTTTGATAAAAAAAGTTCAAAATATGATTTAAAAGCATTTTCAATTAATCTAATAATAAATTTCTCACATAATACAATAAAAAATAATAAAACTTCAAAAAATATATTATATTTTATTGTTAAAAAAAAATTATCAATTTTAACTCCTTTTTTATAAAATCGATCAATTTTATAAAATAAAAATAATTTATTAAGATTAAAGAAAAGAATATTTAAAATATTATAATTATTTTTATTATTTTTTTTTATTTTATAAAATAAATTCATAATTATTTTTATATTTTTTTTTAATATTTTAAATATTCTTTTCTTTAATCTTAATTTAACTCCTTTTTTTTTTATTTTTAATAAAATTAATGATATTTGAATTAATTTTAATATTTTTTTTAAATATATTTGTATACTTTTTAATATTTTTTTATTTGAATTTTCTGTAAAACGAGTTACACTATAAATCAATTGATTATTTAAAATATAATTTCCTTTTTTAAAGTTTAAAGAATTAAAATTTATTAAATTAAATTTTAAAGTTTCTAAAAATCTTTTATATGAAATAATTTCTTGATTTTTTTTTATATTACTATAATACTTTTCATTTTTTTTTTCTATAAAAATCATATTTCTTTTTAATCTTGATTTATTTAATCTTAATAAATTTAATAATAATAATATATCTATTTTATTATAAATATTATTATTTAATATAAATTTAAAAATACAAGTTTTATCAAATACAGAATTATATTTTAATAAAATTCGATTTAAAAAAAATTTTATATTATTATATCTTATTTTTTCTTTTAAAAATAAATTTTTATTATAATTAATTATAGATTTTGAATATAATAATAAAAGTAAAAATATTTTTATTTTTATTAATCTATTTAAATTATAATTAGATACTAATATTTTTTTTATTATATTTAAAAGTAAAATAAATTCTTTAATATTAAAAATTTTTCTTAAATTTGACATTCTATAATATAATCTTCTATTATGACGTATTAATTTTCCATTTTTTTTTCTTTTTTTTATTTTTGAAAAACGTAAACTTTTCAAATTCTTAAAAATTTGAAAATAATATTCATTTTTATAAAATTTTAAAAAATCATTTAAATTATAACATTGCAATATTATACTAATATAAGAACTTTGTCTAAAAATTGAAAAATCTCCTAGATGTAAAACTCCAAAATAAAATTTTCGCATAACTTTTTTATCTTTATTACTTATTCTCTTTAAAAAAAAACATAAAAAATTATATATTAATATATCATTAATAACTAAATTACTATATGTTTTTTTTAAAAAACTACACCAATTAAATTTCCAAAAATACGAAAAACCAATTCTAACAGATACTGGATTTATTAATTGTCCCATATATTTTTATTATATTAATATTTTATACCTTTTCTTATATTTTTTTTTCCTATAATATCTCGTCTTTTAAATTTTTTTTTTCCACTTTTCATTGGATTATTATAAAAATTATCTTTATCTTTTTTTTTAGAACCACTTTTTGCCATTTCCATTCTCCTTTTTTGTTTTTTTTCTTCTTTACGTTCTTCTATTCTTATTAATTTTATTTCTTTTTTTTTTAATTTCCTATCATTTGAACATAAATTAGTTACTTTTTCTTTTATTTGTTTTAAATCTATATCAAATAATTTATTACGAACAAAAATAAAACCTTTTTTTCTTTTATATTTTTTTTTTATATTCATCATTTTTCTATTAGGTTCTTTTCTTGTAAAATTTAACATTCCAAACTTTACATTTAAACCAAATTTTACTCTATCATAACCTAAATATGTAAAATTTCTACCATTATATAAATTAATTTTATTATTTTTATTAAAAAAACCTTCTCTTATTTTTTCATTCATTTCATTTTTTAAATAAATTTTATTAGAAACTCCAAAAGACTTTTTTTTTTTTTTTAATAAAAATAATAAATTTCCAAAATATTTAAAAAATTTTATTTTATTTTTTTCTTTACTTTTTATTAATATTTGTAAAATTCTAAAAAAAAATAAAATTTTTCTATTACTTTTATAACATTTTTTTAATAAATTAAAATTTACAGGTTCTAATTTCCAAGAAGATCTAGACATTTTTTCTTTTTATTATTATATTATAATTAATTTTTTTTTTTCTTGTTTTTTTTCCTTTTGTTAATTTTCCAGTATAAGATACTGAACATCTTCCTCCTGATGTTTTACCTTCTCCACCTCCATGTGGATGATCTATTGGATTCATAGCTACTCCTCTTACATGTGGTCTTATATTTAACCATCTAGAATAACCAGCTTTTCCATATATTTGATACATATGATTAATATTAGAAACAATACCTATGGTACCTAAACAATTACCATTTAACATATATTCTTCACCTGATTTCAATTTCATTAATACTTTTATTTTATTATTTATTATATAACTTCCTAATATTAATAAAAAAGAACCTGCTGCTCTTCCTAATTTACCACCAAAACCTACTTTTAATTCAACATTAAATACAGACAAACCACTTGATAAAAAACGTAAAGGTACCACATTACCATTTGATAAAATTATTAAATCTGAAGAACCTCGCATTAAAACATCACCTTCTTTAATTTTATCTGAAACCAATATATATGAAAATATTCCATTTTTATATAAAATTAAAGCTATCTTTCCCGATCTAGAAGGATCTTTTTCTATTTTTAAAACAACAAATGACATATTATATATTCCATATACATTATCTATAAAACGAAAACGAATTTTATGACCACCTCCTAAATGTCTTACTGTAATTTTTCCTGAATGGTTTACTCCATGACTATTTTTTTTGATATTTGTTAATTTCTTTTTTAATTTGATACTATAATTTTTCATTTCGATTTTTATATATTTCATATGATCTAAAAAAATTTACTTGTTTATTATTTATCACTAAATTTTTAAAATTTAAATCTTTATAAAAATTATTACTATTTTTATATTTTTTTTTTTTTACAATAAAAAGATCTAAAAATTCATAATACTCTTCAAAACCACCTAAAAAAGAAATCATTTTTTCTTCTCTAATTATTCTTGCTTTTATATCATTATCATCTCGTTTTTTTCTTGCTGTTAAATTTTTTAATTCCATTTGATCTAAAACATCAAATGGAATTAAAAGTCTATCTAATTTCTTTTTTCCTCTTTGTGTAAAACTAAAATTATTACTATAAGCATGTAATTCTTCACGATCAATTTTATTTAATCTTAATTTATTTAAAAAAAAAATACTAACACCATAATTTCTTTCATATTCTTTTTTAAATTGATAACTAATACTAGACATATTCTTACTATCTATGGAACCTACAATTTCATTATATAATTTTTCTCTGTATGTTCTTTCAATTCTTTTTTGTTTTCTTACACATTTTACAAAAATTCGCATTGAATAATTTAAAATTTTTTTATGAGTATAAATAGAATGAATATTTTTATGTATTTTATAAAAATAATTACTTTTTCTAGGTTCTCCTACTGGAACTATATTTCTAAAAACATTATAAAACTCATAACATGGTTTACATTGCACCCCATTTTGTCTTTTTAATAATTTGATATCACCTAAAATTTTATATAATAAATTTAAACTTCTAAAACTTAAACCATTTTTCATACTAGCACTTGAAAATTTTAAAAAAATATTTTCATATTTTTTTTTTTTAAACATTCTTTTTCTATAACTTTTACGAGCGTTATATTCTACCATACTATATTTTCTATTTTTATTCCTTGTTTTATCTCTTCATTTTCTTTCTCTATACGTTCTTTTTCTTTACGTTCTCTTTCTGCTTTTTGTGCTTCTCTTTTTTGTTCTCTTTCTCTTTTTTGAAACAATTTAGTATAAATGTTTCCTTTAACTCTTAATATTCCTTTTTTAATTAAAACCATACGTTCATAACTTTGAGCTATTATATCTCCTTGAATAGCTTTTACAGGAATACCATATTTGGATCTTCTATTCTTTCTAATAAAATTTTCAAAAATATCAAAAGAATATTTCCCTCTTATCATTTTATACCGAACTCCCGGAACATCATTTACACGACCTCCTCTTATTAAAACCTTACTATTTGTTCTTAATTCATGCCCTTGACCTGGTATACCTACTATAACAGATCTACCTGTAGATAATCTAACTTTAGCTACTTTTCTAACAGCTGAATTTGGTTTTTTTGGACTTGTTGTATATACTTTTACACATATTCCACTTTTTTGAGGACAACCCATTAATGCTTTTGTTTGGTCTTTTCTTAATTTTTTTCTTCTACACTTATTATGTAATTGATTTATTGTTGGCATCCTTCTTTTATTTTAAAAAATAAAATATTAATACTTTTTCTAATTATATTAAATATGTATAAAAATATAAAAAAATATATTTTCATTATCTTTAAAAACACAAAATCTTTTTCTTTTTTTATATTTGATGATTCACATAACATTTTTATACTTTTATCAAAAAATTGATATGAAATATTTAAATATAAATCATGTATATTTATATTTAATTTATTTTTAGAAATTATATTTATTATATATATATTTTTTTTAAAACTTTCTATATTTTTTATATCAAAAATTTTTAAAAAATTATTTAAAACTAATATATTCGAAAAAAAACAAATAACTGTTCCATTTTTTAATATATTAGTTTTAATTAAATTACTCTTTTTTACTCTTAAATAATTTATATTATAATAATCTAAAAAAAAAAAAAATAATTTTAAAATATCTCTATTCATATTAGTAATATGAAATACTAAAAAAAAGGAAGAATTTTTATTATTTTTTAATAAAAAATCAAAACTTTTCTTTTTTGAAAAATTTTTATATTTTTGCATTTTATATATTATTTTTTATATATTATTATTTATTTCTATTGAATTTAAACTTCCTAAGATACATAATAAAAATGATTTTTTTTTCAAAAAAAAATAATCATTATAATAAAAAAATTCTTTTTTTATTTCATTATATGTATATTTTTTTTTGAAAAAAAAATCATTTTTATTATTTAATTTTATTAATTTTAAATCTAAAAATAATTTTAATTTAAAAATTAATAAAATTATTTTTTTTTTTGATTTAATATCAAATTTTTCATGTGTTTTTTCTTTCATTCTATTTATAATAAAAAAAAATAAACTACTTAAAGATACTTTATCAAAATATAAAAAAAAAGTATTATTTTTTAATACTATTATATTTATATGTATAATTAAACTATGAGGTAATAATGAATTTGATACTAAATTATTTATTTCTTTAATAATTTCATTAGTATTTAAACCATAAGGACCTAATATCATTTTTAAATTACGCTCATCTATTAAACCTACTTTTACTTTTAATTTTATTTGTTTTTTATAATCATTTATTAATGAAACAAACATTTACATAATTATAAAATTTTATTTATCTAACCAAAAAAAAGATTCCAATCTCATAATTAAAGGTAATATTAAAAAAAAATAAACAAAATAAAATATTGTACAAAAAGCACCTACTTCTGTAAAAGGTTCTTCTGCTGGATTACCACCTAACCAACCTAAAAGTAAACAATTAAAAAAAAATAACCAAAAAAATAATTTATAAAAAGGTCTAAATTGACCACTTCTTATTTCTGAACATACCATAAAAGGTAATAAAGCTAATACAAAAATTGCAACTAACATTAATAAAACTCCACCTAATTTACTTGGAACTACTCTTAAAATCGCATACATTGGTAAAAAATACCATTCAGGAACTATATGTGTTGGTGTTACTAAAGGATTAGCTGGAATATAATTATCAGGATGACCTAACATATTAGGATTAAAATAAATAAAATAAAAAAATAAAAAAAAAAAAAAAAAAGTGAAAAAAAAAAATAAATTAAAGAAAAAAAAAAAATATTTAGTGATAAAATAGAAAAAGAAAATATAAAAATCGAAGAATTTTTAGTTACTAACTTAAAAAACTTATA
>Ga0100380_10004846_pt1 | contig 14005 bp, 12 predicted proteins | sample CryGeymeta201504_FD_80417 | JGI IMG/M metagenome (GOLD analysis project Ga0100380, IMG submission 80417) | Groundwater microbial communities from Crystal Geyser aquifers in Utah, USA - Crystal Geyser metaG 2015-04 | ecosystem: Environmental > Aquatic > Deep subsurface > Groundwater | place... | reverse complement strand
GAAGCAATTAAGAATATATGAGGAAAGGCTTCTTTAATTTCTTTATAAAGTTTGACATTAACTCCGCTTAACATTCCGTCTTTATCAATATCTGTGCATAAAAAATTATTTAATCCGAGACTGCAGCAATATTCAATATGATTAAAAATATTTACGGATGAATCTTCAGTCCATCCCTTAATCATTACTGAGTTGTTTTTAACATCAGCAGCAATTACAAACTCATACAACTTGTTTTTTGAAATAATTTTTTCAAACAAAGGCTTATTATTAATGGACATCGACCCGATTATTACTCGATTTACTCCAATATCAAATAATTTTTCAACGTCCTCCTCACATCTGATTCCACCACCAAACTGAATTTGAAGTTTTGTTTTACGAATTATATCGGAAAGCAAATTAAAAGTAGAGATAGTAGCTTCCTTCGATGCAAGCAAATCTATTATGTGAACAAAATTAAAACCAATTTCTTCAAACTTTTGTACTTGATTTAATACGTCAACATTATAATTCTTAGCAAGAGTATAATTGCCTTTCGTCAAACGTACAATTTTGTTGTCAATAATATCAATTGCTGGAATTACTAACATAACTCAATAAAGTTTTTTATTAATTTAATTCCATTTTCACCCGATTTTTCAGGATGAAACTGTACACCAAAATAATTATCTTTTTGAACAACAGCAGAAATTTGTGTTGAATAATCAACCGTGACGGTAGTATATTCATTCAGCGGCACATAATAAGAATGAGCAAAATAAAAATAACTTTCAGAATCAATTCCTTCCATCAATTTTGACTTTGACTTAATTTGAATTGAATTCCAACCCATGTGCGGAATCTTAATATTCCCCTGAAATTTTCTAGCATCACATGGAATAATTCCAAGGCATTTAGCATTTCCTTCTTCCGATTTTTCACAAAGCAATTGCATTCCTAAACAAATTCCTAAGACCAGTTTTTTTGTCACTCGCAGAAAGTTAATAAGATTATTCATGTTCAAACGTTTGATTGCATAAGATGCCTCTCCAACTCCAGGCAGAATTAGCTTTTCACAATTCATTACATCTGATTCGGTTTTAACAATTCTATAATCTTGCTGAAGTTGTATTAGAACATTTTCAACCGATGCCGTATTTCCGGCACCATAATCAATTATTCCAATCATATAATTCCTTTTGTAGTTGGTATCATACCCTTATTTCTTTCATCTATTCTGCAGGCTTCATTTAAAGCTTTTGCAAAACATTTAAAGATAGATTCAGTTTTATGATGATCATTTTCGCCCTTTGCTTTTATAAAAATGTTAGCACCTAATCCCTGACTTAAACCTCTAAAAAACTCTTTAACCAATTCTGTGGGAAATTCACCTATCTTGTCACGGTTAAATTTGCAATTAAAATTCAGATAAGCACGCCCTCCTAAATCAATACTGCAAACTGCAACAGAATCATCCATCGGGATAAAAAAACCATAACGCTTTATTCCATTTTTGGTCCCAAGCGCAATTTTGATTGCTTCCCCTAATGTAATTCCAATATCTTCAATAGTATGATGTTCGTCTACCCACAAATCGCCTTTAGCTTTCACAACTAAATCTATATTGGCATGACGTGCTATTTGTTCAAGCATGTGATCAAAAAAACCGATCCCACTTTTAATGTTACTTATTCCTTTTCCATCAAGATTAATTTGAATATTGATTTCAGTTTCTTTTGTCTTTCTTGAATGAAAGACTTTTCTGGATACCAATTCATTTGCCAATTCAACAATCGAATCAAACCTGTTTTTCCCTAATGACAAAAGGATTTGACCTTTACGCTTTTGTATTTCAATCTTTATAAAATCATTTTCTGATGATTCAACAATTTTTAGAATAATTCCCTCATTGACAAGAATTTTTTCTAAAAAGGAATTTGGGATTTCAATTACAAACAACTCGTATCCACCTTCAATCAGCAATTTTAAACTGCTAACAAGTCCCTTGGATATGGGTTCATCAAAATTAAACAAACCGACCGGTAAAATTATTCTCTTCATAATATTTTCTTTAATTCACTTAAAAATAATTTATTTTCTGCTGGAGTACCAATTGAAATTCTTAAACAATTTTTCAGATTTAATTGATTACTCCTGTCTCTGATAATTATTCCTTTTTCTGCTAATTTCTCATAAATATCTTTTGCATTTTTTACTTTGAACAAAACAAAATTTGCATCACTTGGATATATTTTTTCAATTCCCTGTAAAGGAGAAATATTATTGATTAACCATTTCTTTTCTTTATTAATTTTTGCAACAAACCGTTGTTTGATATTTTTCTTTTTGAGTGCTTTCAATATTACTTCTGAAGAAAGCTTATTCAAATTATAAGGAGATTTTATTTTGAAAAACAATTGGATAATTTCTAAGTCAGCAATCGCATAACCGCACCTTATTCCTGCCAATCCCCAAGCTTTTGAAAATGTTCTGAGTAAAATAATATTTTTATACCGGAGCAAAGATTGAATATCCTCATCTTCCAAACTAAAATCAGCATATGCCTGATCAACAATGATTATTCCATTAAATTTTTTGGCAATCTGGACAATCTTTTTCTTCGAAAGCAAATTCCCTGTTGGATTATTCGGCGAACAAAAGAAAATCATTTTTGTATCCGGAGTTACAGAGCCTAATACTTTTTTTACATCAATATCATATTGTAAATTTAACGGTACCGTAACCGTACTAATATCATTTATATCGCACGCAACTTTGTACATGCCGTAAGTTGGTTCGCAGATAATTACATTATTCTTTTGTGGTTCACAAAAAATTCTAACCGCTAAATCAATTACTTCATCAGAGCCAACACCAATAAAAATATTTTCAGGATTTACACTTAAATATTTTGATAAAACATTCCTGATTTCTGTTTGTTTTGGATCCGGATATCGATTCAAATTAAGATCATTTTCAATTACACTTCCAAAAGGATTTTCATTTGCATCAAGCAATACTCCTTCAAGATGATTACTCCTTGCTGAAGAGTAAGGCTTCAAATCCAAAATATTTTTTCTTACTAATGATTTAATATTCATTTCAACCTCACTTTTACTGCATTTGCATGTGCTTGCAGTTTTTCAACATTAGCTAAAGTAACTACAGCTTCTGAGATATTTTTTAAACCCTGCCTTGTTAATTTCTGATACGAAATGGATTTCATAAACATTTCAACTGTTACTCCGCCAAAAGTTTTTGCAAGACCATTTGTTGGCAATGAGTGATTTGTACCCGAAGCGTAATCTCCGGCACTCTCAGGTGAATATTCTCCGAGAAAGACAGAACCGGCATTTTTAATTTGTCTAATAAAATTATTATAGTTTTTAACATTTAATATCAAATGTTCTGGTGCATAAATATTGCTCATTTCTATTGCTTGCGGAATATTTTCAACAATAAATATTCTTGAGTTCTTTAATGATTTAACTGCAATTTCATTCCTCTCAATTAAACTGATTTGATTCGCAATTTCAACTTTAACTTTTTTGGCAAAATTTCTATCCAGACAAACCAGTATTACTTGTGACTCTTCTCCATGCTCAGCTTGAGATAATAAATCGCTAGCTACAAAACAAGGATTTGCATACTCATCTGCAATTACAAGAACTTCGCTTGGACCTGCGGCCATATCGATTGAAGCACCTTCAAAATCCAAGTTTACAATCTTCTTGGCAAGAGTAACATATTTATTGCCTGGTCCAAATATTTTATTTACTTTATTAAATTTTTTATCACCATAAGCCATCAAAGCTATACCTTGTACACCACCAATTTTTATCACTTCATTTATTCCGCAAAGGTTTGCTGCATATAAAATATAAGGATTTATTTCATTTCCTTTAACAGGTGTCGAAATCACTATTCGTTCGCAGCCAGCAATTTTTGCTGGAATACCAAGCATCAAAACTGTTGATGGTAATACTGCACTTCCACCGGGAATATAAAGACCAACATCACTGATAGGTTTGAATTTTCTTATGCAAGTAACACCGGGCATTGTGCTGATTTTAAGTTCCTTAGGCAACTGAGCTAAATGAAATTTATAAATGTTATTAAATGCAGTCTGAAAAGCTCTGCGTTCAGCAGCAGTGATATGCTTTTCTGCATCCGCAAATTCCATTTTTTCTACAAATATTTTATTTGTAGAAAGCCCGTCAAAATCACGTGCATAATTTATTGCTTCTTTCAGTCCACCACATTTGATCTTTTTAATTATCGAATTAACTCTGTCAAAAGTATCCAAAGATTCCGCAACAGGTCTTTTCAATAAATCATTTAACTTTTTGCTAGTTAATTTATTTAATTCGTATATTTTCATAAAATAATATTCTCTATTGGTAATAGTAATATTCCTGAAGCTCCGGCTTTCTTCAATTCATTTTCGATTTCCCAAAAAGTATCTGATGGAATAACAGCATGAATAGCAAGCATAGTTTCATCTGCAAGTGAAAGTATTGTTGGGCTTTTCAACGAGGGAATTATCTCAATTATTGTATCAAGAGATTTTTTAGGAATGTTCATCATTATATATTTTGAATTTTTTGCATTTAATGCTGACATGATTCTTCTAAAGAACAATGTATAATTCTCTTCTTTATTTTTATTCTCAGTCAATTTTTTATTTTTAATTAATACAGCCTGGGAATCCATAACCGAAAATGATTTTTTTAATTTATTCATCTTTAATGTATTTCCGGTTGAAATTAGATCACATATAAAATCAGAAACACCAAGATTGGGAGCAATTTCAACTGAGCCGCTGATTTGAATAATCTTTGATTTTATTCCATTTTGATTTAGAAAATCACTTAATAAATTAGGGTATGTAATGGCAATAGTTTTGCCGTTCAATTCACTGATATTTTTTAGTTCCTCATTTTCAGGAACACCGATTCCTAAAGAGCATTTACCATATCCTAATTGTGCAATTGTTTCAACATCGGCTCGCTTTTCGTAAACTATGTTTTCACCAACAATTCCTAAATCGGCAACTCCGTCTTGAACATATTCGGGAATATCATCATCGCGTAAAAATAAAATTTCCAAAGGGAAATTCTGAACTGAGACCATAAGTCTTTCCTTGTAATGATCAATATTAAAGCTGCATTTCTTCAAAAGACTTAATGTTTCATCTGTAAGTCTTCCATTTTTTTGAATAGCTAATTTTAATCTGTCTTTTTTCATAATAATCCTTTAAACTAAAAAACCCCGACAAAGCCGGGGTTAAATTTATAAAAAATACAACTCACCGACTCTTCTTAAAAAGATTTGAATGATGACGAAGATGGTGATTAATATTTAACACTATTTTCCTTTTTGGTTGTGCAAAGATAAACATTCAGCAAAGCACATTGCAAATTATTTTTTCTTTTTCAACATAAGCGGCTGAGCGGAATCAGTTATTGCATTAATTTTTATTGCAAAACTTTTCTTCTCTTCGATATCTTTATCAGTAATATATTCGACATCGAGCAGTCCCTTCTTTTTAATTCCTGTACGTAAATAATTCATCTCTGCCAAAGCTAAGCTCCAGCCTTCGAGCCACTTTTCAAGAAGTTTTCTTTTCTCCAAATCATCTTCAACATGCACAATTAAGTCAATATCACTTTGTGATGTCGCATTTGCATTTTTTGTGCTACCATAGAGATAAATTGCTTTTACTCCAAGTTCATCGGGATTAATTTTCTTGGCTATTTTTTCTGCAAAATTGTAGCGCCATTTCCAATCTTCCGAAATAAAATTATGAGTCATTTCCGTTCGCTCAATATCCGCTTCAATCTCATTAGTCGGATTTTGTAACAATGCAACAGCAATGTTTTTATCCGCATTCGTTAATACCTTTAGAATTTTTCCCTTAGTAGCTTTTCCGATGTCAATTACCTTAATAACATCGGAAAGATGATGCAAATCCGGAACCAGTTCCGCAAAAACATTTGGAGAATTTGCAAAGAACTCTTCATTGAATATGTTCTCTTTCTCATCCGGATACAGCGGAAGATATCTTATTGAGGATTCTACTAAATCTTGGAAAAAATGTGTACCGAAAGATAAATCAGGCACATATGACCCCTTCTTCTTAGCAATTTCAATCAGCATTGAAGTATGATTAATGTCAGAATAAGTAACTGAAACACCAAGTTTAATATCACCGCGACTACCCCACCTTCCCGGTCCCATCAAAATAAAACTTCTTTTAGGAAGTAATTTATTGAGTTTACTGACAGCTCTTCCAACTTGTTTCATCAAATCCAAATTTGGGAGTTCAGAATATTTTAACGGATCAACATAGACAATATGAGTAATCTCCGGAATCTTTCCATTTGAAATATGTTTGCATGCAGAAAAAATAACTTGTTGCTCTTTATAATCTTTGGGAATTACATCGCCAGTTTGATCTCCAAGGTAACTCTGTGGTCTGCATTGAAGTAAATAAAAATCTACTCCATCAGATGCAAATTCAATATCTACAGGTGACTTAATACTTTTCTGAAGTGTTTTGATTATCTCTGCAGCCTTTTTGATAAAGTTGGTATTTTTCAATAAACCATTAAATGTAACAACCATTTCATGTTCATCAGAATTAAAGCCGAGTCCGACTGGCTGTCTTATCATGTGTCCATCAAAAATTGAAACCACATTATTTAACCCCGGACATTTATCACCGTACTCTCGCGTAAATTCAGAAATTTCTATTGTTTCAAACTCATTTTTTTCAAGATTAATAACATCCATCCGCTTTGGAGAATATTTAACAATTTCATCAACTGAAACGTTTACTCTTAGGTTTGGTTGCCCCGGAGCTATTAATATTGGATAATCATCCCCAATTCTATCAACTGCACGAGTTCCAATTCCCGGGACAATTCTCAAAAGTCCGTCCTCACGGACAATTCTTGGAGACCATCGAAATTCATTATTGCTAAATGCAACCCCAGCGTATGTTGGCAGAAAATATTTGCCAACTTTGTTACCAACAACTTCTTGAATCATTACTCCCATTTCCTCATTAAAATCAAGTAACCCTCTTTCAGCACGATATAAAATTGGATCCGGAGAAAATGTTGAAGCGTAAACTTCTGCAATTGCATCTTCTAATGCGGCAAGTCTTTCCGGCTTTGTCCCCTGATTTGCAAGAAACAAGCTTTTATATTTTCCAGAGAAAGATGATCCGAGCTGATCTTCCAATAAACTTGATGACCGCACGACTATTGGTCGATCTTCAAAATCATCTAATGCTACAGATAATCCTTTCTCAATATCAGGCGGGAACTGAGAATTCTTAAACAACTGAACTATCTGCGGATATTCGATTCTTAATTCATCAACATCTTTGTATTTTTGTTCAAGCACTTCTTCCAGATTATTATAATGCATAAAAGCCAAAACGCAATCCGAAGCCATGTACCAGGTTTTGGGAATTTTAATGTTGTTCAAAATATCATTGTTAGCTGCTTTTGAAGATAATATTCTGGAAGCAAGGAAGATCCCTGAGCTTTTACCACCTAATTTTCCCAGACTTGTTGGAGTGTAAATCATCTTATCAATCAAATTATAAAAGTCAGTAAGTTTCACATATTCTTTCGCAATCTGAATGTAACGCAAATCTTCCGTAAAAAACCTTCGTAGTAGTGAAACTCTTAACCCCTTTACCATAGCCGGTGAAAGTTCATATTTTTCAGGCGCTATCCGATAATATTTCCTGATAGCGTCACTGATTGCCGCCAGGGATGATTCTCTGGCTTCCACAACTTTTATTAATGCTGATGATTTATCCTCTCTAATCCATTTCTGTATTTTCAGCATAATATCTGCATCAAATAAATTTTCATTTACTAACCTTAAAATCGTATCAATATATTCATCATAATCATTAATCACTTTTTTCTTTAAAGGTTTGTTTTCTTCTCCTTCAATTGCTTCGTTGCTCGGTTTCAGATTAATGCTTGTATGCTTTAATAAAATATCAGCTTCTTCAACACCTTTCCAGTATAACAAGTGAAGAAATTTTCTCAGAATTCCCATAAATAAATTTGGGTCAGTTTTTCGGATCATATCCAAAACAATTTTCCATTCACCTTTGATCGGAGTATGTGTTGTTTTTTGGACTATCTCAAGGTCATTAAAAATTGCTTTCAATTCATAATGCAGAATGAAATGGCCTAATCGGTCAGCAATTGTTTTAATAAGTTTTTCCTCTTCAGGTAGAAACGTAGATTTTTCGTTATCCGAAACTTTTTCGCTGTAACAAATTTTAATTTCACCAATATTTTTTTCTCTCATACTTATTATAGCTGTTAATGAAAGACCATAATCAGAATATTTCTCTGACTTATAAGTTTTTCCCCGAAAACTAATCTTTGAATGGCAAATGTCGGAATATCTGAAACCTGTTGGAATTACCATTAAAATTGATTTAATAATATCATCAATTTCATAATCTATTTTATTTAAAATTTCTTCAACTTGATATAGACAATTTAACTCTTTAGCCTTTTCTGCAAGATCATTAACAAGTATTGCATATTGCTGTTTTGAGGATTTCTCCATTAAATACTCCTTTTGAACAATAGTAACCTAATCGGTGAATAATCAAATTTATACTTTTAAAATATAGTACCATTTACCTAACTTTAAAACAAAAAAGGCTGCCCGAAAGACAGCCTTTTGAAATGTAGAATCAGAAATTATACCCAGCCTCTGACTTTGCAAGCATCGGCTACCCGCTGCACAGCAATTACGTATGCAGCATCTCTCATATAAAGATTTTTTTTCTTTGCCAAATCACTTACTGCATGATAAGCTGACGTCATTTTAGTATCAAGTTTACTCAGCACTTCTTCTTTTTCCCAGAAATAATTCATATTGCATTGAACCTGTTCAAAATAGCTGCAAGTGACTCCACCGGCGTTAGCCAGAAAATCCGGGATTACATGAATTTTTTTGCTTTGAATAACTTTATCAGCATCAGGTGTTGTAGGTCCATTCGCACCTTCAACTATTACTTTTACGCTTGGTTTAATTTTCTCAGCATTATTTGCATTAATTTGATTTTCCAATGCTGCGGGGATAAGAATATCAACATCTTGTTCAATCCAAACATCACCTGGAAGAATCTCAAATCCTAATTCTTTGGCTTTTGTTTTATTAATCTGCCCGAATTTATCTGTAATTCCTAATAATTCTTCCATCTTCACACCGCTCATTCTTCGGAAACAATATGATTTTTGATCTTCATGATCCCAACAAGCTACAGAAATAACCTTACCGCCTAATCTTGTATAAAGTTGAATTGCATATTGAGCAACATTTCCAAATCCCTGAACGCTTGCAGTAGTTTTGGTAATGTCAATATTCATTTCTTTAAGTGCTTCGCGAAGTGTGTAAACAACGCCATAACCTGTTGCTTCTGTTCTGCCTAAAGATCCACCTAAACCAACAGGCTTTCCGGTAATAAATCCGGGATATTTTGCACCGTGAATCGTTTCATATTCATCAAGTATCCATATCATATGCTGAGCATTTGTCATAACATCAGGAGCAGGAACATCTTCCAATGGTCCAACATTTTTTGCCATTTTTCTTAGCCAACCACGGCAAATATTTTCTTGTTCTCGCATACTTAAATTGTGCGGATCACAAATAACTCCACCTTTTCCACCACCAAGTGGAATATCAACAACCGAGCATTTCCATGTCATCCATGTTGCTAATGCTCTTACTGTATCAACGGTTTCTTGTGGATGGAATCTTATTCCGCCTTTTGCCGGTCCTCTAGCATCATTATGCTGAACTCTGAAACCTTTAAATACTTTTACTGATCCATCATCCATCCTAATAGGAATACTGAAATGATATTCTTTTATTGGATTCCTTAATAAATCACGAGTAGCCTGATCAAGATTTAGAATATCTGCTACTTTGTCGAACTGTGCCTGAGCCATTTCAAAAGCATTGAAAGCTTTATCTGACATATTTACCTCAAAATTTATATTTAATTAATAAGTTAATTTTAACAAGTTAAACTTAGCAAATTCTGTGCTATTCCCAATAAAATTTTTTTTACAATTTTTGTTTTCGCTTTCAACAGCAAAAGTAAGTTTAAGTGAATTAAAACGCTATTATTTGATTCTGCTACTTGGCTAATTGAAAATGCAGAATTTGAATTTTTATATAAAATCATAAAAACACTGAATTGTTTCTTAAAAATAAAAAATATTAGCTTGAAACCATTTTTCAATAAAAATTCATAACTTTGAATAACAAAGTTTGAGTCTTATGAAATTAAATTTATCAATCTTCATGTTTTTTGTTTTATGGATTAACCAAATTTCGGCGCAGCCTGAAATTCTTGAAAAGAACATTTCCGAAGCCTTCGGGAATATTGTCGGAGGAATTGTCTTCATTGATGCAGATAATAAAAAGATTTCTTACAATGAGACTTTAATTGAGGAAAAATTCCCGCCATGCTCAACCTTTAAAATTTGGAATGCTCTGATCGGACTTGAATACGGAATCATAACTTCACTGGATGAGAAATTCTATACCTGGGATGGAGTGACACGTTCAATTCCGGACTGGAACAAAAATTTAATATTACGAGAAGCATTCAAAGTTTCGTGTGTTCCTGCTTTTCAGAATTTAGCACGAAAAATCGGTAACAAAAGTATGCAAAAATGGATTGATTCTATCAATTATGGTGACAGAGATATCTCATCGGGAATCGATGATTTTTGGCTTCCGCGAAAAGATAAAAAATCCATATTAATTTCAGCTAAAGAACAAGTTAAATTAATCTCAAAACTTATCAACAAGCAATTACCATTTAAAGAATCATCCATAAATACATTAAAAAAATTAATGCTGGTGGATTCAATGCCTGCAGGTAAATTTTATGGGAAAACCGGTTCTGGTACTGATTATAATCTGAATACAGATATCGGCTGGTTCGTTGGATTTGCTGAGTTAGAAAACGGCATTATTTATTTCGCCTGCATTGTAACGGGCGATAACTTATCGGGAATTGATGCAAAGAAAATTGTAAAGGCAATTTTAGTAAAATCAAATTTGATGTAATGATTTTATTTTCGCAATGCTTTCATAAAATTTAACATTGCCATATAATTTTCATATTTCACATATTGAGGAATGCTATTACCCGATCCAACACAATAACCCGTATTGTTCCATGCCTGTTCAATATTTTTCTCAATGACTTTTACAACTTCTTCTTCGCTTCCGCGAGAAAGCAAATCAACATCAACATGTCCAATCAGACATAATTTATCTCCGTACTTTTCTTTGACCTCTTTAATCTGCATAGCTTTTGGTTCAATGGGATGAATAGCATCAACACCGCATTCAATTATTTTATCAAACACATCAAATAAAACACCGTCTGTATGATAAATCAACGGTTTGCCTGCAGCCTTTGCCAAATCGCCAATCTTCTTTAGCCAAGGGAAAAAATATTCATCCAAAACTTCAGGAGACATTAAAAGTCCGTTTGTATATGCAATATCATCGCTGAACCAAATAACATCGACAGCATCGCTTTCAGCAAAATAATTGAACATACTCAAAATCAGTTCTCCAATTTTATCATTTAATGCTTTTATTAAATCAGGATTTTCAAACAGTGCAAATGAAAATGCCTCGAAACCCATCATCTCCCATGTCATCGTAAAGATATCACCGTACTGTCCGATAATTCCCAATCCCTCAGGAAGATTTTTCTTTGCTCTTTCAAAATTCGAATAGTCAAAATCTTCAACTTTGGGGAAAACAAATTTTTCAAAATCTTCAAATGAATTAATTACTCCTTTACCTTCTGTAGCCCAGTTAAAATTCAATGTCCCGTCTTCCTTAAATGATTTTTCATCACTGATACCGATTTTTGCAGGATTAAAATCTGCTTTAGGTTGAAGCTTCACATAATCATACCCTGCCTTGTACCAAAATTCAATCTCATCTTCAATCGATAATATTTGCCTGCCGATATATCTTGATTTTATTTCGGGATGTATACCGAGTTCAGCCATCGGGAGATAATTTGATTTTTGCAGAAACAGATTTTTTTTAAATTCTATAATATCAGCCATGTTAATCCTTCACTCTGTTTCGTTTATAACAATGTTCAAGACTGCATATTTTACATTGATAGTCTAGTCGTTTTAAATTTTCTCCGATTCCAATAATTCCGCTTATTGATTTGATTGGCTTCATCAAAGCAGAGTCATTTAATGATATGCCACAAAAATCCGGAGGAAGCAAAGAAAATAATTTATGCTGCTCTGACACTTTCCATCCGCAATATCCGGGGCTTAATCTGTTTGAAATATTTTTGTTCCCAATAATATTTTTCAGTTTAATTTCAAGCCAGTCACCAACATTTTCAACAAGTTCAGAGCCAATTGTATCAGCTAAATATGAATCAAGTATATCTTTATTTTTAAGTTCTGATATATATTGGTCAAACTCACTTCCAATAGTGGCAGCAAATATTGCCACAGTATCGGCATGCTTAAGATGCAATGCAATAATTTTATCTATTTTTAATTCAACTTCTTTTATTAAAAGTGTTTCCTTTGTAATAATAATGTCTTTGCTTTCAAATATTTTAAACCCGCATTTAATCACTGCATTGTTTAATGCAGTCGGGAGTAATGATTTTAATCCTTGTTTAACAGCTTCAGGAATTTCAACATTTTTATACCCAAGCACAGATATTATATTTTGTTCAGTTAAATGAAACTCGCTTATTGGTGGTAAAAATGTAAAATAATCATTCATCATAATCAGATAATAACCGGAGTATAAACAGTATCAATAATTTCACCGTCTTTCAAACCGGAACATGATTTATGAGTTGCATTTCTTTCATCCGATGAAGTAAACTTATTCCCATCAGAAATATAAATGACTGTCATTCCCTCACGATATTCATCAGTTTGATTTTGTCCTGCCCCGTGATAAGTCAACCCGGAATGAAATGTTATATCTCCTGCTTTCAGTGGCGTAAAAACTTTATCAGACTTTGCAATTGATTCAGGCACATGCGGCGAATTAAAAATATCCACATATTCACGAACCAACTTCTGAGATTCAGGATAAAAAAACAAACAGCCTTTCTCTATCGGAACATCGTTTAAAGCAAGCCAAATTGTTCCGCTCTTTAATGGCTCAGTAACAGGCCAATAGCTGCTGTCAACATGAACATCTGTTTTTCTTCCGGCGGGTTCTTTGAATAATGCTTGATCGTGCCAAAGCCTGACATGATCGACTTCAAGTAAACATTTGGCTATACTTCCAAGTCTTTTTGACAAAACAAAATCCTGTACAACTGGGAAATCAAAAGCAAGAAAGCCGCATTGTAAAAATGATTGCTGATATTGCGTTTTATCTTTTAGTTCTCTTTCGTCGGCTTCTTTTCGAATAAATACAGAGGCTTCAATTATATTTTTAATAAAACTCAATACCTCACCATTAAAGACTTGTTCAAGTTTGATAAAACCATTTCCCCGATAAAAATCAATTTGGGAATTATTCAATTCATATAATTCAGAATATTTATTCAGGACGAATTCAGGAGTTTTTGAGTTTAACAATTCCTCCGCTTTTTGTTTGTTCATATTCAATATTTTAACCATCTAATTCCTTTTCAATTAATTAAAGAATCTAAGTGATTAACAAATGAATGCGGATCGGGGAAATAACCATCAGCCCCAATTTTATTGGCAAAATCTGATGATAGCGGAGCGCCTCCAACAAATATTTTTGTACCATAATTCAGCAACTTAATTGAATTAACAATATCTTCCATATTGAGCATTGTAGTGGTTAACAAAGCACTTAATCCGATATGTGATTCTTTGTTTTCATTTAATGACTCAATGAATTTTTCTTTTGAAGTATCAACGCCGAGATCAATTACCTGCCATCCATTTCCCTCAAGCACCATTTT
>Ga0100380_10004845_pt1 | contig 14005 bp, 9 predicted proteins | sample CryGeymeta201504_FD_80417 | JGI IMG/M metagenome (GOLD analysis project Ga0100380, IMG submission 80417) | Groundwater microbial communities from Crystal Geyser aquifers in Utah, USA - Crystal Geyser metaG 2015-04 | ecosystem: Environmental > Aquatic > Deep subsurface > Groundwater | place: USA... | reverse complement strand
CTCCAGTTGAAGATTGAAGGTTCGGAGTCAAGACTGTGAAGCGCCGTTTGTGGTTCAGCTTCGTTGTCTGATCCAAAATTCTGAGAGTTCTTTCCAGAAAACAACGTCGCTTCATTATCTGATAGCTTTCCGCCACGGTGGCAGCCACAAGATTCGTTTCCCTTCTTTTTGTTTCACGGGAGCAAGGTTTTAGTGGTCCAGCAAGTATTTTTGTTTTCGTCCAATTATTTGTCAAATCGCAATCCTAGCAAAGGCGCATATCCACAAAGTGTATGCAGCAAACAGTTTACAGTTCATGCTGTGCAAACATTGACTACTAGTAGCCAAACAACTGTTGGTCCTCTTGTTCTTCATACACAGAAGACTCATTCTGGTAAACCATTCGTTTCCCTTGAAAAGAAGCGCCCAAGGGTAACAGCTTGACGAAATTGTGCTTACTCTCAAGTTCGCTTTGGGAGGAAGACCATATCAGCATACCTCGCGTCAATCTTGCAATTTTTTCTGTTTTACCACGGATAGTCCTCCAGGGTCCTGCCGAGGCATATCGACCACACATACGACAATGCAGTTGCATCGATAGTCGTCGACACTCTCTATCCATGGCAGTAGCTGGTTGTTGAGATGTTTGTCGTTTTCGTTGCATCAGCTTTCGAGGATAGGTTTCTAAGTGTAATTCGTCATAAAAACGGTCTGTAATACAATAGGGATTCGGTTCCACTTTCCACGTACCGCGCAGCAAGAGTCTCGACCGGTCGGAAGTTTCTGTAGGTTCGCTCTTAGTAGTAGGACTCAATGAAAAGGTATGATCAGGATGCAGTGTCAATTGACAAGGAAAGGTTCTGACTTGAAGAAATGGTAACGGAGGTAAATGAAAGTTTGACAGCATCTTCTTGCTTCTATCGTAAGAAGAATGTTTTTCTCTGGACGGAACAATTTCAGTTATCGATGGAAACAGTAGAGTCTGGTAAAACTCTTTCCCACATTTTAATTTCACATCCCAATCTCCTACGGCAAGGTCGTGGGCATCTGGCACACCATTAGATGACTCGACAGGCCTCAGTAGCAGTTGAAGGAAAAACACCACCACCACCAATAGTACTCTTGTGAAAGGTTGATGCGCGTGTACAATCTTGAAGGCGTTCCTTGGTTGTCGTGTTGGGAAATCGTGTGTTTGAATATTATTTACATTGGCATTATTATTGTTGTAGATTTCATCCACTACCGAATCCACATTGCAGAGGATCTTTGTCTTGTGACGACCACGACGAGATCGCAGTTGTCCACTGCCAGATCCTGCAATCTTGGACTGATAGTCTGGCATTTTGATGGCACGAGGAGATGCTAGTAAGTTTTCTAATTAATATTAGACAAAACAATTGCGCGAGTTGGCATTTAGGGCGGTGCTTGTAGTGGTTCGGTACGGTAGATCGATCGATCTTTTTACCATTGTATCGTTTCATTTTTGAAAAACTCCAACTCTATCATTAGTCTGGCCGGCGAAGCGACCAGATCGACAGATAGAGTACCAGGGTGCTACGGTAGTAGTAGAAGAGGTAGCTAGAGTAGACTACTACGGAGTACAGTAGCTACTGTAGTCGGGAGTATTAAAATTTACACAACATAATACGATACTTGGCTATCTTCTCCTCGAGTACACAAGTTCTCTCCACAATTGCACTTGACAATACACAGATATAAGCTCTGACGCCCCCACACACAATCACAACAGTAACACAGTCACAATAACATCATGTCAACGAAAAAATCATCAGTTGAGGTTGCACCAGCAGCCGTTGTTGCCATGATGTTGCACGCTTCCAATCACGTTCATGAGGCTGTCCACGGAATCTTGTTGGGCAAGCATGATAATGACAAAATTTCTGTCACGGAAGCCGTTCCTGTTTGTCATGGTGCTCCTACTCACCCCTTGGTCGAAGCTGCACTAGGTTTGGTAGAAAAATTGTCCGAAAATAAGCAAGTAGTGGTTGTGGGATGGTATGTTTCCCCGCGTTTATTCGACGACGACAAACCCGGACCAGCTGCTCTTAAAATCGTCTCTAGTTTGGTCACTACAAACAGCGATGATAAAGAGCCTACGCTTCTAGTTTTACAAAACAAATCATTGGCAAAGGTATGGCAAGATGGTGATGAAAAGGCAGTCGCGGAATCGATTCAAGCATTGGGAAAAGATTTTGGAAAACAGTGGTTGGAACCTTTGAACAGCAGTATTGCCAGTGCAGGCAAGAAGAATACTGCAAGCCTCGTTCAAAAAGGTCGAAACGAAAAATTGCAAGTCATGGATTTGGTGGATCATTTTGAGGCCGACGATCCTACAATAGCCAAGTGGTATCCCAATGAATCCTTGACAAGATTTGTTCAAGAACAGACCCAGTAGTAAACTTGGAAAAACGAGCCGATAGTAGTAATAATACGATAATTTAATTTCCATGATCACCCTGCATATTCTTTTTGTGTTTCAAGCCGCCTAATAAAAGTGGTAGGAGGATCCGTGCAGGTTCTGCTCCCCGCAATTTGCTTTGCTCCAACAGAAGGTGTGAAGTTTGCGTTCAAACTGCGATCGCTTCATCTTGGTCGATTTTCGCTGAAAGTGTTGAGCTTTAAATATGAAATCGTAAAGCTTATCTCTTTTCGTCACTCTTGAGTTTAGTTTAGAACATTTGCATTCTCAGGTATAAGATATTGAGGTCAAGTGCAACGCGCCGTCTTCGAGGGCTCCAATACGGGGTCGAATCACGAACGACCGTGACTGCTGCCACGAATAGCAAGTCTGACAAAGCATACTATACAGGCTAGGCTCCGGAAGGAATAAGCAGTCTCGTTCCTTCTGGGAGTTTCACTCTATCTCCCCAATGCTTCATGACGAAATCTTTCAACTTGACACCCGCGTTTTGATTGCCATAGTTTGCTTTTACATATTCAAGCGGTGTATAAGTATCAAGACTATTCAGAAGTCGTCGTAAGCTCTGGCGAAAGTCGCTCATATCGTGAAAGAATTCACCCGTCTGTTGGTTAAGATATTTCCATCCGCCAACAATGTTGTCGTTCATTAGCATTGGTACGTTCATAGAGAGAGCCTGTGTCGTAACTCGCGGCGACGCATCGTACACTTGCGGCACGAAAGCAAATTTGGATTGCACCAAGTAATTGAAAAAGTCATTTTGGTCGAGAAAGCTCGTTTGCAACATCTTGCCATTGCAGCTCTCGGGAATGGAACATGCCCTCATCCCTTGCTTGTCCTTGGTAGCGACCAAGACTCCCGTCAATCCGAATTCGTCACTGCACATGACCTCCAACGCTTCCAAGACAAACGTCCAGTTTTTTGCGAACGATGACCACCCCACACAATTACGATGAACGTCTTGGTCGGTACCGGAAAACGTGAAATCATATTTCTTGACGGCTGTGCTCTGTTTCCTACCAAATTTCATCGGTCCTTGCAGATTAAAATCAGATTGAGACATGAGAATGGTTTTCACGTGAGGATCAAAATACGCATCTGGATTTGGCATCATGGTAAGAAATCCCGGGAAAAGGCCGCGATATTCCTCATTTGAAAAGTTGGCCGAGAACGGATTTGGAGAGGACAAGGGAAATGTTTCAAACGACGAAATACCGAGGAACAGGATCTCATGTTTGTACTTGTGATAAAGTTTTTTGCGCCGTTGATTCAAAGGAGCCCGGACTAAAATAACATTAACGTGTTCTCCCTTTTCCGTTGCAACAGGCTGAAATGGATACTCCTTCAGCAGTGTGTAGTAGTCTGGGTGAACATGAGATGGCCGGTCCGTGCATCTACCAGATACCCAAGCACATTGACCATTACACCACGAGGCTCCGTGTCCCTGTGGACAATCTGCACATGAGCTGGCGGTGTGTCCGCCACAAACAATTGAAGAATCTGTCTTCCTTTTCGGGTTTGTCTTGTCAGTTCGTAGATTGGCTTTTTTGCCTTGCTGGATTGATATCTGTTCGGTATTGTCATGGATTGCATGAGAAGATCTGGCCTCCTTCACTCCTTTTGACATAGCATCACCAGGATGTTGAAGAAGAAGATTCGGAATCTCAATTTTGTGATCGTTAGAACTGCCGATTACAGAAGTCCTTCCTTCGTTGTTCTTAAGGTGGCGGCTTACTATATGGTTAAGTAGGAGCACTCCTGACAACAATAATGAAAATTTCAAAAACTTTCTGCTTCGACCATTCCATCGGCAACGGGAACCTTGGATCACAAACCGGAATGCCATTGTTATGGAATCACTACGCCATCATTGGCATAAGAGGACTTCTCTTCGTTTTATTATGATACGTTTTGATTTAATGTTGTATGTTGAACGTGTGGCTGTGTGGTCGCGTAGTAGACTACTACTGCCCTGTTTTAGATGGACTGGACATGCACGTACACACAACATCGTACTCTCATTCGTATTCGCGTATCGTTTAAGACGCACATATGCTGCAAGAAGACAAAAATAATGATATCTTCGATTGTGTGTGACCTTCGGATGCACAAAACTAGAGAGATTACTCCTTCTATGTAGCTAGATATGAGTATCTGAGTGGTTAACTAGCCAACTACTGTCTGATACTCGAAAGAGGTGCCTGGAGCGATCCCTGCCAATCAATGCTGCGCGGCTCCTAAAATTCAAAACGTTTTGCGAGCGCGTGTTGTCGCTTCCAGAGTTCTACGTAGATCACACCAAAGAGCAGTCCTCCCAAATGAGTTGCGTGAGCAACGGATGAATCGGAACGAAAGGATCCCAGGAAAGAAAGCAGCAACATAGCCTTCAACAAGATATGGGCCGGCATGCTTAGGGGGAAAACACCCATGAAGCGAATGCCCAAGATGCGGTCTGGATACATTTGCGCCAACACGGCCACCATGGCCAGTGTAACACCAGACAAGCCCAGACAGCCATCGCGACGCCCAAAGAGGATATGCGCCGTATTTCCCGTCACAGCTGATCCCAGTAACAGTGGCCACAGAGGCCACCGAGGTCTTCTCTGTCTGAGAATGTCCTTGACCGCAGGACCTAGGTTTAAAAATGTGACAAGGTTCACGACGAGATGGGCAAGGGAAATGTGGGACATTGAAGCCAAGATTAAGCTGTAACTTCTCCAGCCCGAAATGATGTTGTGTTGGTTGCAAATAAAATGAGACTGCAGGAAGGAGTGCAATGCAGGTATGCGCCACGCCAAAAATATGGCTACGGAGGCGACAGACACGGCCAAAAGATCGGGACTGGTGCGATATAGTTTCTGTAGATAAGCAACAGATGCCGACACAAGGGACGAAAAATACTCGCTTGTCGACGTAGATGCCGTTACAATGTTTGGAGAAAACGAAAATTGTTGTTGTTGTTGCTGCTGCTGCTGCTGCTGCATGCCATTAAAGTCATGCATCATCAAGGGCGGTTGTAGTTGCTGTTGTTCTCGTTGTTGTCTATATGCATTTCGACTGTTATAATCAGCTATCCCTCCTTGTGGTGTCAACTTTGTCCCTTTCTTGAACATGTCTTTCCTACTAGATTTTTCGTACGCAGGATTTAGTTCGACGTAGCTGTCGGATTGTGGTTCATTATCGAAAAGGGCTCCACAGCGTCCATTCCATCCTATCTGTTTTTGTGATTGCTGTTGTTGTTGTTTAGGCCACCGAATAGTGGTGTGCTTCATCTGATAATAATTGGATGATGCCTTTCTTTCTGCCGAAACGCATGAGAAAACAAGTATAAGGGCAGCAAGAAAACACGGTCGGAATTTTCTCATTATTATGGAAGGAAGGTGCTTGTTTATTGCTGTGCTGTGCTGTGATGTGATGTGATGTGATGTGATGTGATGAACAAGGGTGGTGTGTGATTTTCGAAGATTGGGTAAGCACCGAGTTGGGAAGAAAAAATCAGTATGCCTGATATCTGATATCGATGATAAGCCTCCGGAGACTTGTTTTAGGAGGTGAGAAATGCCTGAGCCAAGGAAGTTAAAAACGTTCCCCTCGAGACTGCTGTGCGTGTTTATTTTCGTTTGTATGGATTTTGGATGGATTCATCATGGCTGAGGAAAACAGGCAAGCAATTACTTAGTACCAGGTAAGCCGTACAACGACTTTATTCGTATCCGTCTACGTGGATTACTATAGGAAATTCAGTACAAGAGCTTATTCTATTGGAACTTATTAAACTAGAGTACTGTACAAGATCTCCAATAGAGCCAAGGACTTTTGGCGCAGGCATGATAGGAGTTAGAGTTAGAGTTTATGCATCAAAACCAACACAAAATAAAAACAAGTAGAGTAGAGTAGTAGCTACTACGTAGTAGTAGTCTACTCAAGTCAATACAAAATAGTAGAGTAAATAGGACCAAATTGACAAAAAATTGAAAGGTGAAGGCAAGTGGACAAGAAAAAGACGTGTTACGAAAAGAGCATGCTCTTTGGTCTATTCAGATGCCTTTTGAAAGCATTGCTGCTGTCTTCGGATTCACGTGGGATACGACATGTGGTCGCTTTCGAAGTCAATCCAATATTCACTACTACGAAGAAAAGAAATAATAATAATAATAATAATAATAATAATATGGCTTCGTCGAGGATCTTTCTCTCGTTGAACACGGAGGATACATTCAACTTGCAGCAGGCCTACGATCGTGCTCGGGCCATACGAACGCTTCGAGGACAGGAGGCTGGACAACCTTTCTACCAACAAATATTGGAACAAAATCCCAAGGATTGGACAGCTGGGACACGCTTGGCTGCATGTATCGAGTCACCCCTGCGTCAAGATGAGGCTTGTGGGGGCAAGTACTGTTCAGTCGGTGAAATTGACGATTTACTGCATAAACGAGCTGAAATACAAAAACTCAAGAACATGTTGGAAGATCATAGCTACAATCACTGCAGTATTTCTCGCTTCTTGCAAGTTTCTGTCGGAAACTCGCCAAGTTTGTCATGTAATGGGCCCCTCTTTGCTTCTCCGGCACCTCCCGGAGCCGTGACATCCTCCAGCTATCCCCTCACCAAATCCAATGTCTCGGGACTATCCTGTTTGGTCACCTTATTTTTATTAGGATTGGTGGTACCTCGTGCATGGCTTGTAGATACCTTGGGCGAGGAACATTGCATGTTGATGCAAACTTACGGTTGGATGTACCCTTGTACTTCCTCAGACCCCCCTCTGATGATACCCTATGTCCATGTTTTTCCAATGGACTTTTACAGCACCACAATGAACAGGGACTGTACGGCGACACTCCATTTGGTGACCGATTTGCATCCCCGGATCTTATCTACCACAACAGTCGGACAAGACCAACGAAATCAGAGAGGAAACACTGTCATGTATATTGGACCTGACTCGATGGCCTTGGTCCAACACTTTTCTCCCTACTCATACTTGAGAGACAATTGTACTGGCAGCATTAATGGACTTGATCTAGGAACGGGTAGTGGCATTCAAGCCTTGGCAGCATTGACGCACTGGAAAGTTGCCAACAAAAGCATGCTAGGACAAGACAAAGACAATCTGTCGAAAACGTTGAAAATGACAGCTGTAGACATCAATCCAAGAGCGCTTCAATTTACCAAGTTCAATGCCATTTTAAATGGTTTCGAAGACGACATAATATGCCTTTACGCAGACCTGGTGTCCGGCGAGCTTCTCGGCGATGATCCTCGTTCTGTTTCAACTCTCGATGAGTACTTGCAGCAGCAGTCAACGCGATATGATATCATTTTGGCCAATCCACCCTTCTTACCCGTTCCTAGTGACGCTCGTGTGGTGACTCATTCTAAAGGACGTCGATCAACGACTGCACATTCTTCACAACAATCTGATAATTCTACAATTGCTCAACGGTATGGACTATATTCTTCTGGTGGTGGAGATGGTGAAGTTTTGTTGCAGCGCATCATTGAACTTGCCAGTCGTCATCTGAATAATGGAGGAATTATAGGCATTGTGTCGGAATTCTTTACACAAGCTCATGATCCTCATTTTGAACGATTTCAAACATGGTGGAATGCGGAACAGAATGGGCCACACGGATCAACCAACGTCAACACTGTTGGCCAAGATAAAGGTGTGCTGTTTTTGAATGAATTTCCCATTGACGTTGCTACCTATGCCTCTCGTCGTGCTGACAATTTGGAAGAAGAGTCCATTTGGAAAGATCATTTAGAATCCTTGAATGTATCAAAAGCATCTCCCGGAATGCTGTACCTACAAAAAGGCGAACATTCTGGTATGAACCTTACGTTGTTATCAGTTCCGAAGTCGAGCAGAGGTTCGATCTGGACACTGTCTAACATCGATGCCATTGGATTCACGCAAAGCGTATCGGCTAAGATATTTGGATGGCCAATATGATGAAAAGCCGCAAGGATAGAAAAAATTACTGTAGACTACTCTTAGTGCAATCTTGAAGTCTTAAAAACGGTGCTAGGTTGATCCATTGGAAATGAAGGTCCAGATAGCCCTTTGATCCCTACCACCATTGACTAGTGGTGCGTGACCAGTATGGTTTTGGAGCAACACTGGCACATTGATAGGTTTGGAAGAGCTGCCCTTGTACAGGAGAATTGGAAATTGCAAAGTTGGCAGCAATTGGGTTCGTCAAAGGGGTTGGCATGCTGTCGATTACCAGGGCTTGTTGTCCATACTACTAGCTAGAGACTGGACTACTATTATTATTAATACCCAGCGCGAGATCTCGCGCCCTATTGTAGTTTTTCTTTTCGGGATAATCATGACTATTACTCCTATTATTTATTTATTTAAGTGCAGTTGGCATTACTGTATCGTACAGTAGTAGTAGTGGTGTCCACGACCACTTCGAGTACTACTACTAGTAGCTACAGTAGTCTACTCCACTAGTAGCTACTCGTAGCTAAGCTACCAGGTACTATCTACCATTCTCCTCGCTATCATGATGCAGTAGACTACTCTACTAGCTAGCTAGTAGTAGTAGTACTAAGTAGTACGAGTAGCAGCTTCATTTTTAATAGTGTCTTCTCATTTCTCAACTTCTTCTCATTGAAAGTAGCTGCTATCGCTCGTTGCAGATACTCTCATCAAAAGGATAACGAGCAATACAGGAGAGGGCTTTCCTAGATTCGTCAGGGCAACATTTCCCGGTCCCTATTTGAAACAAAGGGAGAGCCAGTAGAGGCGCACTCACTACTCTCCGACCTACTACTAGAGACTAGAGCTATACCGACAGCTCCATTGCAGATATCTGACGTCAAACCCAGTAGGTATCTGAGATCACCCACAACCAAACACATACACACACCACTGATACAATCTGTCACTCCCACACCAGAATAAGCTTTTTTTTTTGAAGTCCCGATGGTGTTCGGAAAATCACAAAGTGACGGCAACAGGCCAACTCGGAATAATAGTTTCATTGCGAGCATCGCTCGGCCCAGTCGACACCGTCGTCAATCGTCCAATCCCTTGTCCGGCCGATTATCTACTCGTCGGCTCAGTTCTAATATCGATGCATGCAGTAGCAATAGTCAACCTTTCAGTTCAACCAAACCAAAGGCCGCCTATCGACGGTACCGCGTCGGAGAACGCGTCCTGATACGTTGCAATGCACACTGGACGACACTGGTCAATCGGTATGGATTCCCACCCGGTGAAGGAACCACTGCAGAAGAACAATGTGGTCCGTACTGTTTCGTCATGGCCACCATTAAGACGGTACATTTCGATGAATTTGCCGAGTACTACACCGTCGAACGAGCAGATAACTCCCAAGAACAGCGAGCCGACTCAGGTATGTCAAGGGTAGATGGCAAGGTACAAGCATCTTTTTTTTTTCTTTAGAACTTTTTTTTTGCAATGTTCTTACGGTCCTTTTTTTACTATTTATCGCAGACTTTATTGAACCGTTTCAAAGTACGCGCGGTGAACAAGCTGCTTTGCGGGCCGCCACACAGAGCTCTGCGATAGACCAGGAGGAGGACTTACGACAATCGGATCCTCTCCATGCAAGCCAAAGTAACAACAGTGCCTGTTTGCAAGGTCTTGAAAATTGCTGCGTGACTGTCTTCATGCCTTTATTATGGATTTTCGACTGCTTTCTATATCTCTTGGGTGAATATTTCTGCCGATGGTGCAATCGATTTTATAAAGTTACCAGACGACAAGCCAAATTATGTTTGAACGGTAAAAAGCCGTGGATGTGCTCGGTGCGGCTTACCTCGGTCAATGTTGTGGTTGCATGCAGCACTTGGTACATGTTCAGCGATCAGCTGCGATTTGCCTTTTTCCCGGCCGATGCAGACCACACCTTGGCAGTGGTCAATCTAGTTGTATTTTGCGTTTTGCTGCTCGAACTCCTCTTTGAACTTTTCATTCGACCTGACGGCTATCAGCAGCTGATTATATCCGACAAAGCATACGCACCCACGACGGTTCGATTCATCAATGCCTTTCATTTGTTTGTTGAATCGATTTCACTGTTTTGTTTCATTCCTGAATTTTATTGCTTGTTTTCAAAGAATATGCAATGCGATGAACGCTTGAGGTTTTCCTTTTTCAATGCCGCGCTCATGGGTGTGGTGGGCCCGACTACTCTGCACTATTTTTACGGTACAGCTTACTTTGCTTTGGTTCGTTTCCGAGTCTTTGGATTGGTACGCCATTGGAAGAAAATGTGGATCAACAATACCTTTATAAACATGCGATGGAAGGCGGCGTATGGCTTCTTTTTGGGATCCAAGAAGGCGGTTGCACCTTTGAAGAACGAGCACAACAATCACCATCATAACCACAGGGCAAAGAAAGAGGGAAAAAAGAAGGAAACTGTCTTGACCAACGCATCCAATATTGGAACTGCTCTCATGGTGACGAATTCATATCGAGCCATGATAATGCTGTGCGCCATTGTGGGTATTTTCCCAGGTCTGCATGCGTTATCAGCACAGTCAAGCATCAACAAAACGTCAACTCAGATGACCAACCAGCTTCAAGCTACCAATGTTTTGGTGAATGATAATTCAGAAGCTTCCTGTCGTTTCCTTGTAGATTCGATCTCTTCTTGGGTGGTCAGCCTAACTCCGAGTGAAGAAAGAGGTTTGATTTCGACGGACACAGATACATATTTGTTGTCGCTATCAATCACTCCAGATTTTTGCCTCTCTACGATAAGTGCTGCCGCAGATGATCTTCGAAATAGTACGACCGAAAAAGCAGAACCAAACGTCGTTGATTCCACGAATACCACCCATTTGTTGGGTGATGTTTGCGACCTGGTGAAGGTTATAGGGGGAGAAAGTGCGTTGAATGCAGAACTTGCTGGTTTGGGCCCTGTATCAAGCGCATTTCTTCTGGAGCATTGTCAAACTTGGAATAAAGTACGCGAACAGTCTTCCGCGGAAAACATTGCCAGCGTCACCGATCTCCGCAGCGGCTCCATTGTTATGGTCGAGAGTTATGTGGTCGTTGGTAACTATACACTTTATGAATTCGCGGACAACGGAACGCAAGTCAAAGAGGAGACATTGAACAATATCACTTTCAAGGTGGAGGCTGCATTCAATGAGACCTACGTAATCCAAAGCTCGTAAGTCTCGTATCACCTTTTGAGAATTCGTATAAGGAGGCGATTGTATTGGCGCATCGCAGCTCATATTGCGTTTTGCTTTCCGTTTTTCGCTACTACGCAGGGCCATTTCCTGTTTCTACTTGCAATTTTGCGTCTTGGTAGGAGTTCTTGGTGGCCTGTCTGTTCTCCGGCGAGATGCCGAAGTGTTGGTTTTGGGCCCGTTGCGTCGTATGTTAAGAATTGTGGCGGGATATGCCAAAAATCCTTTGATCCAGCCAAAGCTGCACCGGCGGAGAAACACTCGCAATTCTGTTAACAAATCCTTGCCCGACCATTCTGATGATACCCTTTCAGATAGCGACGATTCTTTGGACGGGGGCGATACGGTGGAGAACGACCTTGGTAGCTATGAGACGGAGCAGCTCATCAATGCTGTGTCCAAGATTACTGACTTGCTGAGAAAGTGTTGGGGGGTAGCTGGGGCAGATATTATTTCAACAAATCTGGCAACTCGTGAGGGCGCTTTGACGGAGGTTTTTAACCCAACTGTACCTGGAAAGAGTGTGTATGCCCTTTTTGGTTTTGCTGCTATAAATGGATTTGATCATGCCTTAAAAAATCTTGGTGGAGATGTCATGGTACTAATTAATGATGTGGCCAAGGTGCTTCATGATGAAGTGTACCGGTGGGGCTTTGGTGATTCTGGACAGTGTAATAAGAATCTAGGAGCAGCTTTTCTTATGGTCTTTCGGATCGGATTGGTAAAGGAAGTCATTGATAAGCTTGAACAGGCAACCGATGTCATCTTCTCCACTCACACGAAAAACCGCGCGATGTCGCAACTGAAACAAAAAGCCAAAGCTCGAAGACCCGGGAGTATGGGTTCTAGAGCTTTTGTGGGATCTAAAGCGGCAGGAGCAAAATTGAAAGCCAAGAGCACGAAACGGAAAGCCGATGCCGCAAAAGAAGCTATGATGAGTGTTTCATTGCAGTCGCTTCCAGGTATCTCTACATTCACCGACCGTGCTGTCATTGGTATGTTGAAGAGCTATGCCGGTATGCATCGTGACAAAAAGCTGTTGACTTGGAATGATGACTTCCGGTTGGGAGCTGGCGTTGGAGCCTTCACTGTCAGCTTGATCTATGGAATGGATGCTGGATGGGCTGTGGAAGGGGCTGTGGGAAGTGAATACAAAATCGATGCTACGTATCTCTCACCTCATGTTAATATGGCTTCAAGAATGATGAGTGCCTGTAAACAATATGGAGTCAGTATTCTTCTCAGCCAGGCTGTACAAGAACTCATGTCAGATGCAGCTAAAGCTAAGCTACGTCATTTGGATACTGTCACGGTGAAAGGAAGCAGTATCAAGCAGAGAATCTATACCTATGATGCTCGCAGTCGTGGAGTTGATTTTTTTTTGTTCAGTAGAACGGACGATCAAGCTGATTTTGAAGCCGACCGGTATACTCCCAATATGTGGAATGTTGATCAAGATTTGAAAGCCATGAGACAACATTTGACCGAAGACTTTCTGGACGATTTTAGAGCTGGCCGAAAGGCCTATTTGCAAGGAGACTGGCCGTTGGCGATTGAGAAGCTGAACAGTGCTAATGGAATTATGCTGGAAAGTGCATTGGAAGCCGGATATCTCGTTGACTCTTCTACGGATACTGTTCCCTACGAGGACGAACTGGCGGAACATGGTGATGGGGCGAGCCTCTTTTTGTTAAACTACATGAAGTCCAAGGGTGGCGTAGCTCCCGATGGATGGGAAGGTTGGCATCCCCTTACTAGCAAGTAGACTTGGGTAGGTGAAATATGCCGTCGGTTTCTTCACGAGCAACACGAGTGAGAGTCGGTCATGACGTTGAGCGAGTAGCTTTAAAAAAACATATGTCTTGTTCATGATAGTGCAGTTTTGTATTGGTGGGTTATATCAAGTCGGCATCTCCATCTTTTACATGCACGGCATATTCCAGTTCGCACAAAATAGCTTTCGTTTGGAACCTGGCACGAAACTCATTAGCAGGTTTATACAGATCAACCATCATTCTGCTTGCGTATTTTCAGGCCCTTCATCTTAGTAGCGTGCAAGTCAGTATAAAATTTCATCAATGTCCTTATCCATTCAAGGCGTTCCTGTTGACGACTTGTCTTGTCATTATCAACCCTTTCATAGCAACGCTCTAAGAAAAAGGAATGGCTGCGTTTCATTGTGATGTGAGGGTATCCACGGTCTAAATTGCTCATGTTATGGTGTGGGAGCAGGCAAGTTGGTGTGTTGTCACCAATCGAGGGATATCCCTACCCCGGCGGGAATTGCAAAATTACCCCGGGATAGGGAAAAACACATTCCCGGGGTTGTTTTTGGAAGTAGCATTTGTTGGGCTTAAGTAATATGAACCGTTATTTTTAACAGCATATGATCTAATTACT
>Ga0100380_10004843_pt1 | contig 14011 bp, 12 predicted proteins | sample CryGeymeta201504_FD_80417 | JGI IMG/M metagenome (GOLD analysis project Ga0100380, IMG submission 80417) | Groundwater microbial communities from Crystal Geyser aquifers in Utah, USA - Crystal Geyser metaG 2015-04 | ecosystem: Environmental > Aquatic > Deep subsurface > Groundwater | place... | reverse complement strand
TTGATTCAGGAAAAATGTGTTCATAAAAACATTATTGTTTTGGAAAGTTTTTTTCCAGGAAATTCATTAGAAAACGAACAATATTCAGAATCGAAAGTATCGGAAGAGATGATTATAAATAATCCATCAGATTCAACTATTTTGGCTTCTGCAAATATTATAAAAGAAAACTGCAGAAAAATGAAAAATTCATTTAATAGTTATGTCTTTTCTGAATCTGGGTCTTTGAACTTCAAAAATAAATTTCAAATCTTTGAATGGGATTTTGGCGATGGATTTTTCTCGACCCAACAAGACCCTATCCATACCTATTTGCAAGCAGGCTTGTTTACCATTCGACTTAAGTCAATAGGCGGAGGTTCCTGCGCAGATAGTGTAAATATGGTAGATGCTATTGATGTATTCCCTAAACCGGTTGCCGAATTTACTTTTATTCAAATCGACAACGACCCGATTGCAAAAGGTTTGGTTCGATTTAGCAACCAATCGCAATCGTCCACGCAATACTTTTGGGAGTTTGGTGATGGCGATGAAAGCGATGATTTTGCCCCAGAGCATCGGTACCGCTATCATGGATCCTATAATGTACAGTTGGCAGTGGAGAACCAATACGGCTGTCAGGACACCACACAGGCTGAGATTCCATTAAATTTTTTCAAAGGATTATTTGTGCCAAATGCGTTTACGCCAGAATATGGATTACCCGACGTACGTACGTTTAAACCATCGGGTACTTCCTTGAAAACCTATCATTTACGTATTTTTGATACCTATGGAAATTTACTTTGGGAAAGCACTGAATTGGCCAATACGGAACCTGCTGAAGGATGGACTGGCAGAGTAGATGGAAAACTTTTGAACCAAGATGTTTATGTCTGGAAGATTGAGGCAGAGTTTTTGGATGGAACGCAGTGGCCAGGAATGAAAGGTGAAGATGGAAAGTTCAGAAAAGAAGGAACCCTGAGTCTTATTCGATAATTATTTTTCACCTCATTAAACCCTCGGTTATTTTTGCGCTCATAGCTCCATCCATGAAAAGTTTACTTTTGTCTGCTTCCCTTCGGAAGGCATTAATTCTATTTGTATTTTTTCTTTCTATCAGTGCCTCGGCACAAAACTTTACCCTTCAGGGAACGATTCGCGATGCAAATAGTGGAGAGGCCTTGATTGGTGTGAATGTAATCGTAAAGCACTTGCGCGATTCGGCTAAGTCTTATGGAACGAGTAGTGATTTAGCAGGACAATTCACTTTGAATAACCTTGAAAAAGGCATGTACCGACTGGAGCTAAGTTATGTGGGCTACCAAAGTAAGCAGGTACCGATTCGCATGTTTCAAGACCAGCGCTTAGATACCTTGACCCTTTGGGAAGACACCAAGCTCTTGAATGAGGCCATCGTCAAAGAAGAGGTCACCCCTGTGCAACAAAATGGAGATACGACGGAGTATAATGCTGACGCGTTCAAAACTAATCCAGATGCCGACGGAACTGATTTGGTGAAAAAGATGCCTGGAATTACTACCAAAGATGGAAAACTTCAAGCCCAAGGGGAAGAAGTGAAAAAAGTCACAGTAGATGGTCAAGAGTTTTTTGGTGATGATGCCATGCTCGCCCTAAAAAACCTTCCAGCCGAAATCATTCAGAAAGTTCAGGTCTTTGATAAACTTAGCGATCAGTCTGCCTTTACTGGATTCAATGATGGAAACACCACGAAAACCATCAATATCGTAACAAAATCTGGCAAGGCGGATGGTCAATTTGGAAAAGCCTATGCGGGCTATGGAACGGATAATCGTTATTCAACAGGATTTAATGCTAACTATTTTAATGGAAAACGACGTGTGACCTTAATTGGGATGTCGAATAATATCAATCAGCAAAATTTTTCAAACGACGATTTATTGGGTGCGCTATCCGTGCCTAGTAATGGTAATAGACGCCACCGTCGTGGTCCACAAACTAGCACAGACCCATCCGATTTTTTGGTTGGTGAGCAAGGAGGAGTTAATACAGCCCATTCTTTTGGAATAAACTATATCGACCAATGGGGGGCTAAATTGAAAGTGAATGCCAGCTATTTTGTGAATGGATTGAACAATAGTACCATCCAAACCATTCAGCGTTCTTATTACTTGAATGAGGCAAATGACCAAACGTATGATGAGACCTACAGCAGCAATTCAAGCAATATCAATCATCGATTTAATTTACGGATGGAGTATACCATCGATTCGAATAATTCCATTATCTATACCCCACGATTTAGCTTTCAGGGCAATTTAGCGGGCTCAAATCTATATGGTATCAATCGCTTAGGAATTCAACCTTTGAATAGCACCCTCAATTCGACCTTTTATGAGCAATCTGGATTTAATTATTCACATGAGCTTTTGTTTCGTCATAAGTTCAAAAAAGAAGGAAGAACTATTAGTTTAGGTATGGATAGAAACTTTTCATCCTCTAATGGAAGGAAATCCTTGTATGCAGAAAATGTGCTCTTCAATACAGGAACCGATTCTTTAAATACCTTAGATCAATTGGGGCAACCAGCAGGAGTGAGCAGCAAAATGGGTGTTGAGTTGATGTATACCGAACCCTTAGGAAAAAAAGGACAGCTCACTTTTCGCTATTCACCTTCTATCAGTCGTTCCAACGATTCAACCGATACCCGTTCCTTGGATCCCATTACTGGATTGTATTCAACATATGATACACTTTTGTCATCGCACCTTGACAATAATACCATCACACAGCGTGCGGGTGTCGGGATTCGTTTTCGATTTGAAAAGTTGATGTTTTTTGCCATGGTTAATGGTCAAATGAGCAATTTGAAGGCAGAACAAGAAATACCAACAGCATTTAGCGTTAATCGCGACTACCAGGCCATCCTTCCATTTGCATTTATGCGGTATCAGTTTAGTAAGAATGAGCAACTCCGTTTGTTTTACCGCACAAGCACCGATCTTCCAAATGGGTATCAACTGCAATCGGCTATCGATAATAGCAATCCGCTTTTGTTGAGCACGGGAAATGAAGAGTTGAATCAAACCTATTCGCATCGACTTGGACTTCGGTATAATCGGGCAAATGTCAAAAAGGGGAGAACACTTTTTGCCTCATTAACCATCAATTATGCAAACAATTATATTGCGACGAGCTCCTATATCGCAGGAGTAGACACCGTCCTAAATGGTGTTTCCCTGAGCAGAGGTACCCAGCTGAATAAACCAGTCAATTTGGATAATCAATGGAATGCCAGCTTTTTTACTTCTTATGGGTTACCCATCAAGTGGTTGAAAAGTAACTTAAATTTAAATGTTGGCATATCCCGCTCGAATACCCCTGGATTAATCAACAATGTAGTCAATTTCACTGAAGCTACTTCTTATGATTTGAGCGCTGTTTTAAGCAGTAATATTTCAGAAAATGTAGACTTTACTTTGAGCTATGCAGCCGATTGGAATAGTGTAAGAAATAGTTTTCAGCCACAGCTAAACAACGACTATTTACTCCATGCAGGAACAGCCGGAATTACCTGGATGCCCAAAGGAAAATGGGTCATCAATACACAAGCTAGTTATACTTCATACGAAGGGCTAGGTGATGCTTTTACAAGTAACTACATGATTTGGAATGCCGCCTTCGGGTATAAGTTCTTGAAGAATAATGCCGGAGATATTCGGGCGAGTGTGTTTGATATTTTAGGTCAGAATAATAGTCTGACCAGAAATGTGAGTGAAGTCTATGTGGAAGACGTTCAAAATCAGGTGCTACAGCGTTATGTTATGCTTACTTTCACTTATACTTTCCGCAATTTTAACGCGCGAGCTTCTCGATAAGCAAGAGGGTATTATAATAATGCCAAAGCCGAATATGGATATCATGAGGACGAACTTGGTAGTTGTTTTCAGTATCGCCCGCCTTGTAATTACTTAGATAGATAACATATTGATGGTAACCGTCTTGAACCACACTATGTTCAATGGTTAAACTATAGGTATCACTGCTTCCAAAGGCAGGTTGACGAAGGTTGTCTACCCGAAATACATCATCCTTAATCCAGGTTCCATTTTGTTGTTTTTCACAGGCTAAAACAAACCATTCTGTGAGCCTTTTCATGCTCGTATCTACTGGGTCTTTTGAATAATAGAAAAGGTAGCTCGCTAAGTTTTTATTGATTTCCTCTGGCTCATAAACATACATGGTATTCGGTACCTGATCGGAGTTGTAGTAGCTGCTTTTGTTCGATTGGTCAATGGCTTCCTGAAGGGTGGCCATCAATGAGCGATTAACTCCGATACGTAAGTCAAGCATAGAAATGGTGCCTAGTTTTTCAGGAATACGAAAGCGAAGTAGAAAACCAGTCTTACCAATCTGAACAAGGTCTTGATTCAAAGTATAGGCAGTACCACTATAAGCAGGTCTGAATATCGGTCCATAAGCAGTGCGTTTGATTTCCTTTGTGATAGTGCAAGGCTTACCCAAACTGTCTAAGAATAGCTTGCTAATTTTGCTTTCCAATCGCTTGAGCTTACCAGTATACAATACTTCCACATAAGCATCGGTATCGTTTTGATGATATACGAGCATATTTGGGAAATTGGTTGCTTTGGGTTGAGCAATGGAGACCAAGGGTAAGAGAACCAGTAAGAGAAAACTAAAAGCTAATCGCATATACAAGAATACTATTCTTTTAAGAGATGATTCGTGTGTTAAAATGTTGCATGGCTTTTTCAATTAAATTGGATTGCCTATTTTTAGAAAAAATGGATAGGGTAAAAGTCGAGGTAGATTTAGGTGAAAAGGCTTGGCAAGTAAACGTTTCAGCACGAAAGCATGAATGGTATATTGACGAACCGGAGGATATGGGAGGGTCAGATTCGGGTGCAACACCTTCTGAGATGGTTTTTGCGGGTCTGGGTGCATGCACTGCTATAACCTGCAAGATGTATGCTCAGCGCAAGAACTGGCCACTAAAAGATGTTCATGTAGTATTGGAACTTCTTGAAAAGGAGGCTAAATCAGATGGGCAATTCACGCGAATTATGAGACAGATAGTTTTTGAAGGTCCTTTGGATGAAGCACAAAAAGACAGGTTGCTTCAGATTGCAGGCCTTTGTCCTGTTGCAAAAATGCTAAAAGGAAGTATAGAAATTGAATCATCATGGATAAATCAGAAATAAAAGAATATAGCAACGGAGAAGTGACCATCGTATGGAAGGCCTCCTTATGCCAACATAGTGCAAATTGCGTGAAAGGCTTACCTAGCGTTTTCAATAGCAAAGCGAGACCTTGGATACAGGCAGAGGGTGCCGATTCAGAGTCGATTAGAAAGCAAGTTGATGCTTGTCCGTCTGGAGCATTGACCTGGTTCACCAACTCCCAATAAAGGGTAATTCATCAATTGAAAATAACAATCTATTAAGTCATGTGTTGTATCATGCAGCATTACTGGAATAACTACGTCAATTTTAATCTATGAAAAAAGCAGTACTATTCGGCTCAGCCCTGAGCCTCATGATTGTGGGCATGTCGTTCGAAAGCATCGAGCGCGTAGAAAAAGTGTATAACCGTACAGCAGCACCAGCCGGACATAGCGGATCGCCTGCCGATGGAAAAAATTGTACGGTTTGTCATATTGGAACTTCTGTGGCAAAAATGGATATCATCACCAGCGATATTCCTATGGATGGTTATGTTCCTGGCTCTACCTATACTATTACCGTTACTCTGGAGAATACTGGAACCACACGTTTTGGATTTCAGCTATCCCCTCAGAATAACGCAGGAACCATGTTGGGTTCTTGGGGTGCCGCAACCACCGAAACGCAGGTGATCTCTGGTAAATATGCTACCCATAAATTAGCGAGTACCAACGGAACAGATTCTAAAACATGGACATTACAATGGACCGCCCCGTCAGCAGGAACAGGTGATGTAACCTTTTATGGTGCCTTCAATATCTCAAATGGGGATAATACCACCAATGGAGACAAGATATGGACTTCAAGCATGACGGTTTCTGAGCAAGGTGCAAATTCATTAAAAGAAGCAGGAGTTTTGGTCATGAAAGCATTTGTTTCTGGTAGTGATTTAGCTATTGAATGGAACGAAGCATCGAATGAGGCAGCAACAGTTTCTATGCTTGATATGCAAGGAAAAGTTGTTTCTCGCTGGGACATTGCAGATAGAGCAACTTCATTCAGAAAAGCACTGCCAGCATTAGAGGCGGGTGTTTATGTAGTTCGTGTCGATGCAGAAGGACTGAGGGGTTCTCAGAAGATTCTTATTTACTAAACACTTTGAATTGTTTTAAAGAAAAAGCGCCAAATAGGCGCTTTTTTTATTTTTTGACATCGTAATAAACCCGCAAATTTTTACTGTGGGTTCTTAGTTGTAACCAATTTTCTAGTCTTTCTTGATCTGTTTTCTTTAGTGGTCTCGGCAGCTTAATCAGCGCTACACATAGACTGTCGTTCGACAGACTATCGAGATGATACATGCTCACATTACCTATTGCCATACTGGTTGCTGCATAGCCTTGTGCTTGTACTTCTTTTAAAATGTCGGTGGTAGGATAGGCGCTCGATTGGATATGGTTTAGCGCATTATTCATTTGACTAATCAGACTATCTTTTTTAACTACTTCTTCCTCCTTGTCCCTTAACAGCGATTGCACCAAGGCAAGGTTTAACGTTGAGTTGTCTTGTTTGAAGTCGGTTTTACCCTGTTTAATAACAAGTTGAACCCCATCTAAATTATACTTGGGCATCTTTCTTTGAATATGTGCAATCTCACTGCTATCTACTTCAGATCCGACCAAGAGTACTTCGATGCGTTGATCAGAATAATTCACCTTTTTTTGTCCAACGGCAGTCGCATCGAAAAGCATTTCTTCGCTGATAAATTGTTCTGCTCTATTTTCAAATATTGATTTAAGCACCAAGTTATAGGCGATATAGATACTGGGTATGAGAGTAATCATGACAATAAATGTCGTTGAGTTTTTTACCCGTTTTGCTAAGCGTTCGTCTACAAATTGGTGCTTGGTGAAATTCAAATAGCGAACAATTAAGATGGTCGCAAAGCAGATGAAAACGGAATTGATGAAGAATAAATAGGTTGCACCGAAGAAGAAGGAAAACTGTCCTGTGGCGAGTCCATATCCGGCTGTACAGAGAGGAGGCATCAAGGCTGTTGCGATAGACACGCCTGGAATTACGTTTCCTTTTTCCTTGCTGGAAGTCGCAATGATTCCGGCTAGTCCACCAAAAAAGGCAATCAATACATCCCAGGTGGTTGGTGTGGTTCGAGCCAGTAATTCTGAATGGGCGAATTTTAAGGGAGTGAGTAAAAAATAGATCGCAGCAGTCGAAATACTAATCAATGCCGCAATGCCCAAATTGAGCGCTGATTTTTTAATGAGGGCAAAATCGAAAATGCCTACGCCTAATCCGAGACCAATAATAGGCCCCATTAAAGGCGAGATTAACATAGCACCGATGATAACGGCGGCAGAGTTAACATTCAGACCGATACTCGCGATCATGATAGCGAAAATGAGAACCCAAAGATTGCTGCCCTTGAATTCTACGTTTGCGCGTATAGATGCAACGACCTCTTCTTCACGGCTCTTGTAGGCTTCTAAATTGAGCAAACTACGGAGCCAAGCAATCACATTGAAATTCATAAGGCAATTTAGGATAAACGAGTAAAGGTAGGAAAGAACAATGTGGTATGAATAAAAGAATTTGCTACTATATTTAGGGGAACCCAGCAGTTTTTTTACTCCAATTCAGTGCTTAAAAACCATGAACGGCTTTGCAACTTTAAACTAATCGATAGATAGATAAGGACTTAGTTCCTCAAGGACTGATCCGTCTTCTAGCTTCATCTCACACCTAAACTGAAAAACGCCTTTTGGAACATTATTTTTAAAGAAATAGCGAATATCTCCCTGTCCGCGCTCCAAATTAAAAATAAAAGACTTCTCAGTTAATAAGGAATCATTGTATTGGCGCAAGGAAAAAGTATCGGTTTTAATACCAACTGATTGATAAATAGCCAAAAGAACCTCATCGTTGAGTGAACTACCTGCAGGATGATTAAAGAGGTCTTGGTCGCAGCTAATTTCAAGTCTATTAAGTGCGGGTACATATTCAATAAAATAATCTGGATTACACTTTTTGGAAGCGGAAACAATTTGTCCAAAAAACAGACTTGGCGCTATATTTTCAGTCACCATCTTCTGCGTGCCATCAGTATAAATTTGAAAATATAGTTCGTTCGCGGCACTAGAATGAATATGGATGGTATCTGAACTATCAGATTCCCAATTCTCTTGGATTTTAATCGATAGGCTTGTGGGTTCAATGATATAGCCCATGGGTTCTGGACAGCCGCCAATAATGCAGCTTATTGGGAATACGCCAATGTATATAGTTAGAAAAAGACTAAATCGAAAAAGGACTTTCATTATTTAAGTTTTGCATTCACTATCCATAAATCATAAAGCTTGCTCTATTCTATAGCTATCCAGGAACTTAAGCCTTGAACAGATGAACCATCTTCAAGTTTTACATCAAATGAAAATTGATAAATTCCAATTGGCCATTGATTCTTTGTAATAAAGCTGAAGTCACCTCTTGAAATATAACGTTTAGAACCAATTAGCAATGAATCATTGAGTTGCGATACAGCCGAGGTATCATTATAAAAGCCGTAATCAAAAAGTGCATTCACTGTAGTATTTGCAGGATACCCGAGAAGGTCTTTGTCACAGGAAATGGTGAATTGCTGAAGACTAGGCTTATACTGTAGGAATGCTTCGATTTCGCAATCTTTTGAAGCAAATGCTGACTGACCTAGAATTGGCGAACGAAAATTCTTTTCCATTAGTGTGACATATTCTTTATTGCCTAGGATTGCTACGCTTAGTTGGATTTTATTTTGTGTTGAAGAGTCAATATACAAGGTGTCGTTCTTTACATCGTAACCCAAGGTATAAATGTTCAATTCATTCGGAACAATAATATAATCCATCACTTCCGGACATCCTCGGTAGCAACCAATTGGAAACAGTCCAATGAAGAGGATACACAAAAGACTTAGTCGATAGATAGATTTCATAAACCAATTAAGGTAGTATTCTCTTTGCTGGATTTTTTTAGTTATCCCCGAAATCCAGATATAAGTGATGGGGTTTCAAATTACATAAAATCCCTGATTATTCAAGTAGGTCGTAGGAGGTTTTCGTCGGAATTGTCTCTGTGGTTTCTTAGAAAATATTAAGCCGGAATTTCTTCTTTTCCATTGGCATGAATGGCAAACCTACCCCGCTGATTTCCATGCACATGGTCGTGTTTAGGCCAAGGCCATCCGCCAAATTGTGTACGTTGGTATTCACGAAATGCATTGGAAATCTCTTCTTGGGTATTCATCACAAACGGACCGTATTGTGCCACAGGTTCTGCAATAGGTTTTCCCTGAAGATACAAAAAGTGAGACAGAGCATCACCGTTACGGATATGAAGCTTTTGATCTGAATCGATACGAATGGAATGTCTCGAACTAACCACACCATCATTTATTTCTACACCACTTCCTTCGTAATAATAGAGGGTTCGGTTGACACTTGAATCGACTGTAGCTAAATCAAGTTCGGCATTGGGTTCCATATGGATGAGCCAAATCGCCACTTGGTTATCGTCATGAGCAGCCCATGAGTCAGGCGCTGGATCAAGAGCCTTTAGTCCGCCAATCGATCCAGCAATGAGTTTGATTCTAGTGGTTTTATTTGCTGCATTAATTTGGGTGGCCACTGGGATCTTTTCGTCCCAAAACATGGCAAAGTGAGGCTTAACCATTTTCGAACGAGCCGGTAAATTCAGCCATATCTGAAATAAAAGTAATTCGTTATCACCTTCTTGATTCAAGAGCGGAAACATCTCAGCATGCTGCACGCCACTGCCTGCAGTCATCCATTGCACATCGCCATTTCCGAATCTTCCAGATGCACCAATAGAGTCGGAATGATCCACCAATCCTTTCTCTGCAATGGTTACAGTTTCAAAGCCTCGGTGCGGATGAGCGGGGAAACCTGGAATTGTGTCGCCATGATACATGCTCCATCCGGAACTGTTCGCGAAATCTTCGCCTAACCTTCGTCCTGCAAGCAAGGCAGGATCTGGACCTAAATGCGCTTCGCCCTTAGGATATTTATCGTGATGAAAGGCACAAAAGAGAAAAGGGTCATACGTTTCCCAAGGAAATCCTAGGGGCTTGATAAGTAATCCATCCATCATACTATGCAGGGTTAATTAAAGAAGGTTTTGATTCCTTCTTCCTACGAATTTAATGGCTAAGCATCACTTTTCCTGTATGTGTTTGTCCACCGACGAGAGTGATTTCCAAATAGTAGATGCCAGATAGCTCATTTAGCTGAATTTGCATGCTCTGTGTTTTACTTCCGTCGAAGACACCAATTTGATTTCCTTTAATGGAAAATATGCGCACCGATTCAATCGCCTTTTCGCTTTGAATTTGAATCTTTCCCTGCGTCGGGTTTGGGTATAATCGAATATGGAAAGCGGCCGCAGTCGTTTTCAAATCGCTCGCTCCACTTAGATTAAGACTACCATCTGGCTCAAAAGGGTCAGACCATTTAGGATCGGTATATACGTTTGAACCCGTCAGGGTTTTTAAGAAGGCAGCGATAAAATTCTTTTGTGTATTGGTAAGGTTTAGCTGCTGCGTACCATTGCCGCCAGGTCCGCGCAAACGGTTATCAAGGTTGGTATTTCTTGGGTCGTTTGGAATCGCCGCATAATGATTAATAACCTGAAGAATAGAAGTGAATTCACCGTTATGCATCAAGCGTCCGTTAAGTTCTCCTAGTGGGTTAAATAAATCGCGTAAACTGGGACTTCTGGTATTAGTAAGGTCAACGCTATCAATGGTTCCGGCGATATGGATGACCCCATTATTATTGGCTTGAGGGTCGATATCAAATTCTGGTGCGCGGTGACAACCCTGACAGCCAGCACCACCTTGAGCAGGAGCGGCTAAGAATAGGGCCTTGCCCGCATTTTCGGCAGTCGTAAAATTAGGAAAAAGGTCGTTTACATTGTTTACCTGAGCCAGGCCTGCATCGAATTTAGAATCAAAGGATTGGATGGATCGCACAAACTGAGCTAAGGCCCGTTGTATGCGAGCTTCTCTTATCACCGTATCACCAAATGTGTTTTTGAATAATACTGGGTAATAGGGAAGGGTATACATGCGTCGTATGAGTGAATCCAAATCTGGGTCGCCATTGGTGCCACTGAACCCCATTTCAATATGGTCCTGAATCGGACGCGTAGTTTGGTCTTCCAAAGTGGCAGCGCGTTCATCCCAGAAAAAATGAGACTCTTGGGCAAAACGACTATTCACCAATCGCATTGAATGCCTACCCGTTTTACCCCCAATATGTCCATCACTCAGCTGGCTGGTATCTGAAAAAGCAAAGGCCTGTTGATGGCAAGATGCGCATGCCTGATTTCCACTTAGCGAAAGTTGTTTATCATAAAACAAGACCCTTCCAAGTGTTGCTCCTTCATCGCTTATAGGGTTAAACTGAGGAGTATTGTCTCGATTTATATAATTAGGAACGCTTTGTCCTTCGTAGTTGTCAAGCTGTTGTAGATTGATGCCAGCCTGCACGAACAAGATGATTGCTGCTGAAAGCGACAGGAGCAAAGTGAGCTTTTTCATAGGTATGATTAAGTTTTATGGACAGCAATATCGGCTTCCTTCGTCATAAAAGAAACTTTAGCCATATTCTCAAGCCCCGGATTAGCCTAAAACTATTTCTCACTCAATATCAACCTCATCCTCAACCTCATTCCTCATTCAATACCTGCCAAATGGTATCCTTTAGCTTTTGGATATTGTATCCGCTAACCGAAGAAATAAACATATGTGGTATGTCGGTAGGAAGGGTAGCGCGCATTTCTTCCATCAATTCCTCGTCGAGCATATCGGCTTTGGTAATGGCAAGAATTCGCTGCTTATGAAGTAATTCAGGATTGAACTTTTCCAGTTCATGGTATAAAATTTCGAACTCCTTTTTCAGGTCTTGCGCATCAGCAGGTACCATAAAAAGGAGCAAGGAATTCCGTTCGATATGTTTCAAGAAACGAACGCCAAGTCCTTTTCCTTCCGCCGCCCCTTCGATAATTCCGGGGATATCTGCCATCACAAATGATTTATAATCGCGATAAGGAACGATTCCTAAGTTCGGCACCATAGTGGTGAAAGGGTAGTCGGCAATTTCGGGTTTGGCCGCAGAAACAACAGAAAGCAAAGTGCTTTTTCCAGCATTTGGGAAACCTACCAATCCTACGTCGGCGAGAACTTTCAATTCAAGAATCATCCATTCTTCCTTCCCAGGTTCACCCGGTTGGGCATAACGTGGAGTTTGTTTGGATGGAGTTTTAAAATGGTTATTTCCTAATCCACCTCGTCCACCAGAAAGTAGTATTTTTTCTTCGCCGTCTTCTGTGATTTCAAACAGGATTTCTTTTGTTTCGCTATGACGAGCAACTGTTCCCAACGGAACTTCAAGGATTTCGTCTTTCCCAAAACCTCCAGAGCGCAGTCCGCCTTCACCTGGTTTTCCATCAGCAGCAATGATATGCTTGCGGTATTTTAAATGGAGTAGGGTCCAAAGTTGCTTGTTTCCACGAAGGACAATATTTCCTCCTCGTCCACCATCACCACCGTCTGGTCCTCCCATGGAGGTATGTTTATCGCGGTGCAAATGTGAGGAGCCTGCGCCCCCTTTTCCGGTACGGCAACAAACCTTGACGTAGTCGACGAAATTCGATTCAGCCACCGGGTTATGCTTTCGCGTTTAAACGGTCCATCACTTGGCATATTCTGCCGAAAATATCATCAACGGCGCCAACTCCTTCAATAGAAGAGTACTTTCCTTGCTTTGTATAGAAATCAGCTACGACAGCCGTTTGTTCGTTGTATACATTAATGCGGTTACGAATGATGGTCTCATCCTTGTCATCCGGACGATCACTTTCTGCTCCTCTTAATAGGAGGCGTTTAACCAACTCTTCTTCTGGAACTTGAAGTGAAACCATTTGATGGATAGTCGTATCAAATCCTTCTAAAAATACATCAAGCGCTTCGGCCTGAGGAGTTGTGCGTGGAAATCCATCAAAAATAAACCCGTTTGCATTCGGACTCTTTTTCACTTCGCTTTCCAACATTTTGATGGTCACCTCATCGGGCACCAAGTTTCCAGCGTCCATATAGCTTTTGGCCAATTTGCCGAGCTCTGTGTTTCCTTTTATATTGGCGCGGAAAATATCTCCAGTCGATAAGTGGGCTAGTCCATATTTTTCAATGAGTTTCGCAGATTGGGTTCCTTTTCCTGCCCCAGGAGGGCCAAAGAGTACAATATTCAGCATGGTAGGGTGTTTTAAATTTTTAACGAAATGCAAAGATAGGCATTCAAGGGGTAGAAACTAATCGTGGTGTCGACTCGTCGACTTGGCGATATTACGACTGTTTGACATTACGAGTTTTCGAGTGAAATGAATGTTCAGGTCACTGACTGCGTGCACCATAGCGTTCCAATCGCTATCGGGAGCGAAGGTGTAAGCTTTTTCAGCGAAGGAGTAGCTTGTCGAAGTGGGAGGTAATACTAAATACTAGAATCTGTCGCTTAGTCGCAAAGTCGACCTATCGCCTAATCAACAACAGAACGATAGACTTCAGGTAAGTTCCGTCCTAGTCCGTTATAATCAAGTCCATACCCCACCACAAAATCATTGGCGATTTCAAAGCCTACATAATCAGGTTGTACCGCATGTCGTCTAGCTTTAGGCTTATAGAGTAAAGTTGCAATGCGCAAGCTGAGTGGCTCAAGCATTGCCAACTCCTCGAATATTCCCGCGACCGTTAATCCGGTATCGACAATGTCTTCTACCAGAATAACATGTCGGCCAAAGAT
>Ga0100380_10004842_pt1 | contig 14012 bp, 9 predicted proteins | sample CryGeymeta201504_FD_80417 | JGI IMG/M metagenome (GOLD analysis project Ga0100380, IMG submission 80417) | Groundwater microbial communities from Crystal Geyser aquifers in Utah, USA - Crystal Geyser metaG 2015-04 | ecosystem: Environmental > Aquatic > Deep subsurface > Groundwater | place: USA... | reverse complement strand
TCAGCCTTCTCAACAATTTGGTATTGTTAACCAGCACCAGCAGCCTCCTCCTCAACAGGATCAATTCGGTAGCTTTAATCAGCAATCTCCGCAGCAGCAACCAGGTGGTTTTGGTGATTTCGGCCAACAACAGCAGCCAATTCAACAGCAGCAGCAGCCAGGTGGGCTTGGAGATTCGAATCAGCAAGAACCGCAGCAGCAGCAGCAACAGCGGCAGCCAGATTCTGCGGGTGATCCCTTCGGTGGACTAAGTACCGTGGAAGATGCACCCTTGCCGACTTTGGAGCAAGTGTCATCTTTTGAGCAACAACCGGAAGTGCAACCAGTTCCGACCAAGTCATCGGAACAGATGCAGCAATCAGCCATGGCTGGTCTGCAGAAGCTTTCAATGTCACAACCCACAGTACCGGTCAGCGGGGATGATCAGCAACAAGCCAGTGCACCTGCTCCTACTACGGCTCCTGATGTCTCGCAGAAACAAGTTGCAAAGTACAGCAAGGGTCAAGAAGTATATTATTTAAACACGGGCGTCGTTACCAAGGCCAGGATCAGTAAAGTTCATTTCGATGACGACCTGGTACCATTCTATGACGTTATGGTCGACGGAAAGGAAAAGCAAACTGACGACACGCATCTCTCCTTACACCATCCCATTCAAGAAGAAATCGCAAAGGTCCTTGAAAGTATGCCGGAGGCCCAGTTAAAGCAAGTTTTGGATTACGTCAAGAATATGAAGGGTCCTGGTTCCAGTGGTATGGGTGCATTTGATTCCTTGGGACCACCCCTCTCCTCGACGCCGACGCCAGGTCTTTCTGCGAGCCCAAAGCCGAGCGCTGCAACAATGTCGCCGTTGCCAGCTACTGCAGGAACAACTCAGAGCCAAGGCATGCCCAGTCCAAGCTCTGTCGGAATGAACTATCAGTCGAATATGACTCATGGTGCGCCCACTTCGAGTGCACCAGGAAATGGACAAGGGTTGACTATGCCCGATCTTTCCCAGCAGCAATCCGCAACGTCTGCAATGACAGCGCCATCGATGGCATATCAAGACGGCAACGCAGGAATGATGGGTGGCGGAGCTGGCATGTCGTTTCCTGCCCCGTTGACGTCGAGCCAGACAAATACCGCTGGACAAGGAACGCCAAGTTCACACTCCAACTACCAGCAAGAGCATAATTCATCCATGACGAATCAAAATGGTGGACAACCTCAGGTACAGATGCAGCAGCCCCACATGCAAATGGGAATGCAAATGCAGCCTCAGCAGCAGCCTCAAATGCAAATGGGAATGCAGCAAATGCAGCCTCAGCAGCAGCAGATGCAAGGACAACCCCAAATGCAGCAGCCTCAGATGCAAACGGGAATGCAACAGCAGGTGCAGCCCCAGCAACAACCTCAAGCGCAACAGTTTCAACAAGGAAGTGCTGCTCCACAAGGAAATCCATTCGATTTCTATTGAATCTTCCGCTCTAGTGAAGAAAATTCTTTGTACTCTAGTCCCCTATTGAATAGTCGTAGCAACGATTTAACTGTTTATGTATTAAAAGTGATGATCAACTCATTGAACTGACTATTGGCCCTACTGTTGTAGCCAAGGTCATGCTGTCGTGTAAACAAAAAATGATGAAAAATGCATTTTTCTTATAAAAACAAAGGTCGTAACCTTAACAATTAAGCAAAAGCTGGCAAGTTTTACCTGCAGGACTACAGGTGGCTCTGCCGCAAGCGCGCTCAAAACCGCCCCCGGCCTCTACCTCGTCCTGGAGAACGGCCAGCAAATCCTCGTCCTCCTCCTCTTCCTGGAGATCTACCGCCACGGCCACCAAACGACCTACCACCGCGACCACCTCGGCCACCACCACCCCGACCACCTGCTCCACGTCCACCTCCTCGACCGCCTCTACCAGCTGAGCGTCCGCCTCCACCGCTGGGGTTTGTGAATCTGGACAGTGGCAACAGCTTGTCAGTGCCAATATAAACGAGATCGTCCGGTTGAAAGCTTTTGCTAACTACCCCTGGATCCATTTTGACGGTAAACATAACTTCTGCAATCTTTCCCAAGATTTCGTCAACTTTTCCAATTCGTTTCTTATTCTGCAAGTAAACTCCAGCGTTAAAGTAGGGAACCTTTTCGGGAATGGTCCACTTGCATACTAGTTCTGACTCGCAATCATGTTGGACTTGACCAGCCTCTAGTAGAGAGCGAGAAAAAAGTGGGAATAAAAAGAAAATTAATGTGAGACTTTCAGCAAAACCGTGCAGAGCTGGTAACCTGTTCTGGAAACGGTTTACTGTCTCGTCAGGTCTGAAAAAAAGAAAGAAACGTACCGACAATCTCATCGGGGGGACCCTCATCACGAAAAGAGCGACCACCACCACCTCGTCCTCCACGACCTCCTCCGCCTGCTCCTCGTCCAAATCCACCTCGTCCTCCACCTCGTGCTCCACCTCGACCACCACCTCTGAAACTCATGATGCTTTACTGTGCTATGGTTGTTGTATGGATGGATGTGTGTGTGCGGAAGAATTTGGATTAATCTCTTGTGATGATTGTTATCTACTACTTACAGTACAGTACAGTAGCTAGTAGTATTGTGATGATCTTTGAACGCTGTTATTTTTTACGTTCTATGTAAGATCAGCAGTGATTTCCTTGGCTTGTTGCTTGTCTTCGATGTATGTTTAGCGGCTGGGTGAGGGTGTGTGGATGTGTTTTTCGATGAAGATTGTTCAGATGCCATTGTCAGTCGCACCTTACTTCGGATTGAGTGGATGCCGCGAAAAAATCCATGATGTGTTGAAAACGTTTTCCCTAATGAAAACATATCAGCTCATGACCTGATTACAATTTTGATCTCCTTCCAACAAAATACTATTTTTTTCTTCACTAAACGAAAAACGAAAAACATTCGTTTCGATTTTTCGATCAACATGGCCAAAACGGATAATAAACGAGGAGGCAAAGACCACGAGATTAAGAAAGATGGATCACCTAAAAAGAAGCGCAAACGAAGGGAAGTTCAAGTGATAAAGGCAGGGTCCGATTTTCCTATTTCTGCTCGATCGAATTACAGTAACAGTAGTAATAATCAGAGCCGTCGTGTGAACGACAAAACGAACGACGACAGCCAACCAAATAATCGAGCAGCAGCAGCAGCAGCGGCAGCAGCACGAGAACACAGTTTCAACAATCAATTATTAGATTGGAATGATACGGCACACGAAATACGATCACTTGGAGCTACAGGCTTTGTCGGAGAGGAAAAGCGTAACTTTGACGATGAACAATATGAACAATTGACAGGTCGCAAAAAGAAAAAACAACACGTCCCGTTACCCATTGCCCGGGGGATTAAAAAGAAGGCAGCTGAAAGGCTTGAACGCAAACTGCAAGAAGCCAAGGAATCAGGAATGGTACTACCAAAGTCTGTCGCCAAGAAGAATAAGAAGAAGCAGCAGAAGAATTCGTTTGGAGATTCGACAAGTCGGATTCATGGCCCAGCACCTTCTGTGGGTTTCATGAAGAAGGGCGTGCTCAAGGTGAAACGACCATCATGATTTACTACTTGAACCATTAACACCCGTACTTTTGAGTTGTAAAAATGAATTGTCTATAATATAATAATAATAATATTTCGGAAAAATTGGACTACAAAAGGCGGGGACATCGTGTCAGACCTTTTGAGGGTCAATCAAATTCTTGGCAGAAAGAACTTGTTGGAGATTACTTTGCATACCAGCCAAGACGTAGGCGTGGTCGGCAAAATCTTGTTCGAGAAAGGAAATAGGATAGACTTCATCATCGCTCTTGCTGCTACAGCTGCTGGCAGAGGTCATCATTTCTTCGGTTGGCGTGTCAGAAACATCACTTCTTGTTCGGTCCGGCAAGTTACCAAAGGAGGCACTCTTGCCTTTGTGCAAATCAAAGTCAATAACAAGAGGACCAAGGCAAGCATGTTTAGGATTTGCCACGTCTTGACAATTGAAGCGGCTCAAATTGGTCAGTGCCCGAGTCCATTTTGATTTCAGATCTTCCAGAAATTTCTCAGCAGGAGACGCTGGTTGTACAGGTGACGACCTGAAATCACGACAGGTCACATTGCTGTTGGGTTTCTCGGTAGAGATTGTCCTCGACAGAGACTGTTTGCTTTGAATGGCACTCCAATGTACGTCTTGTACACCATCATTATAATCATCTTCCAAGAACTTTAATATTTCGCTAAATTCTGGAGCTCCCTGCAGTGATCGACGGAAGATTTGTTTTGTCGTCCAACGATGGCAGTCACTGTAGATTTCTTCATATGCCGCTTCTGCGGCTGCGTGAGTCGTTGGGTAGATGTTGGGAACTTGGAGAGAATTGCGCACCATACTGGCGTGGTACATTAGTTGTCGTGAGATCCAAAGGATCCCGGTTGCAGCTGATTCCTCGGATAAAGTTGGAAGGTTCTCATGAAGAGTTTCAACTTCCCATTGTAGCAGCTCGTCAATGGTTGGGCTGCTGACGACCGGATATTCTCTGATGACATTGTCACCATCTTGATGAGACAAGCTTGCCTCTTGACGCGCTTTAATCCAGCGATGAATAGCACGTTCTGCCTTGCCAATGTTCTGTACCAAATCCCGACGCCCCAACGATACAGACATACTATATCGACGGTATCCCTCTGGAACCAACCGGGTGCATCGCCAGTCAGCAAAGACTCTGACAGCTGCTAGAAAGTAGAGAGCATCTATATTTCCACTAACACTTGTGCGCTTCCGATCCCCCAAAACTCGTCCCGTGCCTACGGTCGACCCTCTGGAGGCAGACACGGCCACATCCATAGCGGCCAGAACATTTGTAACCCGAGAAGACAGTTTTGACACAAATGCTGTTCTTTCAAAAGTCATTCGATTCACTTCGGTTGCATAGCGAAAAATAGAAGTAATTTCTCGAACGGTCAAGTTATCCAGATCCTTTTGAGACATGAACAAAGATGGACTTGAAATTACAATTTCAAGATCATTTTCTGGTGGCACTCTTCGGCATGTAGCTAACGAGAAACCTCTCAGTCGGCACCTGTTAGAAGCTTCAGCAGAAATGACGGGGTTGTCTATTATATTATTGTTGTCTGAAGAAAATGCCTGCTCGGAAGAAGTATTGGGAACTTCGCATGCTTCCGTGGCGTGTTTCGGTGTCTTTTCGGCGGCCGATGAAGACCTGATTTTCTGGAGCCAGGGCACAATGTATGGACGCAAAAAGAGCCATAAGATGAAAGTAAGTGTTGCAAAGCCAACATAGGCGTCCACTTCTTTACTCGATTGATGCCCCAGCATCAAATCGAAGAAGATTAGATGCGCGTTGCTCGCTATGGAAAGAGCGGAAGCAATCGAGCTCATCGTGGTAAAAAATATATATTATTTTCTCTAGCTTTCGTAGTTTGTAATGGAATTAATTCTTGGCGTGTCGATGGTATCATAGCATTTCGAATTTGTGAGTTCAAGCTAATGTTACTATTAGCTTTCATGTGGATTCAGCAATGATACATGCTGAGTTGATGGTAATCTTAACATTGGACGGAATTTTTTTGGTGATGGTTTCCAATCAACGACAGAGTACCACGTAGTCTAGTAGATACTACTAATAATCGGAGTACCTGGTAATGCGTAAACGAAAACGTGTCGTCTCGTGTTCAGCGACGCTGATGACTTACATGTACCGTAACTTGACACCACAAACGACAGCCACCCATAAAATTACGTTTGGAATATCTTTTAGTCTACTACAGTACTGGGTGGAGTAGACTAGTAGTACTGCAAGTACTACTAGTCTAGTGCTAGTAGTAGTACTAGTAGAGTACACTGGTACTACTAGACTACAGTAGTAGCTTAGTATCTAGACTACGCGCACTTGAAGATCTCAATTGCTCAAAATAATAATGACCACTCCCTCCAGTACTACATTTAAGGGAACAATACAGTAATTTTTACTCATTACTGTAGTACTGTAGGTCTTCTTGATGACGCGGATGGCTAGCTAGAGTACTAACAGGTACCAGGTAGAGTAGTAGTCAGTTGAAGGTCAACCTTGGGGTGTTGGGATTGGCTGACTATATTATTTCATAGATAGCCAGAACATCATGATAAGATGTAACCACTGAGTAGACGCGTACTCGTAGCAAAGTTGCTTTGTCTAGCTAGTACTAGCTAACGAAGATGGATGCCAATACAGCACCACGTTTCGTCCTCGACAGGGCAGAATGCTCTCATGAATGTTGGGATCCTTTTGTCGAATATAGTCGCAAAGATCATCATAATTGCGAACAGTTCGACCATCAGCAAGCTTTCGTCGAGTAAATAGATTTGGAAAGACGCAGCATGGAACCACTGCCCATGGTATCTGTAGAGCAAGACCGATATCCACTATCGCATCGGTTGCTTGGTCAGGATGAAGACCTACCATGACAGAGCATTCACGGTTGAGAAGGATCGAGCGCAGCTTTTCTTCGTCGTTGCTACGAGGTGAATTGGCTGTGTTCGATATCATAATATCGTGGTCATTCCCTGGAAGAACCACAGAGCTATCAAGAAGTGTGTTGAGTTGGACAAAGTCGTGCGTCCGAAAACGGCTCTGAAGATTCCTTTTCAGTAAACTCTTGTGAGCCGTTCTGTGGGGATCATTGGCCAGTTGCTTCAGGCAAGTCTGACGGAATCGCAAATGTCGGTTCTGTCTCCCATTGAACTTGACCTCCCTTGTATCGACTACCACCGCTTCAATCTCGTGGCGCATACACAACTCAAAGGCAAGACCTCCTGCACCTCCCGCGATATCCAAGACCGGCTTTTGCGACAACTTTTCGTAACCACCAAATTCTGATAAGAGAAATTCGACAAATTTGGAAAACCTTGTGTTGTCGTCAGCGCCTTGCTTGTTTTTGTTTGTTCTGACGACGTTGCTGGTTGCTGTTGGTGTAAAATTCTGGTTCGTCGGGCTAAATGGGTCTTGTGCTGTTAGAACTTTGTTGCTCTCTCTAGTGTTCGGCATCTGTGCTTTAAACTCGGGCATATTCCCAATTCGTATTACTTGAGCATGCAAGCAGATCGGGGCTTTATCACCTTTGGCTTTGGCTCGCATTCGCTCTGGAAAGCCTTGTACTCGAATTTTCCTTCTTGGGAGAAAGACATCGTCTTGTTCTTGCTGCAAAATATTCTCCACAATTGTGTGTATATAGCTAATTTGATCCTTCTCCCAGTGATCCTTTCGCTTCAGAATAATATCAATCAAGGCAGTGCCGATGCTCATCACCTAATCGCTCGCTGCAGGATTCGTCCCCATCATTCCACAGAAACGAGCAATCCTTATCATCACTGCACGATTCCAGCGTAATCAGTTCCATGCTGGACGACAGCTGACAGGTAAAAATAACATTCCCGATTACCTGCAGTGACATATCATGCTTGATCTCGCCCTGACGAATTTTCATTACTGCATGATCCATGACATTAAGTGAATTGGGTCTCGTTTTGCAGTTTCGACCCATTCTAAACTTGAACGCTGTGCTCGGCTAGCATGAGCCTTTATCTTTTCTTAGGTGGAGTTGGAAGAGCATAGGCGAATGGATGTGCAACCAAAGCGGTGAAGATCGACATGGAGAATGCAAGTTACGGCAGTCTTCAGTCTGCAGTAGACTGGTATGATAATCGAAAAATGAAAAAATAGTGAACATTGTGAGCAAGTGTGAGATCAAACAATGTAATAATTGAACTTAAGTCTTGCTTTATATTATTTAGTACTGTAGTAGACTACAGTAGTAGCTACTCGTAGTAGTCTACTGTTAGTAGTACCAGGTACTACGTAGTACTCCATTAAAACTACAATACCAAATACCAGTACTGGTACTACTAGCTACTGCTAGAAAAAAAGGCTTGGTTGTTCGGTAGTACCTGGTACAATTCTCTTCTAGAGGCTACGCTACGACATGCAAAAAGGAACGGTGCAACCACAATTAGTAGAATATCGAAACACTAAACTAGATACTAGTAGATTAAACGTCGCTTACATCCCCGCTGTGACAGCCAAGACATGTTTCCAGATATTGGCCTGCAGCCTGCAGCCGATCTCTCTTGATCGTCGACATTGTGAATGTCTTGTGCAGGCGCAAGTCTTCCTCTCGGTACAAGATAGTTGATCCGAAGAAAGTTCCTTGGCTCTTCACGTCAGTGTCTACTATACTGTCTGTTGTGGTACCCTTTTACACGACAGAATAAAGCCACTTGCATGAAGTCCATTCCAGACAATTAATCTCCTCAGCACAACTTTCATTTGTAAAGCAACAGGACGCGACGGCGCATTTAGCTTCACATGCCGTCGAATCGACCATCTCCTTCTGGCAGACATCTTGAAGGGGTGCGTCGGGGTCGATCGAATTGATACCCGATCCATCCATCGATGGAACCATGGTGGAACCATGAGCAGTTCCATGAGCAGTTCCGTCTACCGTACTAACCTCCGATGGGCTCATGGTGTCTTCAAGTTCTTGTAGGGATCGACCGACACGAGCATCCACGGCACTCGAGCTCACAATAGCAGCAAGAACGGTAGTTTTCAGGAAAAGTTTCATCATTTTTTCGTATTTGGATGGTTTGATAAACTGAATTGTGATTGTCGTGCTGTTGTACTTTTTTTTTAAATTTTAAAATCTGAAATAATGAGATCGAGGAAGAGGAAAACTTGCTCGGGTAGTGGTAGACTCCGAGAGAGAAATTATTAGTCGAGGTACGATTGAAGACCTACTTGCGCAGACGAGATACTAGCTACCGTAGTCTAGTACCACCCTATTATCAATATTATTATCTCCGAGTAAGGTCTAGTAGTCTACCGTAGGTCTACTCTATTTTTTCTGTTTCCTCATCTTTTGGCCAATGACAGTAATTATATTTACGCCGAAAAAAGACCCAGTTCCTATTTTTTGGTCTTGTTGAAGAACTGCCTTTATCACATAAGGACGAAATAAATTGGGATTACAAGCGCACTTCGTTGAGTTGTCCGGCGTGGACAACTCAGTCCCGCCGAATACTGCTAGTGCCGTAGCTGCCTACCTGGTACCTGTTACTACAGTACCAGGTAGTAGAGACGCTCTGTCCTCCCCAAGGACTCCTGTCCCAGTTTGACTAGATTATTAGTACATGGTAGAGTACACTAAAATAAATACTGGAATTCCAGTTTCCTACTGCAGCTAGTCGTACTGTAGGCGGTTGAGTACGGTATGGTAGCAAGCCAAGAGTGATGTACTGGTAGAAGTAGCAGGTACCTGGTACCTGGTACCCTAGTACTAGAGTACTACGTAGTCGTGAGTGAAATACTTCGGAGTAGCGACCGTTTTTTGCTGTAACCACAGTAGCCAGTAGCGCCTCTTCTGTCCTCCATGATGAGACAAGCTACCAGTACAGAGTAGACAAAATAAATAATACGCACTGGCTCATGAAGAAAGCTGCCCGCTCGCAGTGATCAATATGCAGCATGTTTTGTTTGGGGAGATTGTTCCACTTCCTGCTATCTAGCATTGCGACGAAACGGGATATGACGGAACACAACAAGAGCGGTACGGTGAAATTTTTAGAAAATGTCCTCGGAGTATTATCGTCCAGTGGTGGTAGCAATGGTCCAATGGCAAGTGCCACTAGAAGTTCGGCAGGTTATCGTTCTAATACGTGGTAATGGGAAATTTGCCTACTGTCTTCGTGCAAGTGCGAGCTGTCGTATTGATTCAAGAAAGTTCTGATAAAATAGTGAACAGGGTTTACTCAAAGATTGGATCGAGTACTAGTATTCTTTAAAGCATACCAGGAAAACGATAACGCGAGCTGCCATTGAATTTGACGGAAAGACCGAGAAGTTCTGCCATTTCCGTCGCAGTGATATTTCTTCCAAATACTTGCTATCATTTTCGTGTTGACACTAAATCTTGTTACCTAAGAATTTTGGTAGAGTACATAGAGTTGTAAACAGCAAGTAGTCCATGCAGTTCAGGTAGATTAAAGCAATAAGTCTGACTATATTAATACAAAATTCTCTATTTGGTGGTACAAGTTCTATGGTTCCTTCTTCCTCGGTCACGAAAGTGCAAGCGGCAGGATTTCGCCATGAAGACTAGCTAGACTTTCGTCGGATCGTCCATGTTAAGCTCGTCCATCAAACTGGCAATATCGTCAAGCAGTGGCGTTGCCACTTTCAAGTACTCAACAATGTGTTCGTGAACGTTGCGGCTCATTTCGGCACAGACAAATTCTTCGAATTCGTCGCCAGAAAGACCGCTATCGGAGGATGAAGAACCACCACCTCGCATTTTCTTTTTCTGCGACTTGTTCAATTTGTCGCCAATGGAATTGATAAGCTTATCCCACTCCCAACCAATACGATTAAATATATTCTCTTGTGGTTGCCCATCTTCTAGAGAAGACGACTTCCGACTATCAGATTCGTCCAAAGAGGTAGTCTCGTCAACTTCTTTGCGACTCGACTTCATGCCACGTGCAATCTCATAAACTTCCTGAAGCCGATGGGGATTCATAAATTTGTAAATCACTTCTACTTTCGGTGATGCCTGAAAAGAATAAGAAAAAATCTTTTGTACTGCCCATCCATGGTATTTGTCGTATGTTTGTGTGTAGGCCGCCGAAACTGCTTCCGTCGAAGAATGATACTTGGTAGGAACGTCCAAAATGTTTTCAAAGATATGCGTTTGGTATTGCAACTGACGTCGAACCCACAAGAGTCCCATGGCACCAGAACTTTCGGTTAAACGTGGGAGACTGGGGCTTATGCCCAAATCCAATTCGTACTGAAGAAGATCGCGCATCGAAGGACTGTGGACATCGGATGACTCGGTGAGTTCGAGTTGATATTCAATCCAATCGTGGGCGGCCTTCTCAATCTTGACAACATTTTGCACGACGTCTTTGTGTCCCAAGCTCATGCCAACAGCGTATCCCTTGTATCCTTCGGGTACTTGTCGCACGACGCGCCATTCGGCAAAGATTCGCATAGCGGCACAAAAATTAAACACGTCCATCTGTCCCGTCTTTGTCTGTTCACTGCTAGTGGCTGTTGCGGGAGTCTTGGCAACCTTGACGTGCTTGCCGCGAGACTTGGACACGGCGTAATCCATGGCATTGACAACAGTCTTGACGCGAGGCAGCAAGCTCTTGACAAATTTTCCCGAATTGAAACCTTGTTGAGTACTTTGAATGGCATAGTCAAAAATCTTTGCGACGTCTTCCAGTGTCAGGTCGGCAATATTCTCCGTCGATACAAAGGGTTGAGAGGCACTGAGGTGCAAGACATACTTTTTCTTTGACTTTTTCAGAGCGTCTTGTTTTCGTTTCGTCTTGTCCCCCGTACTATCTGTCGAGGTTGCAGTAATATTTAGGTCGGATTGTTTGACTTCTTGGGCATTCGCATAGGCATCGTATGTTGCCTGAATCATACTCTGTATGTTTTCCAGAACGTTCCCCGACGTGTAGTATTCCGTTCGTCTCAAATCGACACCACCCTGAAAAGGCAGGATAGGACTAAGGGCATCGGTGATTCTAGAAATGGCAGCACTTCCGAGACCCATACTGGGTTTCTTGTCGTGATGATGATGATGATGAAATTGATTGTGGTTGTGAATTTGGTAGGAAAAGGCAGGTCGAATGACGTCCATACTGAGAGCATCGTAATCGTCGTGCAAATTGGAATCCAATCTGTGCATTTGTTGATGAACAACTTTGAGAGTCATATCGGTCAAAGTCACAAACAAGAGAAGGGCCAACGAGAGTCGTCCCACGGTCCAACCGGTTTGTATCAGTGGTGGTGGTTGTGATTGAGCTTCGGCCATAAGAGACCGTGCCCTAGCTCGTTCCCGGGCACACGTGGAAGCAGTGCATGTGCAGGCATTCAAACTGGAAGAGCAGAGGGGATCATCGTGATTTGTCACCAGCAGTCCTTCTGGTTGGGAGGACTGTTTGTTTCTGTGAGAGAGAGGAAACATATTGGCGATTGGTGAAGGGTAGAAAATGGCAGGTCAGATAAGGAGATACCAGTACAATTCAATGAGATGCAATAATGATATTATTGTTTTTCGTCGAAGGTTTGGATGGTGGATGGTGGTGGCAGGAGCCGTCTCATTCATGTGGCAGACAACGACACTACTGTTTAACGCATAGGGTGCTTTTAGTCTGAGTTGGTTGGAAAATAGGAAATTGATGTTCCTCAATGACGCCAACTCTCCCACATCCAGACAGTCATCGCTGAGTGTATCTTATTACACGTCGCAATTTTGACATAGCGTCGATTAATCCTTAACCTTAACTATTACTCTTTTTCTGAGACGAAACCCGTAATAACGATACCTCTTCGGAAGAACGATTCGGGTCGATCGACCGACATCATGACAAGAACAACAGAACGAGATAAATTAACTTACAATGATTTGTATTTCCCAAGAGATGCGGCACGGCTGAATTTGGATGCACGACACGACTTTAGTGTTCGACCACGAGACGACGCAAATCGATCCATGCTGAGGACCTTCCGGAGCATGTTGCTCTTGTTGTTGTTTTGAATGCTGTTCCTATTGGCTTGTGAGAATTCCTTGGGAATTCCGTCGTCATTCTCAACATACGGTTCTGTTTCAGATAACAATATGGGAGGGATGACTTCATCTATATCGTAATAATCCATTTTTAGCCGGTCTTTGTTTTGATACAACAACAGAAATAATTGAACTGATGTGCGTAATGATGTATGTGAAGTGACAGCAAGCGTCAAAAAATAATGGCTTTTTCAGAAATTGATGGGCACTGCGTTTGAAAGTCGCCATCACCAGTGAATCGTTGATGTATTTCAGCCAATCAAATCATAGGTATCTTGAGTCATGGTCATTGAATCACGAATAAAGGTAGCAGATTGGTTGGAAATCTGCTTGCGTGTAAAATCTGCTTGTTTGTTGCTATCCAATTGGTTTATCTTTATCGCCTCAACCGAAGCTACGAGTATCAAGGACGTTATAATACTCGGACGGAGCAGTAAAAAAATGGGACTTGTCAACTGCTACAAATTCCTTTGAAAATACAGTGGCGAAGAATGATACTAAGAGGTTCAGGGTATAATTTTGTGTTTTTATGATGATTAGACACCACCAAGAATTTATGTTGGAATTTTTATAGTTGGATGCGGGAGGCGACCTACTGGTACAGCAGTAATCAACTATCCCGTAGATAGCTGCTATTCATGAGAAACATGGAAGAACTGGATGAGGGACCATTGCCGGGCTGTTCAAAAAGTGCTCCCTTCCCTGCTGGTGTCTTACCTAACAGTTCTCCGTGCCCGTCTTTCGTACCTATCATTATTATTTATTTTGCTACTGCTGCTACTAGACCTACTACAGCGAATTGAGGCGCACCGTGGTGATGATTTGCCATCACCGCCAATCTCTGTAATCACCTTGTTGGATGGAGGGGCAGACTAATAGTAAAATACTACCGGGTAGTTTTCTTACTACTCCGAGTACCTAGTAGAGAGTACGTCCAGTGTCATTCGAGTCGAGTCGCGAGAGCGAACTCCTTCTTAGCTTGAACAGATTCTTGTTTGTGCGCTTTGGTATTTTTTGTTGAGCGGTCACGCCACTATTGGTAGGGTTTTCGCTCGCAAGTTCAATTGTGCCAACCTTTCCAATATCTTGGCCAATGTTCGTGTTCAAAATTTACGGGTAGGCCCGTAGTGTCTGACTGACGACTTCACAATTAGTATATTGCTTTACATTTGCTTTTTTTATCATGGTTAATTTACTACTACTAGACTACTAGGATTAGTAATTACTGCTACGTAATAGGCTGCCCAAGAATGGTGATCTTTTCACTAGTACCATAGTCTACTACTTTACTAGCTTGTATTAGTCTACTATTTAAACTAGAGTAAGGATGACATCACCGTATTGACCTAAGGACAAAAAATATACAGGAAGCATTAAGGTCTCAAAACACTTTTTGAG
>Ga0100380_10004840_pt1 | contig 14014 bp, 13 predicted proteins | sample CryGeymeta201504_FD_80417 | JGI IMG/M metagenome (GOLD analysis project Ga0100380, IMG submission 80417) | Groundwater microbial communities from Crystal Geyser aquifers in Utah, USA - Crystal Geyser metaG 2015-04 | ecosystem: Environmental > Aquatic > Deep subsurface > Groundwater | place... | reverse complement strand
GGATAAATGGAAAGCTAATGATGAGAGCTTTCCATTGCGCTACTCTTTTTGTGTTTTGGGTGAGATGTGCATCCAAAATTATTTTTTGTGTAGAAATCCTACGGTAGTGTCAGCTTTACTCTACTTCGTGAACTTCGCTCACCACATCAGCAATCACAATATTTTTTATTTTTTCGGGTTAGAGGAAACGACATTGTACGAAATTTTTATTAGGGCACTTTTTCCAACTAGGGTTATTAGTGCTGTCTACTGAGTATTGTAGTTCGTACAGAACCAGCCCCATAGGTACAGACAACAACTACGATACTTGTAAGGCAACAATCTCTCGAAAAGAGGCATACTACATATAGTAATCGGATATCGACTTGAGAATAAATAATCAGAAAGCTTATAGCGGACTTAATTAATAGGGAGCAAAGACACAGCCTAGAAAAGCAGGGAGCCGGCTGTGAGAGTTCTGTAGGACTTTTTGAGAATCCACCATGATGGCGACACACAAATCAGCCTTGTCGACCGAATCGCCTCCCTTCAATCCACAACGATCTGGTGGTGTTTCGGTGGGGTCTCCGGCCTACCGATCTGGATCGCGATCGCGATCTACCTCTCCTCATGCGCAACAGATAACGAATTCCCCTTATCCTGTGGAAATCAATAATTCTCAATCGAATGCTGTACCAAAATACAGCTTTGAATATCAAGGGTGAGTGAGCGATTGTGTGCTGGTGTCGTTACCTACGAGACGAAAAATCATTGGAGGCGTCGACAAAGAAAGCATTGCCTCGATCTAGCTAATCTTTGTTATCTTTCTTTTACTCTTATCTGTTACAGAGACACGCTTGAAATCCGTAATGTTTGGGCGGAGAATGTCGAGGAGGAAATGGAGATTATCCGGGAGGTGATTGAGAAATATCCTTACGTTGCCATGGACACAGAATTTCCAGGAGTTGTTGCAAAGCCTGTCACAGAAGTTTTCACCTCTGATTACCATTATAAATCTCTCAAAATCAACATTGATCTGCTCAAGATTATTCAATTGGGATTGAGTTTTGCCGATGAAGAGGGAAACTTTTGTCCTGGTTGCCCCTGTTGGCAGTTCAATTTCAAATTCGATTTGGACGGAGATATGTTTGCTCAGGATTCCATAGACCTATTGAACAAATCAGGCATTTCATTTGAAGATCATGCTACCCGGGGCATTGATCCTTTGGTGTTTGGAGAGCTCTTGATGGTGTCGGGTCTCGTTTTGGACGACAAAGTCAAATGGGTGTCCTTCCATTCTGGCTACGATTATGGCTACTTGCTCAAGTTGCTCACCACAGTAGATTTACCAGATGATGAGAAGGGTTTCTTTGAGCTTCTGAATATTTACTTCCCTACCATCTACGATATCAAATACATGACTAGTCTCTTGGACGGACATCGCTTCATGGGCGGCCTTCAAAAGATTGCCGACGAATTGGGTTGTCAGCGAATCGGAGTGGAGCATCAAGCCGGGTCCGACTCTCTTTTGACAATGGCGGCTTATTTTGCTCTTGTCAAAGCCAAGTTCACTTCAACTAGCGGTAAGATTGAGGATGGAAAATATCGGAACGAATTATTCGGCTACGGAAACAACGTAAGTGTTTTGAAGTGTCCAATGTGGATTTGCTTATACACCACCCGCCTACAGCTACTATGCTGCATCGTTCACTACATAATGCTGGTCTGACAAACACTCTATTTAACATTTCGCTTTGTGATGGTCTGACAGCATACAGTACGAAAGGGCGGTGGACCGGTAGTTGCAATGCGAGAAGCTTCAATGGGGAGTTCAGCAGGCAGTGAGATGTAGGAAATCCAATTTTATCAACTCAATGTTCTGTAGATAAGCGAACTAATGACAGGATTGTTTAGGCTTAGCATTCAGTAAATTGACAATCTCATAGATTTTTCGCCACTGGCATTGAATACGTCGACAAGACAACCTACTCCTGCAACAGCGGTATACTTTCCATCCTCCGAGACTGACGTGGCGTAGGCACTCGGTGGGGTACACCATAGACGACGAGTGCGCTCAAGCGTAAGAGAATTAAAGTGGCTCACAACTCCCTCATTTGCCACCGACACCAGAGTGTGGTGCTCGAAGTCTGCGTCCGACGAGGAGGACGGGAAAATGGCCAGTTGTTGGGGCGTCTCTCTCGTCTCAGCAAAGGAGATCAGAGACCTTGTTGGACCGTGAAATGTAGCAAGAAATCCACCAGCATTTCCACTTCCCCGACTGCCTGGTCCGCCTCCGGTGCCACCACCAACCGTCAGCCAATTCTGGTCTTGAGCACATATGCTGGAGATCCAACGCGCAGGGGCAGACTTGGATCTCTTGTTCATACTGTTGCTCCTATGCAAAGAGGAATTTGACTTGGATGACGATAATGTCGACAATGTACTCGCAGAAGTCACAGTTGTCAAATCTACTTTGTCTATCAGCTTGTCCGCGGAAACGTCCCAGAAACTAAGCTTACCTCCTTCCCCACCCGTCAACAAGGTTTGCTTCGCGTCGCTACCATCGTCGGAAGGAAGCAGGCGAATAGCGTGAAGATAGCCTCCACACGTAGTTGCATAATTGGCGACAAGCCTTTCAGTGCTTAAATCCCACTTGTAGGCTCCAAACGAATCTCCGGCAGCTCCAAACAAATACGACTTGCTGCCTTGTTGCACTAATTCGATTTCATTCACTTCAATTCCTTTGGCCTCCAGTGGTGAAGGGTGCGGCTGAAATGTCGAAAGCGGATTCAGCGACATGGTCTTAGTGGAAGTTTTGGGCGATGCGGATTGTAAATGTGCTTTCCAAATATCCTTGTCCCAGTCAAACACTGACACGCCTTCATCGCCGCTGACAATCAAGAGTGATTTATCCTGCACTCGTTCTAACTTGATGGAATATAATTTTCCTTGGTTTACTGAAAACCTACACGAAATAAAATAAAAGGAATTACTTAGAGATAAACTCACCACATTTAATGCATCAAGAGTATTCTCTACTTTTTTTAAATAAAACATACCTCGAGATTGGTAGGGTGCAATCAGTCTCATCGTCATCGTCTGAATTGGAAGTAGTATTCCATATTGCGAGCTCCCCTGTGCTGGTACAGGCTGCGAGATAAACGCTGTCATGTACAACAATCCAAGTCAAGCCAAATATAATGACGTTGTTTTTAAAGTGCTCGTTTTGGGACTGCGCTTTGATTTGGTTCCGTAATTCACTGTAGGATGAAAACGATTTGTAGCAGTCATCGGCAGCGCTGGATGACAGGATGAGTGGCAAGCTCATTTAGTGATATTGTCAACGATAGAGAGAGGGTAGAACTAAGGTGGCAAGCAATCGTCTTATTATAATTCTAAAATGGTTATACAGTCGAAAGATATCGAGGGTGGCTATTCTGCTTCGTCGTTTAAGGAGGTCTATTGAAATTTGTCCTGTATGCTTTATGATGTTGTTGTGTGCATTGACTTGTTGTGATGAATTTCATCTGAAATCAAATTGAGTCCCGGTCTATGGTCTCGTACGAGTGCTACAGTACCTCAAATTTAGATAGCCAATTATAACTCGAGTAAGTAGTTCCTGTACAAGAGTCGAGTCTAGTCTAATAGAATCATGCAAATGATGCAGGTCATTCTTTCCTGCTTTGGTTCCAGTAGCAGATTACTCCCGAGTTCCTCACAGCCAGCAGCAGCTAGTCATGGTAGTTACTGGCTAGAATTGGGACACAGATTTCTGCAATAGTGTCTCCATGGTCTCGTTAAATCTCTGACGACGACTCTTTTTGGTCGACAGCTGACCGATAGCAGCATCAGCACCAGCAGCACCACTGCTAGTACTCGCCACCAAGTCATCGTTCATTTGTCGCAACCGTCTCTTGGTAGATTTGCGAATGGCATCCTCCCGCCAGGAAGGACGAGAAAAATACTGTTTTATATCCCAAACCACTACCGTATCTCCCAAGTACGAAAAATCTACTTCTCGAAAGCGACCCATTGGAATGTGTTTGTTGCGCTTTAGTTCTTTGACCTTGATCTGCAAAGGTGTCGTACCCGACAACACTTGCTCTTTCCACATGGCTTGTTCACGAACTTCCTTGTGCGTAGCACACGCTGTGTCAGTGCAGCAAGCAAGGCATGCTGTTTGCGTACATCCTGTTCGTGTAGTACATAATTTTAAAAAAATATCGTGAACGAAAAAATAGGATTACAATATGTGAATCGCGTTGGTTATCAGATGAGTGTATGAAATGTAATGGAGTACAATCTAAAGTTTCAAGGAGGCAGGAGGCAGGATGCAGGATGCACGATGTACTCTGCAAACAACAATAAGAAGAAGACGAGCTCACCTTTTCGAGCAGCTCGTTTGCTACATCTCGAGCACTTGTAATTTGCTGTTGTCGTTGCTGCTTCCTTAGCCTCTTCCTTGGCTGGGCTGCTGCTACTGGTGCTGATATTGCTGTTACTGGTCTTACTGTTGTCGTTCGCATTTGCAGCCACTGTCGTCTCCACAGTTTCGCTACTAGATTTTGATTGCTCTTCCATATTCTTTTCAGTTCCTTGTTGTTTCTTCTTGCTTCTTTCTCGGGATGGTTTGCTTTTTTATAATAGTTTTAAATCAATGCCACTAGCCAAACAGTAATAACAAAAACAACATACAACATGTAATATGGAGAGTGTGAGACGCTACTAAGAAAGCTGGATTTTGCACACAACAAGAATACAAAAAATGCTGTAGTAAATAATAGGAATAAGAATAATATCCAATGCGGAATAATAATTTGGACGCTCATAATTCCTTAAGCGTTTTCATGTTGTTGTTTTCAGCGGTCGTTGGTCTTATGCAAGTTCACCCCCTCCCCCCCTTACCAGGTACCAGCCGACGTTTTTTGCACCTACAGCCTGCAACCAACACACACTCGCCACCTTGCCTTCTACTGTACTAGATATCATCCCCACCAACAGCGCTAATTCAGCTACGTAGCTGTCCTTCCATACACCATACAAACACAAGCATACCTTGATCATGCAACAACGACAACAGTCAGGAGGAGGACGTCGAAGATGGGCCTCTGGAGTTGATATGTACAGGAGGGTGCCTGCCGATTTGACGGAATCTTCGACATCCGGATCTGTTTTTAGTTACGTAGCTGTCTTCGTTATGCTCGTGTTATTTTTATTGGAAACAAAAGAATACATGCAAAAACGGTACGTTAAAAATAAACCAAAAGCAAATGAAAGAAAATACAAGCAGCAAATAATAATGATTGGCTCTTTGCGACTTGCGACGGACACACACAATAATTATTGTTTTTGCCAACGCTCACGTGAACCTTTTCGCCTCCTAATCATGTTGTACACAATCAATCAAAACCATCCTAAACTATTTATTAAAAAAATAAAAGAGCGGAAGCATCGGTCCAATTGGATACCAGTGATGATCCTCGCATACGTGTCAATTTCAACATTACCATGATGGATCTGAAATGTGACTATGCCGTCGTGGATGTTGTGAGCAGTTTAGGTACCGAACAGAACGTTTCTACTCACGTTACCAAATGGCACGTTGATGGAGAAGGTGTTCGTCGTCGGTATCAGGGTCGCAACAAACACCAAACCGAAATTGATTTGCACGATGAATCTGTTACCCAAACTATTGATCAACTTCATGTCAATGGCGAAGATGCCGTCAGTTTGGATGCCGAAACATTGGAATATGCCAAGAATAATAACGAATTTTTGTTTGTGGATTTTTATGCCGGCTGGTGTTCTCATTGTCGTCAACTAGCTCCCACATGGTACGTTTTTGGTTCGTGGTGTAGATGTTGGTGCATCTGTTTGTTTTTGTCCGTGAAGGGACTCACCTGGATACGATGTAATGAAACGTACAGGGAAACCTTAGCAGAACTCATGACGGATGTGGCCGAACACATTGTGAATCAGCACGAGCATAACTACACAGAGGATGAATTGACGCATGCTAAAAAGGTGGAGTTGCCAGTCATGATTGCCAAGGTGGATTGTGTCGAGCACAAGGATGTTTGCATGGCTCAAAATCTCATGGCGTATCCGACCTTGCGTTTGTTTGTAGACGGGGAACGGTGGCGAGGTGGTGATTACCGGGGTCATAGAACAGTTGCAGAAATGGCAGATTGGCTTCAACAGGTGGAAGACAAACACAAAGAAGACCTCGGCGATGACGTCAAGCGAAATGTCCAATTGGCTCACGAACGTACGTTTTTCATTTATGTGTTGTTTTTGTTGCTAACGATGATGATGATGATGTTCTTGTTGATGTTCTTGTTGAGTGCATTGCGACAACAAATGTGCGTTTCTGTTTCGTATTTATTTCATTCTCAACGCCGCTAATGTTTTCTGTGCTGCTCTCCATGCAACACACATGCCTGCACGCACAACATGAAATCCCAAACCCAATAACAATCTACTCTCTTTTACATCATATTATATTTTAAAAACTTGACGATAGGCGCCAAGGCTCGGCTTGAAGAAGCAGATAAATCGGACGAAGAAACAGAATGGGCCGAAAAGGTAAAGAGACGAAGACAACGAATGCACCACAGCTGGGTTGATGAAGAACACCCGGGATGCCAATTGGCGGGGCATTTGCTGCTGGACAGAGCGCCTGGAAATTTTCATATTCAAGCCCGCTCTCCGCACCATGACTTGGTTCCTCATATGACAAACGTTTCGCACCTCGTCCATCACCTCTCTGTTGGAGAACCCTTCGCGGAACGGCTGATGGAAGATAATTCCATTATTCCTCCTCATGTTCGCAATAAATTGAAGCCCATGAATGGCAATGCCTATATCACGCAAGACATACACGAAGCTTATCACCACTACATAAAAATTGTGACAACCAACGTGGAGGGTCTTCGAAGAGGGAACCGCGTATTTAAGGCGTACCAGATTCTTCAAAACAGCCAACTATCCTATTACGAAAGCGATATCGTCCCCGAGGCAAAGTTCATGTACGATTTGTCACCGATTGCAGTATCCTACGAGTGGGAATCCAGGACATGGTACGACTACATTACGTCGGTTATGGCCATCATTGGCGGAACCTTCACTGTTGTTGGCATGCTGGAATCGTCCATTGCCAGAGCATCGGAAGGAAGACGACGACTCAGCAAACGAATGAGCTCGCGCTAACTAGTTAGCAAGACGATTTAGGTACTGGTAGGTTTGCTGGTCGACCGCTACTTCTTTCGCCGTTCATAGGGATGATGAGCATGATGTAACCTTTTTTAGAAAAACTCCCTGAGCACAGGCTACCCTGACAGTAGTATCCTTGACTCTATCTCTGAATAGTACATAGTTTAACGTGGATCCACTTTCCCTCGGTCATCTTTCGCTTTTGTCTATCTAGCTTGTGCTGTGATCTCACTAATCGATTTTTCTTCAGGATTACTATTAAGATCCTGCTGGAGTACTGGTAATGAGCCGCACTTTGAGAATGACCCCACCTTTTTCAGCTGTCTCCCAATTTTGGCCGCTTTTGTCCCCCCTGAAAAATGTGGTGGCAGCAATTGGTACCGGTAACCAGTTACCGTAGTCTACTAGTACTACGGTACGTACTCGGGTAGCAGTACTGGTACTACCTGGTGGTACTGCCTAGTTAGTAGTAGTACTGGTAGTAGGTTGGCTGCGCTCAGTAGTTATGGCTTGCATGTCCGGCTCTTCAGTTGGCTTTATGCCTGTTGAAATGCCTCCCAATCGCAGCTACGAGTGGTAGACCAGTAGACTACTAGTAGTAGTAGTAGTAGAGAGAATTGAGTTGATTTTGTTGTTGTGGCCAAGCAAGTAGTAAGAAGTCACCAGCCAAAGCTCCAATCATTAAGCAACGCAGTAGCTGCAGTGACATTACTGGAAACCAAGTCCAACACAGAAAGCAAGAGATAGCATCGTCCTTGCCACACAAGTTAACTCTGTGTTAAGTAGGTTGCTTTGCGGTCATTGTTATATAATATAATTTGATATTATTTGATATACTGGTATTGCTCGAACGTGAACAAGTAAAGTATACTTACTGCACGTGCGGGATCGTTGGGCATCTGGTTAGAAGAGTCGACACCCTTGTAACTATCCTACAGTAGACACGAGGCGAAAGGGTCCGCCTTGCTGAAAGGAAACTTGACGTCGATCAGTGCTGCTTGCTTGCCTCCATCGCTGTTGCACCTCTTCTGCATATTATTATTTTCTTAACGCGACGAGAAGAGGACAAAAGACGAAGGATTTCATTGCAGATAGTATCACTTAACCTTCTACAGACCGCACTAGAATGGGGGCGAACGAAGATATGAACGATCACTATTTGGATTACGATGACACAGAGTTCCACGAATTATACCTGCAGAGACATGGTTTAGAATTCATGATGCCGATCCTCTTTGAGGACGGCATGGACTACATCGAGTGCGAGCTCTACTACGCATCGCTAACATCGCAGTCCTACGGCGGTGCCTTTCGAAAGCTCCGAAGTATGCAGCCACGTCGGCCGACACTGCGGGAGCTCAAGGACGAAGCTAATGGCAACCGCCTCTCTTGCCTGCGAACGCCAACGAGAGGGGAAGGTGTCGAGCAAAGGTCAGGGCCACCTGTCCGTCGGTGCTCCTTCAGTGGAATGCCGCAGATCGAAGAGTTCCAGCCGCTCACAAGGTCTAATTCCATGCGACGATTAGGCGAGGAGGAAGCACGTGTATCATTTGAAGAGTACGTGCAAGTTGTTACCATCTACCCTGCGGAAGAATATCCAGATGATGTCCGAACCCAAATGTGGATGTCAAGAGAAGAATTATCGAAATGCATGAGGCGAGCGATGATCGAAGACATGAAAGAACAGCGTGAAAAGCAAAGAGAGGAACGCGCTAGGGAAAGGGAGGGTAGGGGTCAACCACAGAATGGAGACGCAATAGAAGAGGCTAGCTAGTAAGCGCAACCACATTGCACCCAATCATCCCCCTTTCTGTGGTTTCTCTAGACTTTGAATGACTTTGCTCGAAGCAGTTATACTCTTTCTTTCTACTACTCAAATTATAAACAATCCGAAAACTGTACGTGCGTTTTACTTTATGTGTACGCTCTGCCAAGGAGATTGATTGGCAAATTCCGTCGTTGGCTGACACACTCTCTTCGTTGATTCATTCATCGCTTAATACTCGCACGTGGTTATTATCACTACAGGTATTTTAATTTTTACGAGCGCAGGTTCCGATCCGCCGATATAGCATCCAGCACCACTCGCACCTCCCCTAACATTCGGAGGACTTCGGTTCGAAGTTCGTCGATACCAGTCCCATCCAAGCAACTAACTCTTAAGTAAGGAGCACCATCTAATAACTCTTCCAGTTCTTCGATAGCACCGGGCACTGTTTCTTTGTCAGCCTTAGACACCACATCGATCCAAGGTCTTCGTGGAAAGCGAGCGCGGACCTGAGTTCAATTGTTGTAGTAGAAGCAGTAGTAGTAGTTATGGAGGAAGTGTAGCATAGCACAGAGTGTTGCAATGGGTTAGTCATTCTGTTCGAAAAAGATGCGGGTGGCAGTCATCATGATCGTGATGATGATGATTCCCACAGCTGATACGAAAAGATCCTTACCTGCTTTCTTAAAACCAGCTGATCTTTGACACTCGAGAACTTATCCCCGGCCTCCCCAGTGAGATCCATGACATAAATGACTGCAGTAGGCAGATGTTGCATTGCGGCCAAAGTCAAGGACTCCATCTCATTGCGTTCATCGTCGGGTCGATCTAATAACCCCGGAGAATCCATGATTTGACAGAGTTGTGAAAAGGCATACTTGCCCATGAGAACTTCTCGGTTCACGGACCCAGGTTTTCGTCGCTCATCTGGTACTGTAGCCTTGGCTATGGATGAGTTATCCGACCAAAAGACTTCCACGTGACCAAGTGTCATTCCTCGCGTCGTAAAAGGATAATTGTTGACTTCTGGAGTTCCAGACGATATTGTTCTCACTATGGAGGATTTTCTGTATGAGATGAGAAAAAAATAATGTCAGATGGTCATAGATTGCGGAATGGAAGATAATACCTAGCCATGATATACACTCGGAAAATAAAAGAAGCAATATTTGTTTCAACCACCTTGGCGCGTATTCGACTCGAAAGGACATCACACGAGTAAATAATAATCAAAAATGAACGCACCCTACATTGGGAACACCAACGAGTACACAGGCAGGTGTATCAAGCTGAATTACGGGAGCACTGCGCAATCCTTTTTGTAAATCAACAATGCCACTGACCGGTTCAAAGGCGAATTGTTGGTACAAGTTCAGCAGGTACTCGATGCCTTCCAATCGCGCTTCGCCAGCTTCACGTGCTGTTTCAGCGTGTTTGCACTTGGCGACCCATTCTTTGCCAGCTTCCAAAATCACTTTGCGTGCCTCGTTGACATCGTTCAGTACATCCTCCAGCGTCAAACCATCTTTCTTTTGCCTCGACCGAGCTGATAAATCCGCAACCACTCGCTCGAACGGATGCAATCGCCGCCATTCCTGCCTGTATCCATTGACCAGATCTCGCAAGGGTATACAAAGGGCTTGGGTCAAGGTGTCGAGCGTTTCGGTTCCATGTTTGCGGGCCCGGTTACGAGCATTTTTGTTGGTTCTGATGAAGAGTGTATGTAAACAATGTGTGAGGCTGATGCGGTTGTCAAATGTTTCCTGTTTCCTCTGGCCACAAAGAATAAATCATCCAAAATCCAAAAAACAGATCAGCAACATTTCCAAATTGAACTCACATATCGGCTTTGACTCGCTCTGCTTCTCGTCTCGCCTTGCTCATGAGTTCTGCAGGAGCTTTGACGACAGGAAGTCGTCTCAAACCACCAGTATTAGGTTCTTTTTTCTGTTTCTTGGCAACAGCTTGGTTGCTCTGGTTCTTCTTGCTGCTTCCTTGTTCACCAGTAGCTTTGGTCGAAAATAATGCTGTGGAAGACAATGCCCAAAATTCTTTTCTGTGGAGCGTTAACGGTGGTCTCGTCGTGCATGTACATGCAGCGCTATTAGCAGCAGCAGTCGCAGCAGCAGATGGAAGTCTACAACGGCAACTACTTTTGGTAGACATAGTTGTTATTCCTCGAATGACACGAACACTGTTGGCCATCCAAACCATCGTCACGAATAGTGCAGTCAAGCGATGTGGCATGATATGCTGTAGCAAAATAATACTTTGTGCGGTAAAACTTTGTCAGTCAGCAGTCAGCAGGTATTTTATTACAGTATTATTGGGGCTACAAACAACAAGCTACAAAAATAATAATAAAATTATCAAAAACATCAAACCTCATCGAAAACAGGAAAATCCTTGTTGGCTGGTGAAAGATCATATAGAGTTCGCGTTAAACAATATGATAGTGATTGCACTGGGACTTGCCTGGCCGTCACTCCCTAACCTGCTTCATCAAAATACTGGACCAGGTAGCTGTCTACTCTCTCCTTAGTACTGTAGTAGCTACGAGTACTACTAGCTAGTAGTAGCTACTACTAACTTACCGGTAGCTAGTAGACTAGTACTCCGACGAGCAGGAGTAGTAGTAGACTGCTACTAGCTAGTAGTAGCAACTACTAGCTAGAGTAGTAGTTGTCTACCAGCACTCGAGTACTTTTAAAAATCTGATGACAGTTGACACAAGGATGATGGTAAAACAACAAGAAGCAAGAAGTAATAAGGTACCGTAGGAGTATCTCTATTCGAGTACAGCAGGTCTACTGTAATCCATCTTGACTTCAAACTTTGCCACGTCTATTAATTCTACGCTTGATTATTCCTGCCAAGTACTGGCTTGAGCACTGCTGCAACTCTCATGAGCAAGACACAGAGAAGGCGCCGTGTGGCCACCAGCGACAATGTAGCAGGTGGCTCCGTCTTTGAACTGTACGAGATTCACGGCGATGCGGCGGCCGCCCTAGCGGCTTGCCCCACTATTCGTATTGGTGGAGGAACGGACAACGCTGGACAACAGGGAAACACTGCCGAAGACTACAATCGAGTTCTCTTGTCGTACATGGCCTCGGACTCGGGTGGGTACAGCAACAGCAGCAAGGAAAAGATGGTCCAACAAATGGAGGAGTGGGAAACCATGTTTGGAAACAAAGATGCCTTTCCTTCCGTCAAGGCTCGCAAGCGGACTCGGAATGAGTGGATTGCAGCGTACAATCGGGCTCTCTTACTGCTGGCCAATGGAGATGTCGTCAAGTCCAACAAGGTCTGCTCCGAAAAACTGCGTGTCATGGTCACGGGCAAGAAAAAGGCATCCAGCGAGATGTCCATGGTTTCGACGCGAATGGGATTTTTGTTTTTGGAAGGAACGCTAACGAATTCTCTGGCCAGTCACTCTGGATTGCGAGACTTTGATGCTACGTTAACAGCTGCCTCCGTCATTGAATGGTTGGAGATGCAAACTCCCGAATCGGATCCACAATTCTTGTTCTTGTTGGCGCTCTACAAGAGTCGCGTGGACTTTGCGGAACGGGATGAAAAAGGAAAACATCTGGATGCCAAAATTCGATCGGCCCGAAAGGAACTCAAGACAGCCATGGAAGTATTTCAGCACAAGCTGCGTCCCTCCACTCCGGGTGACGATTCTCTAGCATCATCGTTGGAAGCTGATGACGTCCACTGCAGTGCGGCTGCTGCCAAAGACAAGGATGCGATAGCTGCCGGAGACAACAGCAACAATAGCCAGCCGCAGATCTCTCCCATGTCGCTGGTATTGCAGAAGCAAAATCAAGCTGCTCTTAATTTGAAGGCAAACGTAGAACATCTCAAAGGCAATCCCAAAAAATCCCTCATTTTGCTCGGGGAGGCCTTGACGGCTTCACCCGACGATTCCTTTTACAATGCCATGCATGCCAACAATCTGGCCTTGGTGTACGAAACCAATGGAAAACGGCATTTGGCCATACATACCATGACCAAAGCACTTCGTGTGGATTTGCTTAAACCCAACTTTCAATCGGATGGTACGGCGCGACCTGATCCATCCTTGGTAACACTGTACAATTCAGCACTTTGCTCGTTGCAAGCTCGCAAGTTCTTGTCGGCTTATGAATGCCTCAATGCTTGTGTCAGACATTCTCCTGTGTTTTGTCGACGCGCCAGGTGCTGGATTCTCATGGCAGAAGCCTGCATTGGTAAGTGTGGTGCGCCAATCGCTTGTGTTTCTCTTCGGACAAGTAGATTTTAGCTGATATTCGAGTTTATCTCTGTTCTTCAGGAATTCACGCGGGCAACAAGAAAAAATCAGCCAGTAATACATTTGCAGCTTTGGAAGTGAAAGGGTAAGTCACCTACAGGATCACGCAGGGATAATTATCATCCTGTAGATGAACTCTTCTAAAAGCGCTTTTTTTTATGATTTCGATAGTGAGGCAAAGGGTCTGCTTATTCAGTCCACGTCCAGAGACATAATCAAAGATTCAATCAAAACGGATACAATCAATGTTGATGACATTGACGCAGTCAAAAAGAAGCCCCTTCTTCGTGCTCGCACATGCTTGGAAACTTCTCTGCATTTGGTCAACGAGGAAGGTAGCAAGGACATCGATGCATTGTCTTCCACTCGGTTGGCTTTGTCTTATATTTTGCTCGAGCTTCGTGATTTTGTAAGGGCCTTGAAAATGGCAAACCTTGTGATTGAAGGTGACAAGAGCTCGTCGTCTATGGCCCAAAAGAGCCGCGCAGAGTTGAGAAAGATCGCCACTGCTCGCATGTACGCATCTGAAGCATCATGCGCATTAGGTCAAGCACAAGATGGCATGCGATACCTAGTTGGCGACGGCCAAGATGATGCCTTTGATCGCCTAGCCATGGAGCTGGGTGGCGTGACCATGCAAGTCGCCGCCAGTAATATGAAAGGGAAGGCTCGACTTGCCAGAGCCCAATCCATGGTCCGATCATCGGCCAGCGCCGCATCTGCAGTCTTGGGCAATATTGGTCCCGCCAAGCAGCTGG